>Ga0123341_1000023_pt1 | contig 75951 bp, 71 predicted proteins | sample Turbeapinknodule_FD_89959 | JGI IMG/M metagenome (GOLD analysis project Ga0123341, IMG submission 89959) | Root nodule microbial communities of legume samples collected from Mexico - Turtle bean Mexico pink nodule | ecosystem: Host-associated > Plants > Roots > Nodule | place: Mexico: Nepantla...
GGGTTGGTGATGACTCTGAGTTCTCCATATCTCCCAGCAGGCTCAGAAGCCCACTTCTGTTCAACAAGCCGCTCAGGCTGTCGTGACCAGCTTCGAAAAGCGCTGCTTGCGCCAATTGGCGCAGGCGCCGCGCCTCGGTCGCCCCAACCAGGAGAACGCCGACCAAAAACAGCGAAAGGATGGCGACGGCAGCCGCGACATAGGGCGTTACCTGCTGAAACACAGTACTTCCAGGCGCTTTGCTCGGCCAGACGAGGTAGCCGATGACGGCCCCCTTCATGTCCGTGATCGGCGTGTTCAGAAATTCCGGCTTCGGGGTCGCCTCGAGGCGCAGACCTTCAAGTTCATGTTCGTTCGAGAGCGTGTCGAGAACTTCCTGGGTAAATTCCTTGTAGAAGCTCAGCGTGCTGAGCTTCGGCAGCTCAGCCTTTTCGCCGAAAGGCTGGATTGCCTGCGATGCGATGAGGGCGATACCGCTTTCGGTCTTGATGAAATTGACCACCGGCTCCTGCGCCGGATCGGCGGCTGCACCGATCTGCCGATAAAAGCCTTCACCGAAAAAGGCGCTTGGCTGGAATGGCTTGCCCTTGGCATAGGCGGAGACAATCGAAGACCGGTCGGGCCCGATCACGATCGCGCCGTCATAGAGCGCGTACTCCGCGCTGGTTTTTCCCCAATTCTCATAGGCCCAATCCGCAGCGGCAGGAGTTGACGCCGCACTATAGGCATCGTCCCACACGGCATTATCAGTCGTCGTCGCGCTCAAACGAGCCACAAAGGCTGCGATCGCCGCGCGGGCGGCGCGACTGGCTCGGGCATCATCAATTTCGTTCGCCGACCGGGTCATCGTCACGACGACATGCGCCATCAGGCCGGTCAATACGAGGGCGACGACAAGGAAGCAAACGGTTGTCGCAATGATGGAAGACGTTTGGGTCCGAAGGTGCCTACCGACAAGATTCGACGACATGCCAATTCCGAAAAGATTAGTTGCAAGGCCATGTCCATTGGTGACGGCAGGAGACATCATGTCCGCAATGCGCTGCAGAAGAGATATAGCATTTTGACGATGTAAGTCCGATTAACGGGATTGGTTAAAAGCCATCCATCTGGGAAAGAGGCGCAGCCATTCGTCGAAAGACAGGCCGTCATCGCCGCAAATCGGGACAGGTCCGCCATCGTCAGCGCCGGTTTGCCGGCGCTGCTTAAACTTTGATCACATAGTCCTTGCGAGTCGTTTCAACCACTTCCCACGTTCCCTTGAAGCCGGGTCTCAAGATCATCCGGTCGCCCGCCTTCAGATGAACCGGCTTGCCGCCGTCCTCGGTGACGATCGAATAGCCGGATAGCAGACTGAAATATTCCCATTCCTCGTAAACGATCCGCCACTTGCCCGGCGTCGCCTCCCAGATGCCGGAATAGAGCCCGCCTTCGGCCTCCTCCAGATTCCAGGTGCGGAATTGCGGATCGCCGGAGATGATCCGGACAGGCTCCGGGGCGCCGACCTCCGGTTCGATGCCATCGATGCGGAAGGTGATGAAATTTGTCATGGTCGTCATAGACCTCTCTGAATTGACGTTCGCAATAGACGTTTTGGGCATGCGCGTTTGATTTCGTTAAATTTTTGGAGCCCTTGCATCTGCCTTCCTTATTCAATTTGATGCCCGATACCAGAACCCGTGTCTCAGACGCCTCCCCGACGGCAAATGGCGCCAATGCGGTAGCCGGAGGTTCCCGTATGGATACGGCCCGTTGATCTGCCGAAACTGCTCAGATCGCTCGAACTTCGGCAAGCCGCCTGACTGAGTACTCGTCCTGCCAGCAGACGGCCGCTTCCCATGCCGCCGACGCTTGCGCGGCGATATCAAACGCGCTGTCGTCGAGACCGGCAGCGTTGTCAGGCAGTACTAGGTCAAGGTCGGGGACGTCGACGTGTGCCTCATCCCAGTCGATCAACGCGACCCGATCCGCGGTCATGCGGATATTGCCGGGGTTGTTTGGATTGCCGTGAACAACGCATGTCTGACGCCCGATCAACCGCGCCCACGCTGCTCGACATCGAATAACGCCCTCAGGCGGCATCGCGGTAAGGTTGATCCTCGTTCCGGTTTCGGCATGCAGCAGATCGGTCGATGATCGCCAGCCTGGCCGCTGCGGCCATCCCTGCGTCAACCGATGCAGCTCGCGGAGCGTGTCGGCCACGCGACGCCAGTCGGCCCCCGTTTCGGGCAGTCCACCTTCCATGTATTTCATCACCACCAGACCGTCCACGAACAGCCGGCCGTCAGTCGTCGGGATCGGCACTGGAACGGTCATACCTTCTCGGTCGAGATGTTGGAGTAGCTCGGCTTCCCATGCGAGATCAGCATTCGCCCTGGAGCCGAGACGACCGACCGCGACCCGCCCGTGGATGCGAACGCTCCAAACGTCGTTCGCAACTCCGCCGGTAAGTGGTTCGATGCGAACCGCGTCTTCACCCCAATGCCCGAGCGCTTCCCACCCCATTGGCGATACCCTTGGCCGTCATGATTAAATTGACGGAAAAATAGAGAAAGTTGACGACGCCACGATATCCACCGAGCCCATCTCACACTCGTGAATCGACCATTCAGATCTTCGAGAGCGCTTGTTCGAGATCGGCGATGATGTCCTTGACGTCCTCGATGCCGACGGAAAGGCGGACCACGTCGGGGCCGGCGCCGGCGGCGGTCTTCTGGTCGTCGGTCAGCTGCCGGTGTGTCGTCGAGGCCGGATGAATGACGAGCGAGCGGGTGTCGCCGATATTGGCAAGATGGGAGAAGAGCTCCAGCCCCTCAACCAGCGTCTTGCCCGCCACGTAGCCGCCGTTGACGCCGAAGGTGAAGACGGAGCCTGCGCCCTTGGGTGAGTAGCGCTGCTGCAGGGTGTGGTTCGGATCGTCGTCAAGGCCGGCATAATTCACCCAGGCGATCTTGCTGTGCGCCTTCAGCCATTTTGCCACGGCGATCGCATTGTCGCTGTGGCGCTGCATCCGCAGCGGCAGGGTCTCGATGCCGGTCAGGATGAGGAAGGCGTTGAAGGGCGAGATCGCCGGGCCGAGATCGCGCAGGCCGAGCACGCGGGCCGCGATCGCAAAGGCGAAATTGCCGAAGGTCGCATGCAGGACCATGCCGTTATATTCCGGCCGCGGGCTCGACAGCATCGGATAATTGCCGGATCTCGACCAGTCGAAGGTGCCACCATCGACGATGAGGCCGCCCATGGAATTGCCGTGGCCGCCGAGAAACTTTGTCAGCGAATGCACGACGATATCGGCGCCATGCTCGATCGGACGGATGAGATAGGGGGTTGCCATGGTATTGTCGACGATCAGCGGCAGGCCGTTGCGATGGGCGACATCGGCGATGGCGGCGATATCGACGAAAGTGCCGCCGGGATTGGCGAGGCTCTCGATGAAGATGCCGCGCGTCTTGTCGTCGATTTGGCTTTCGAAGCTTGCCGGATCGGCAGAATCGGCCCAGCGCACCTGCCAGCCGAAATTCTCGAAGGCATGGCCGAACTGGTTGATCGAGCCGCCGTAGAGTCTGCGGGCAGCGATGAAATTCTCGCCGGGGCGCATGATGGTGTGGAAGACGATCATCTGCGCCGCATGGCCAGAGGCGACGGCAAGCGCCGCGGTGCCGCCTTCGAGCGCTGCGACGCGCTCCTCAAGCACGGCCTGGGTCGGGTTCATGATGCGGCTGTAGATGTTGCCGAAGGCCTGCAGGCCGAAGAGGGCGGCGGCATGATCGGAATCATCGAAGACGAAAGCGGTCGTCTGATAGATCGGCGTGACCCGCGCGCCGGTTGCCGGGTCGGGCTGGGCGCCGGCATGGATCGCCAACGTGTTGAATCCCGGATCGTTCTTGGCCATGTCGTCCTCCAGTTATTGCTGTCGGGCAGGATCATAGCCTGTCGCCGATGAAAGTTAATTGCGATCCGTTTCAACCCATGGGCGTTCCGTGGAAAATCCGTCTCAGCGAACCGCAACTCAGGCAATGAGACGGGGGTACTCGATCGCCGGGCAGCGGTTCATCACCACCTTGATGCCGGCGGCCTCCGCCTTTGCGGCAGCGGCATCGTCCCGGACGCCAAGCTGGGCCCAGATGACCTGCGGCAGCTGCCTCAGCGCCAGCGCGTCCTCGACCACCCCATCCAAATATTCGGCGGCGCGGAAGACGTCGACCATGTCGATCGGCACGGGAACGTCGGCGAGCCGGGCATAGACGGTGCGGCCCTGGATCTGTTTGCCCGCCTGCCCCGGATTGACGGGAATGACCTCGTAGCCGCGCGACAGCAGATAACCCATGACGCCGTTGCTCGGCCGCGCCGGATTTGGCGACGCGCCGGTCAGCGCGATGGTCTTTACGGAATGCAGGATTCCGGCGAGATAATCGTCCGTATAGGCGTCGTGGTTCATGGTTGCTCCTCCATTCCCGAAAGCCCTCCGGTACGGCGCGCAGTTTTTTGCTTTTCCGTGAAACCGGCGGCGTGGCTTTTCCGTATATATGATTGGACACTCTCTGAGGATGATTCGATGAAAAAAATCGCTCTTGCCCTCATCTTCGTGCTCGCCGCCTCGCCGGCGCTGGCGATCTCGCGCTATAATCCGCTGAGCATGAACTGCGCCAGCGTGCGCGCCGCCATTCACAATCAGGGTGCCGTGATCTTCCGTTATCAGTCGCCCCGTGGCTTGCCGCTTTACGATCGCTATGTCCGCAACAGCCATTATTGCGATGCGACCGATTATGCGGAGTGGACCCATATCCCCTCGAAAGACGATCCGCGCTGCCCCGTTCTGAATTGCCAGAACATAGACAACCTTGACGGGATGCTGTTCGTTCCGCACTATCAGCTCTGATATTTTTCAACATCGCACGGGATGACGAGCTGCGACGTCATTCGCAGTTGCGGGAGGCTCGAACTCAATCGCGCGCTGCGATTTATTAGAGATAACACAACCAGTGGCTTTGGTTTTCCTCTATGTCAAAGTTATAGAATAATATCTATATTTCAGCATCATAGAATAATCCACTTCTGAATTCCCGCAGGCATTTTCTTGTTTCGTTCACGATAAAACCCCTTCTCGTTCTCACGTAAATTAGAAACATCTCATAGTTGAAAGTGTCGCGCGGATTGAACGCATATCGCGCGCACGTAAAAATTGCTGCGGTGACCCAACATTGTCCTGATATTGAAAGGATGGTATTCCACATATGAACGCATTCGGGACCGCCTCCCGTTCATTTTCGTGCAAATGCCAGTTGTCTTTTCGAGAGTTTGCCCCGTCCAGGGGCGAAGCGATTTCTCCTCCCCACCTGTTTGCGGATTACTCCCTTGCCACTCGACGTCATCCTGCTCGTTCTCTTCGGCGCATTGCTGCATGCGACATGGAACGCCATCGTCAAGGCCGGCAGCGACAAATCCCTCGATGCGGCGCTAATCTCGGCCGGCGGCGCGGTTTCAGCGCTGCCGTTCCTGGCATTTCTGCCGTTGCCGCACAGCGCGTCCTGGCCGTTCATCGGCGTCTCGGCCATTCTGCAGTTCGCCTATTTCCAACTGGTCGCCGCTGCCTACCGGGCCGGCGATATCGGCCTCGTCTATCCGCTGATGCGCGGCTGCGCGCCGCTGCTGATCGCCGCGACAAGCGGCTTCATTCTGAAGGAAGATCTTTCCGCCGGCGCTCTCGCCGGCACGATGACGATCTGTGCCGGCGTCCTGACATTGGCACTGGAGGCGCGGCGCGGCAGCAGCCGCGCCGTGCTGCTCTCGCTTGCCAATGCCTGCGTCATCGCCAGCTATACCTATGTCGACGGCGTCGGCGCACGCCTTTCCGGCAATGCGATTTCCTACACATTGTGGATGTCGCTGCTGCCGCCGGTGCTGCTGTTTTCCTGGGCAGCCTCCCAGCGCGGCGCTTTCGCTGTGGCGCATCACGTCCGCCGCAACTGGTGGCGCGGCCTCATCGGCGGCGCCGGCTCGATCGCTTCCTACGGGCTGGCGCTTTGGGCGATGACAAAAGCCCCGGTCGCGACCGTCGCGGCCCTGCGCGAAACCGCGATCCTGTTTGCGCTGGTGATCTCGATCACCGTCTTCAAGGAAAAGGCCAGCGTCTGGCGTTACGTCGCCGGCGTCGTCATCGCAATCGGTGGCCTTGTTCTGAAACTGGCCTAGTCACTCACCTTTCCATTCCGGCTTGCGCTTGCCGAGGAAGGCGCCGATCCCCTGCTCCGCATCCTGCGTCAGCATGTTGTCGACCATCACCTTGGCGGCATAATCATAGGCCGCCTCCACCGGCAGTTCGAGCTGGCGGTAGAAGGCTTCCTTGCCGATCTTCAGGATCAGCGGCGATTTGCTGGCGATCACTCCGGCATATTTGGAAACCACCTGAGCCAGATACTGCTTCGGCACGATACGATTGACGAGTCCGAAATCCTTGGCGGTGGAGGCGTCGATCGTCTCGCCGGTCAAAAGCATCTCCATCGCCTGCTTGCGATGCGCGGCCCGGGTAACGGCCACCATCGGCGTCGAGCAGAACAGGCCGATGTTGACGCCCGGCGTGCAGAATGTCGACGTGTCCGTGCAGATCGCCAGATCGCAGGAGGCAACGAGCTGGCAGCCGGCCGCCGTCGCCAGCCCATCGACCTCGGCGATGACCGGCTTCGGCAGATGCGCAATCTTCAGCATCAGATCGGCGCAGAGCCGGAAGGCCCTCTCGAAGAAAGCGGCGCCCTGATCTTCATCTGCGCGATGGGCGGTGAGTTCCTTGAGATCATGGCCGGCGGAAAAGACATTGCCGGTCGAGGCGATGACGACGACGCGGACATCGGCGTCCGATCCGGCCTTGTCGAGCTCGGACGTCAGCGCTTCGAGAAGCGCGATAGAGAGTGCATTGGCCGGCGGGTTGTTGAGCAGGAGCCGCAACACCCCGTCCCGCAAAGAGCGGACCAGCAGCGCTTCCGCCTTGCCTGCGTCCGGGAAGGATACGATTTCGGCCATGATGCTGCTCCCTGCGCTCGATTTCCAGACGGAGGTATTGCCACAAGGCGGCGGCAATTTCGAGCGGGATCCGCGCTTTCCGCACAGGTCGGAGCCGTCACGACCAAAACCAGGACTTCGCTGTCTCTGCCCTCGCCTGCGCACGGGTCAGGCCGACATCGCGAAGCTCGTCGTCGGTGAGTTCGCACAAAGTGCGGCGACTGCGGCGTTTTTCCAGGCGATGCCCGACAGCCGCCAGCAGCCACCGGCCCCAGCGTGCCGTCCGGCGCATTTTCGATCGATCTGTATCGCGCGGCGTTTCGAGTCTCTCGCTCACCAAAGTCATCTCGTCTTCCTTTCTTCGACGGAATGAAAGATGCGCTGGAGAACGCCGCTAAGGAAGCTTATGGATATTATAGCAAGCATAAGGAATCCTTTGGTATGGCATTGAACCTCGATCAGCTCGCAACCTTCGTCAACGTCGCCGATCTCGGAAGCTTTACGGCCGCCGCCGACAAGGAGGGGCTGACGCAACCGGCCGTCAGCTTGCAGGTCAAGGGACTCGAACAGCGTCTCGGCGTCCGGCTGATCGAGCGCGTCGGGCGGCGGGCGCAGCCGACCGCGGCAGGCCTCGACCTGCTTACGCATGCAAGGCGGCTGCTGCAGGAATCGGCCGCCGCCGAAGAGGCGATGATGCCCTATAGAGATGGCGCCAGCGGCCGCGTGCGCATCGGCAGCGGCGGCACGGCATCGATCCATCTGCTTCCTCGGGCCATCGCCGCCGCCAGAACATCCATGCCCGGCCTCGAAATTACCGTGCGCATCGGCGATGCCGACGACGTCTTACGCGATCTGGAGGCCAACAGCCTCGACATCGCCGTCGTTGCCCTGCCGGCCCCGGGACGCAACTTCGAGATCGAACCGTTCTACGAGGAGGAATTGCTGGCCGTCGCTCCCGCGGGCAGCCTCATACCCGACGGCGGACCGGACGCCGCCTTCATGCGGGACAGGACACTGCTGCTTTATGAAGGTGGCAACACGCGGCGGGCAATCGACGCGTGGCTGGCGCCACCGGACATGCGGATCCGGCCGGCAATGGAGTTCGGCAGCATCGAGGCGATCAAGGAGTTGGTCGCCGTCGGGCTCGGCTGGTCGATCCTGCCCGGACTGGCGCTGAAGCGCGACCGCGCCGGCCTCGTGACGACATCATCGCTGCAGCCGAAGCTCACGCGCCGGCTCGGCATGGTTCTGCGCCGCGACAAACATCTGACACGCGGCCTTCGCGAAATGATAAAATGCCTGCGCGAGTTCAAAGTTTAGCGGCCGCTTCCGACCATGGCACTCTCTTTCAGACCCGGCAGGAGGTGCGAAAAGCGTCAAGCGTAACAGCTCTTCAGCCGACTAATGTGTGGTAATATAATACCCTACATATAACTCATTGGTTTTGCTTACTCTTTTTTCAAGGCATCGGGAATGTCGATATTGACCCGCTGGCACATTCCCTCTATACACCGCGCCAGAACGCAGCCTGTCCGGGCTGCTTTCTTTTTGGCATGCGGCAAGCCTGCCAATCCAAGCAACAAGAAACGCCCTTCAAGCCTTCGGGCCAAGGGTCTCAAAAGAGAGTATTCACTATGGCAACCTTCTCCCAGAAGCCTGCAGAGGTGGAGAAGAAGTGGGTGATCATCGACGCCGAAGGGCTGGTCGTTGGCCGTCTCGCTTCCATCATCGCTATGCGCCTGCGCGGCAAGCACAAGGCAACCTTCACACCCCACGTTGACGACGGCGACAACGTCATCGTCATCAATGCCGACAAGGTGGTTTTCACCGGCAAGAAGTATTCCGACAAGGTTTACTACTGGCACACCGGTTTTGCCGGCGGCATCAAGGAACGCACCGCGCGCCAGATCATCGAAGGCCGCTTCCCGGAGCGCGTCCTCGAAAAGGCCGTCGAACGCATGGTTCCGCGCGGCCCGCTCGGCCGTCGCCAGATGAAGAACCTGCGCGTCTACGCCGGCTCCAACCATCCCCATGAAGCCCAGCAGCCGGTCGCCCTCGACGTTGCCGTGCTCAACAAAAAGAATGTAAGGAGCGCCTGATCATGGCTGACCTCTCCTCCCTGAAGGATCTCGGCACGGTTTCTGAAGCTGCTGCTCCGGCCCACGTCCGCAAGGTCGATTCGCTCGGCCGCTCCTACGCGACCGGCAAGCGCAAAAACGCCGTCGCCCGCGTCTGGGTCAAGCCGGGCTCCGGCAAGATCATCGTCAACGGCAAGGAATTCGCGGAATATTTCGCTCGTCCGGTGCTGCAGATGATCCTGCGTCAGCCGATCGTTGCGGCTGCCCGTGACGGCCAGTTCGACATCATCGCAACCGTCGCCGGCGGCGGCCTGTCCGGCCAGGCCGGTGCCGTTCGCCACGGTCTGTCCAAGGCGCTCACCTACTTCGAACCGGGCCTGCGCTCGGTGCTGAAGAAGGGCGGCTTCCTGACCCGCGACAGCCGCGTCGTCGAACGCAAGAAGTACGGCAAGGCGAAGGCCCGCCGCTCGTTCCAGTTCTCGAAGCGTTAATCGCTTCGGACAGACGAGATTACGAAGGCCGGGGCAACCCGGCCTTTTTTGTTGGGCAATCGGCTTTTGATAAAGGGCAGAACCACGGCAGCGCTGCGGTAACGGCTTGCCAAACAAAAGCAGAAGCAGCGCGCTTGAAAGATTGCGACACGTTTAGAGCAATTGCAGGAAAAGGGCGAAGTGGGTTTTCTCAGGCAAAGCGAAACGCTTTTGCCAGGCAAGCGCGAAGCGCTTTTGCGGGGACACAAGAGACGAGTGGTTCTGCGCTTCCGGGGAAACTTGGCCGCTCTCGTCCTTCGGGGCGACGTACGTCAGTTGGAGGAGAGCGCTGCCATGCCGTTACCGTCCGTCATGTCGTCCTGCCTGAGAGCGACCAGGATTTCGTCAACGACGGCTTCCGCACCCGCCGGGGTGAAATGCACCTTGTCGGAAATGAAGGTCTTGCCTTCCCGCGCCAGATCGCATCGGCCCGTCTCTATCCCACAGAAAATCTTCGCCGGATCAACGCGCAGGACATGTCTGTCCTTGGGATCGTCGAGATAGGCGTAGGAAGGCGACGATTGCTGGAGAAAATCATCCTGAGCGATCGTGATCGTCGGCGCCGGCGTACCCTTATGCATCAGTTTCGCGACCTTGGCGGCGATTTCCGTGTCGCCGCGGGGATGAGGATAGATAATGACGACGCGGATGCCGGCTGATGTCAGCGCGCCGACGGTTTTGTCGAAAGCATCCCTTAACCTCTGCCCTCCGTCCGATATCGCGACTTCCTCGCCGTTGAAGATATAGCGCGGCTGCTCGAAAAAGATCTTCCAGGAAGCCGCGAGAAAGACCGTTTTCACCTTGCTCTTGACGAGATAGTCGATCGCCGCGGCGTTGAAGGTGCCGCAGTCGCGCGCCTGATGAGGGAGCATCGAGACGTCGGCAACCGGCGCGCAGAAGCTGTGAGTGATCTGTTGCAGGCCGATATTCATGCTGTCCAAGCGCTTGGCCAGCGCCGGCGTCAGCGACGATGCCAGGGAATCTCCGAGGATTGCGTATGTCTCTGCGTGGCTGCCGTTGAATATGCAATCTTCAATCGGCATCGCATCCCAGCCCGACGAGCCCTCAAGAAGGCAGGTCTTGCTCCAATCATTGTCCGCCATGAATTCCTTGATCGGTGCTGGCAGACGCCATGGAATGCCGCGCGTATCGTGGCCGTAGATGCCGAAGGCGATGAAGGCTGCCAATACCAGGGATACCGATGCTACCAGGCTGCGGGTCGACGGCAGCAATCGGCGCTCGCGCCTTCGGAACGGCTGCTCGACGAGACGCCAGGAGCCATAGGCGAGCACAAGCGAAAGGCAGGCGAGAGCGCCCATCACGGCAAGCGAGGGTGGATCGATGCTGCGGATACGCGCAAAGGCAAAAAGCGGCTGATGCCAGAGATAGGCGCTGTAACTGATCCGCCCGATCAGGGTGAAGGCGCGTGTCGAAAGCAGTGCCGCCACAAAGGTTCCCTGCCGTGCGAAGAGCAGCACGAGCATCGCGCCCACCACCGGGACCAGGGCGAGCGAAGAGGGAATGGGCGAGGTTTCGTCGAAATAGAAGACGGAGAAGGCGATCATGCCGAATCCGAGCAGGGACAACGGATTGCTGCCGCGCTTCTGTCCCTTCAACTGCGCCAAGCTGCAGATCGATCCGGCCAGGAACTCCCAGGCCCGCGAGGGCAAGAAATAGAAATTGGCCGAGGGAAAGACGCGCGACGCCCACTCGCTATAGGCAAGGCTGGCAAACGCGATCGCAACCAGGACTGCAAAGAGCCAGTTCGGCCTGCGCTTCCACATGAATAGAACGAGCAGCGGAAAGAACATGTAATATTGCTCTTCGACGGCGAGGCTCCAGATGTGGAGCAACGGCACCTCTCCGGCCTCCGGCGCGAAATAGCCGCTCTTGAACCAGAACAGGAAATTGGCGCCGGAAAGACTGGTGGCAATCAGGCTGTCGGAGAATGTCCGAAACTCCTCCGGCATGACCCAGAGCCAGGCGAAGGGCAGACAGCAAAGGACGACGAGAAACAGGGCCGGCAGGAGCCGGCGGGCGCGGCGCTCATAGAATGCCGCCAGCGAGAAGGTGCCGTTGCGCATCTCCTCAAGAATGATCGAGGTGATCAGAAAGCCGCTGATCACGAAGAAAACGTCGACACCGATGAAGCCGCCGCTGAAGAAACTGAAGCCCGCATGAAACAGAATAACGGGCATCACCGCGGCCGCCCGCAGGCCGTCAATCTCTCTTCGGTAAATCACTAAAATATTCCCAAAAGTATAATGCTCTGCCGGCTATCAGGAGCGAATCTGCAACCCGGCCTTGCATAGGCAGTCGTGTCATTTTCTGCAAGTCTGACTTTTAGAAATAATTCTACTAAACCACCGCTTTTATCGAGATAGCGGCGCAGGAGGCTGGAGCGCGCTGTTGCAGAACCCCGGCGACATTGCTAGACAACGGGTAAAGCGCTTCAGGAACGACGGAGCCGCAGTCAGGGGCGCATGATGGGAACAACCAAATCCGCAGACAAATAGGCCGCAACAACTCTGCCCTGTTGTTGCGGCGTCTGTCTGGCCAATCCCGATACTGATGAGACAGATCGCCGCCGAACGAAATCATTTGAGCGGGTTCTTTCCCATGTCTTATCCAAAAATTCAGCGCTGGACCTATTCGGTGCCGGCAGCCTTGGCGTTGATGGCGCCTTTCGACATCCTGGCCTCCCTCGCCATGGATATCTATCTGCCGGTTGTGCCTGTTATGCCGAAGGCACTCGGCACCTCACCTGAAGTCATCCAGCTGACCCTCAGCCTCTATATGCTGGTGTTCGGCGCCGGGCAGATCGTCTTCGGCCCGATGTCCGATCTTGTCGGACGACGACCCGTGCTGCTCGCAGGAACGGCACTCTTTGCCACTTCCTCCTTGCTGCTTGCCGGCTCCTCGTCGGCATCGCTCTTCGTGGTGCTACGATTGCTGCAGGCCATCGGCGCCTCGGCAGCGCTCGTCGCAACCTTCGCAACCGTGCGTGACGTTTACGCCGGGCGTCCCGAAAGCAGCACCATCTATGGCCTTCTCGGCTCTATCCTCTCCTTCGTGCCTGCTTTGGGCCCGATCGCCGGAGCCTTGATCGCCGATCATTTCGGCTGGCGTGCCATCTTCCTGGTCATCGGCCTGCTATCGGTTGCCGCCCTTTTCAACGCCGGTAAGCGCTGGCATGAAACCCGCCCCAACGCCACCGCGAAGATCGCTGTCCGCCCGATCCTCACCAGCTTTCCCTTCTGGGTCTATACATCGGGCTTCAGCGCCTCGATGGGCGCCTTCTTCATCTTCTTCTCGACGGCGCCCCGTATCCTGATCGGTAAGGCCGGTTTCTCCGGTATCGGCTTCAGCCTCGTCTTCGCCACGGTGGCGCTCGTGATGATCGTGACAGCGCGGTTCGCCAGAGACTTCATCATGCGCTGGGGCATTGCAGGCAGCCTTGCCAGAGGCATGGCGATACTGCTTCTCGGCGCCATTCTACTTACCTTCGGAGAGTTGTTTCTGCAGCCTTCCCTGATGAGCTTCGTCGTGCCGATGTGGGTCATCGCGATAGGCATCGCCCTTGCGACGGCAGTCACCGCCAACGGCGCGCTCGACGCCTTCGGCAATACGGCAGGCACCGCGGTCGCGTTGTATTTCTGCGTCGAGAGCATCATCGTCGGCTTTGCCGGAACCGTGTTCGTGCTTCTGCTCGGCGGCGACAGCGCCTGGCCGCTCGTCGGCTATATCTGCGTGACGGCGCTGACGACGCTTTCTGGATTGTGGTCCCTGCGAGGACCGGCCTGATAGGCAGAAGGACGGTCGCTCGGTGACGACGAGCGGCCGTCATCCGAACGATTGCTTGAAATCTGCCCGCGCCTCGCCTACCCCTTTCTGCGCGTGAGCGGATCGCCATTTCCTTCGCGTGAGACCGGCCGTCCGCCCGGCGTCGAATGGCGCCTTGCAATGCAGCGTCCGCATCGAACGCGACCGTGGATCTGCGACCCGAAAAAAGGAGCATGACTTGGCGAACAGATCGATTGACCACGCCTTCACGGCGACCAGCCTTACCTCCGCCGCCGGCGACCCGACCTTTGCCGGAGCGCTGTCTTTCATGCGCCGCCGCTTCACCAAGGAGCTTGCCGGCGTCGACGTTGCCGTCTGGGGCATTCCCTTCGATGCCGCGACCTCGAACCGGCCAGGCACACGCTTCGGGCCGCAGGCAATCCGCCGGGCTTCGGCGATCTTCGACAATGATCCGCAATATCCGTTCAACCGCGATCTCTTTACCGAGATGGCGGTGATCGACTACGGCGACTGCCTGCTCGACTACGGCAATCACCAGGATACGCCCGCGGCCATCGAACGCCAGGCGAACGCCATCCTCGACAGCGGCGCCTTCCTGCTGACGCTCGGCGGCGATCACTACATCACCTGGCCGCTGCTGAAAGCCCACGCGGCAAAACATGGGCCGCTTGCCCTTGTGCAATTCGATGCCCACCAGGATACCTGGTTCGACGAAGACCGGCGCATCGACCACGGCTCCTTCGTGGCCCGCGCCGTCCGCGAGGGCATCATCGATCCCGACCGCTCGATCCAGATCGGCATCCGCACCCATGCGCCGGAGGATTGCGGAGTCAATATTCTCTACGGCCATCAGGTCGAGGAGATGAGTGCCGGCGATATCGCTTCGGCGATCATCTCCCACACCCGCGGTGCGCCTGCCTATCTGACCTTCGATATCGATTGCCTCGATCCGGCCTTTGCGCCGGGTACCGGCACGCCGGTTGCCGGCGGCCCGTCGAGCGCCAAGATCCTCTCGGTGCTGCAGCGCCTGCACCAACTCGATATCCGCGGCGCCGATATCGTCGAGGTATCGCCGCCCTACGACCATGCCGATATCACCGCCATTGCGGGGGCAACAGTGGCGATGTATATGCTTGGCCTTCATGCCGAGCGACACGCCATCGCCGTGTCACAAGGCTGACTTATCATCTCAAAGTGAATCCGGAAATCTTCTGAACTCATTGAAAGCGCAGGTTAACATGGCACCGAAAATCTTCATCGACGGCGAACACGGCACGACGGGTCTGCAGATCCGCACGCGCATGGCCGGCCGCCGCGATGTCGAGCTTCTGTCCATTCCCGAGGCCGAGCGGCGCAACGCCGCCATGCGCGAGGACATGCTGAACGGCGCCGACATCGCCATTCTCTGCCTGCCCGACGACGCCTCCAAGGAAGCGGTTCAGATGGTTTCGGGCAACAACAACGTCCGTGTCATCGACACCTCGACCGCCTTCCGCGTCAATCCGGGCTGGGCCTATGGCTTTGCCGAAATGGACGGCGCGCAGGCCGACAGGATCAAGGCCGCCCGTTTCGTCGCCAACCCCGGCTGCTATCCGACGGGCGCGATCGGTCTTATCCGGCCGCTGCGCGCGGCCGGCATCCTGTCGGACGGTTATCCGGTGACGGTCAACGCGGTCTCCGGTTATACCGGCGGCGGCAAGCAGATGATCGCACAGATGGAAAATCCCGGTCACCCGGATGCGATCACCGCGCCGCATTTCCTCTACGGCCTGCCGCTCATCCATAAACATGTGCCTGAAATGACCGTGCATGGCCTGCTCGACCGCGCCCCGATCTTCTCGCCATCGGTCGGCAAGTTCGCGCAGGGCATGATCGTGCAGGTGCCGCTGCATCTCGGCGATCTTGCCGAGGGCACGACGATGGAAAGCATCCATGCCGCCCTCGCCGCCCATTATGCCGGACAGGACATCGTCACCGTCGTGCCGCTTGCCGAAAGCAAGGCCCTGCCCCGCGTCAACGCCGTCGAACTCGAAGGCAAGGACACGATGAAGCTCTTCGTCTTCGGCACATCAGGCGCTTCGCAAGTCAATCTGGTGGCGCTGCTCGACAATCTCGGCAAGGGCGCCTCGGGGGCCGCCGTGCAGAACATGGACCTGATGCTCGCCTCCTGACATCATGACGCTCGATGCGTTTATCGCCGGCGTGCACGCCTGGTTTGCCGCCGCCCTGCCCGACCATGGCGTCTACGCGCTGATGGCCTTTGCCTTCATCGCCGGGCTCGCCCGCGGCTTTTCGGGCTTCGGCGCCGCACTGATCTTCGTTCCGCTTGGCGGCGCGATCGTCGGCCCAAAACTTATCTCACCGATCCTGCTCGTCATCGACGGCATTGCGTCACTCGGAATGATCCCACCGGCCTGGCGCGGCGCAAACCGGCGAGAAGTGTTCGTCATGGCGGCAGGCGCTGCGCTCGGCGTGCCGGCCGGCACGGCGATACTGGCGTTTCTCGACCCGCTGCTCTTGCGCTGGAGTATCACCATCATCGCCATCTGCCTGCTTGCGCTGCTGGTCTCGGGATGGCGTTACCATGGGGAGGCGTCCGCACCGCTCACCAGCGGCGTCGGCCTGATCGCCGGGCTTTTCAGCGGCGCAGCACAGCTCGGCGGGCCGCCTGTCGTCGCCTACTGGCTTGGCGGCAAGAGCGACTTCACACGCGTCAGGGCCAATGTCGTCCTCTATTTCTCGATCTCGTCGGTGTTCAGCGCCATCAGCTATTATTTCGGCGGACTGTTCGTGCCTGCCGTCTTCGCGCTCACCGTCGTCATCCTGCCAAGTTATGCGATCGGGCTCTACGGTGGCTCGAAACTCTTCGGGCTTGCCGAGGAGCGGACCTTCCGCATCGCCTGCTATATCCTGATCGCCGCTGCGGCGATCATCGGCATGCCGCTGCTCGATGGGGTGGTGCGTTAGAGCCCAATCCCATCGTCTGGGCACTCAATCTTGCTCGGCAATTGCCGTCCCATGCGGGTATTCGCCGTAAAAGCCGCGCCAGTTGGCGACGGCGAAACCGAAAACCACCAGGGCGCCGGCCTGATGCAGCAGGCCCCAGTGAAGCGGCACCTGCATCAGCAGCGTGACGATGCCGATCGCCGCCTGCAGCGTCACCAGCGCAAAGAGCACGACGGCGCGGCGGGCATGCGTGGTCCAGGCTGCGGCGCGAAGCGCGATTACCATATTGATCAACGTCAATGCGAAGAGCGTATAGGCGCCGATGCGGTGGATGAACTGCACCGTCTTCGGGTTCTCGAAGGCATTGATCCAGAAGGGCTGCTGGATCAGCAGGTCCGACGGGATGACGGCGCCGTCCATCAGCGGCCAGGTATTGTAGGAAAAACCGGCGTCCAACCCGGCCACCAGTGCGCCGAGATAGATCTGGAACAGCGCGAAAATGGCGATTGCGGCGGCAAAACCGCGCGAGCTGTGGGCCGGCGCCGGATCGTTGGAATGCGGTGACAGCCCGCGCATGATCCACATGCAGCCGGCAAAGATCAGGCAGGCCATGACCAGATGCGTCGCCAGCCTGTACTGGCTGACATCGGTGCGGACGGAGAGGCCTGACGATACCATCCACCAGCCGATGAAGCCCTGCAGGCCGCCGAGCGCCAGAATGCCCAGAAGCGGCCAGCGCAGCCGCTTTTCGATCCGCCCGGTCAGCCAGAAATAAAGGAGCGGCAGGGCGAAGATTACGCCGATGCCGCGGGCGATCAGCCGGTGCGCCCATTCCCACCAGAAAATACTCTTGAACTCATCGACGGTCATGGAGCTGTTCAATTGCTCAAATTCCGGAATGCGCTGGTAGAGGCGGAATTCCTCCTCCCATTCGGCAGCCGACAGCGGCGGGATGACACCGTGGATCGGCTTCCATTCGGTGATCGAGAGGCCGGAATTGGTCAGCCGCGTGGCGCCGCCGACCAGCACGAGACAGAAGAGCGCCAAAAGCACGAAACCAAGCCAGAAGCGCAAGGCGCGGCGGTCGCGGTTCTGCTTGCGCGCTTCGCTGAGAATCGCCTGTTCCGTGGTCGGGTTTGCGACGGCCATGATGTCTCCTTCTATCCGGCAGTTGATTTGCCCCACCGGCTCATGCAAAACAAGCCCCGAACCTTTGCGGCATGCCGTCGCGCCGGTTCGTTCCGTTCCTGTCGAGAGATAATTGATGCCCGTCCGCCTCCGCAAATTCATCGGCACGATCCTCATCATCGTGCTCGTGCTGGTCTATGCGCTGGTGGCGAATACGATCGCGGTGGCAACGCTCGGCAACGCGCCCTGGTGGGGGCATCTGCTCTATTTCCTGCTCACCGGTCTGCTCTGGGTCCTGCCGGCGATGGTGATCATCAAATGGATGGCCGGACCGCGGCAGCAATAGGCCATTAACGGCCGAATAACCGTGATCGGTGGAAAACCTCGCCCCTCGCCTGCGAATAAACCAAATATACGTCCTGCATTCCTACCTTCCCGCTCAGCATTCTTGACCGGAGAAAAGCCGTGCAGACGCAAAAGCTCGATGTTCATGAACAGCCGTCGAAGGACGGGGCGCTGGCCCAAACGGCCATTTCACGCCTGCGTCAGCTGAGCATGAAACTCGCCATGGCCGAAGTCCATATCGAAGTCTTCGACGCAATGCAGCCGTTGGAGAACGACTGGCGGGCGCTGGAGCGCGACAATCTCCAGTCCCTGCATCAGAGCTATGACTGGTGCGCCGCCTGGGTGAGCGCCTTTCAGCGGCCGCTGGCGATCCTCAAAGGCACCTATGCCGGGAAGGCCGCGTTCATTCTGCCGGTTGAAATCGTCAGGTCGCGTGGGCTCGCCGTTGCAAAATTCATCGCCGCCGATCATAGCAACATCAATACCGGCCTGTTCTCGGAAGGCTTTGCTGAAACCGGTGGGAGCATCGATCCTCGCGACTTCGCCGGCCGGCTCGAGCAGGCGCTGAAGGGCCGCGCCGATCTGCTGCTCTTGCAGAACATTCCGCTGGAATGGCGCGGGCGGCAGAGCCCGCTTGCTGGCCTGCCGATGGTGCAGAACCAGAACCATGCCTACCAGCTGCCGTTCCTCTCCAGCTTCGAGGAGACGCTGAAGCAGCTCAATGCCAAGAACCGGCGCAAGAAATTCCGTGTTCAGTCGAAACGCCTCGAAGCGGCCGGCGGCGTCCAATACATCCTTCCCGAGACATCAGAAGAACAACACCGCCTGCTCGATATTTTCTTCCGGCTGAAGAGCGCCCGCTTCGCCAGCCTCGGCCTGCCCGACGTCTTCGCCGACAGGGAGACACAGGCCTTCCTGCACCGCCTCATCGACAAGCGGGATGACGATCGGCAATATTTCGGGCTGCAGATGCACGTGCTGCGGCTCAACGGCGGGCACGAAGAGCGGATCGCCGCGATTTCGGGGATTTCGCGCAAGGGCGACCACATCATCTGCCAGTTCGGCGCGATCGATGAAGAGCTCGTGCCGGATACCAGCCCCGGCGAATTCCTCTATTGGCAGACCATCTCGGGACTGCATGGCAAGGGTGTGGCGCTGTTCGATTTCGGCCTCGGCGACCAGACCTATAAACGGTCTTGGGCGCCGGTGGAGACCGCGCATTACGACGTGGTGCTGCCGGTCTCGCCGTTCGGCGTCGCCGCCGGTGCCGCGCACCGGATTGTCACCCGCGGCAAGGCGCATATCAAGGCGCGCCCGAAGCTCTACAAATTCGCCCAGGGCATCCGCGCGCGGTTCGGCTGAGCGATTGAAGCATACGCCTTAAATCTTTGAATTTTATGCGGCCTGACCGAGCGTCTGCTCGGCCCCGTCGCCGCCCGACATCAGCACAACGCGTTCGTAGCCCGCAGCCTGGAATTCCGTCATCAGGGCGACGAAGATCGTCTCCTCGACCTCAGGCAGGGAGAGGATGATCTCGACATCCCGGCTGCGCGTCAGCCGTGAGACGCCGGCGACATCGGCCGAACCGCATTCGACCACCACGAGGTCATAGGCGGCGGCCAGCGCATCGAGCAGCAGCGACAGCCGGTCGACACCGCGCATGGCGCGGCGAACGTCGCTCTGGCCCTGCGGGATCAGATGGGCATCGGAAAGACGATCGCTGTGGATCGTGTCGCCGAAGGCGGCCTCGCCGCACAAGAGATCGGTGACACCAGGAGCGACCTGGTCTTCGGCCATCAGTTCTGTGGGATAACCGGAACCGGTCATGTCGATCAGGATGACGCGGCGGCCGGCATCGGCGAGCATGCGGGTCAGCAAAACCGTTGCCGCCGAGCCGTTGTCACCGGTCGGAGATATCGCGATGGCGAGCGGTGCGCGGCTGCCCGTCAGATAATCCGCAACGGAGGCGACGGAGAATTCATTCTCGTCCTGCAGCGGCTGCTCGGCGGCCTCGCTGTCTTCGATCGCGTCCTGTTCGTCTTCATCGCCGACAATGGCGAGCATGCTCGGCTGGATGGGCTTTCTGACGGCAGCGACAACCGGAGCGGCCTGCGGCGCATGCCTCTCCTCGACAAGGGTTTCCGCCTCCATCGTCTCACGAGCCCCATCGAGCGGCCGGAGCGCTCGGCCGCTGAACAGTTCGGCCAGCATGGTGACGATGGCGCTCAAGATCAAAGTCGCGACGGCAGCGACGATGACGATCGGCACCACCTTGGGGAAATAGGGATCGACCGGCTCGATGGCCTTGGAAACGATACGCGCATCGGCCGGGCTCGAATTGCTGTCGGCGCGGGAAGCGGCCTCGCGGTAGCGCACCAGATAGGTTTCGAGCAGCTGGCGCTGGGCCGTCGCCTCGCGCTCCAGCGCATTGAGGCCGACCTCGTCCTCACCGGCGCGGGCGCTGTTGGCCTGCACCGTGTCCGACTGGCGCTCGAGCTCGCTGGCGCGGAGATCCGCGACCTTGGACTCGTTCTCGATGCTCGTCAGAATCTTCTGCGTTTCCTGACGGATCTGGGTGCGGATGTCGGCGAGCTGGGCCCGCAGGCTTTTCAGCCGCGGATGATTGTTGAGAAGGCTGGTCTGCAGATCCGAGATCTGCGACTGCAGGCCGGATTCCGTCGCTTTCAGCCGCTGGATCGCCTGAGAGGACATGATGTCGGGCAGCGTATCGGAGGCCTCGCCCGAAGACAGCGCATTGCGCACCGCTTGCGCCCTCGCCTCGGCATTGGCCTTGTCGCCGCGCACGCGGGTCAACTCGGCGGAGATATCGTTCAGCTGCTGGGCCGGAAAGGTGGTCGTGCCATTGGTCTGCAACAGCCCGTGGGAGGTGCGGTATTCGGCAACTTTCTTCTCGGCTTCGCTGACCTTGCGGCGCAGGCCCTCAATCTCAGGCTCCAGCCAGCGTGTCGCTTCCGAATTGGAATCGAGCTTGGCGCCGCTCTGGGTCGACAGATAGACATTCGCCATAGCGTTCGGAATGGCGGCAGCGAGCTTCGGATCCTTCGAGGTGAAACTGATGCCGATGACGCGTGAACCAGGCACCTGGTAGACCTGCAGGCGTTCGACGAAGGCATCGATCACCCGCTCTTCCGGCGGATTTTCCAGCGGGTTCTTCTTCAAATGCAGCTTTACCAGGATGCTGCTCATTGCAGAGCCGTTGGCGGCATCGTCGAATTCCGGCAGGTTATAAAGCTTCAGGTCGTTGATGACCTTCTTCAGGAGATCGGCCGATTGCAGCAGCTGCACCTGGCTAGCGATATTCAGTTCATCCATCAGCGGGCCGGCGCCGGCGTCGTTGACCTGCTGGGTGCTGGCGAAGGCGGGCGCGCGGGGTTCAATCAGGATGCGTGTTTCGCTGCGATATTGCGGCGACATGATCTTGGCGCCGGCAAAAGCGACGCCCGCCCCTATGAGGGTAATCGTCAAAATCCGCAGACGGCGCGCCCAGACGGCGCGGACCAGCTGGCCGAGGTCGATGTCCACATCCTGATCACGCGCTACGCCGGACATGCTCTTACTCCACAACAAAGGTGCCGCAAGCGTAAACGACCATGGTAACTCAACGGTTAATGGCAATCCTGCAGAGTAATGAGCAACTTCGGTAAAGGAACGCGGGAAATTGCAAGCAGCCTTTACCGGGCATTAACCCTAACGGATCGATAACGGCTCTACCAAGTTCATTTTCGTGAGCACGAACGGATGTCTGTCGTCCAGCCCAAAATCCTTCTGGCCCTGAGCCTTGCAGCCATGACGGCAGCATTGGGCGGCTGCACGACGTACAAACCGGCGCCGAAAGCCTTTAACGAGGCGACCATCCAGCCCTATACGCTCGATAGCGGCGACCGGCTGCGTGTTACCGTCTTCGACCAGCAGAGCCTGACGAACACCTACACCGTGGATCAGGCCGGCTATATCGCCTTCCCGCTCATCGGCCAGGTCCCTGCCCGCGGCCGAACCCTACAGCAACTCTCGGGGCAGATCGCCCAGAAACTGCAGCAGGGCTATCTTCGCGATCCCGACGTCACCATCGATGTCGATCGCTATCGTTCGATCTTCCTCATGGGTGAAGTCGGCCAGCCCGGCCAGTATGCCTATGTCCCCGGCATGACCGTACAGAATGCCATCGCGGTTGCCGGCGGCTTTACCAGCCGCGCCAACCAGAGCATGGTCGACGTCACCCGTAAGATCAACGGACAGGTGCTGACCGGTCGCATCAACATATCGGGGCCGATCATCGCCGGCGACACGATCTACGTTCGCGAACGGCTGTTCTGAGCGATGGCAACACAAAGGCCGCTCCGCATTCTCCATTGCTTCAGATCGCCGGTCGGCGGAATTTTCCGCCATGTCCGCGATCTCGTCGAGGAGCATAGCAGGGCCGGCCATCATATCGGCATTCTCTGCGACAGCTCGACCGGCGGCGACTATGAGGACAGCCTGTTCGACGATATCCGTCCCTATCTCTCGCTTGGTCTGACACGCGTGCCGATCCGCCGTTCTATCAGCCCGTCGGACATTGCGACGATGTGGGATACATACAAGAAAATCAAAAGTTTGCGGCCGGATGTGCTGCACGGACACGGCGCCAAGGGCGGCGTGCTCGCGCGACTTGCCGGCTCAGCTCTGCGGGTGAACAGGTATCGCGTAGCCCGCCTCTATACCGCGCATGGCGGAAGCCTGCATTATTCGCGTTCCTCGCTCGGTGGACAGTTCGTCCTCAGGATGGAGCGCCTGCAGGAATATTTCACCGATGCGCTGGTTTTCATCTGCGAATATGAGCGCGACACCTATGCGCGCAAGGTGGGCAAGCCGCGGACGAAGACGAGACTGATCTATAACGGCATCGCCGAGCGCGATTTCGAGCTGATCCCCACCCGGTCGGATGCCGTGCATTTCATCTATGTGGGCATGCTGCGGGACCTCAAGGGTCCCGATCTGTTTGTCGATGCCTTCGCCAAGACCGAACGGTTGCTCGGCAGACCGCTGTCGGCGCTGATGATCGGCGACGGACCGGATCGCGACCGCTATCGCGAGATGATGGTCGAACGCGGCCTCGGCAAACGCATCGGCATGCTGCCGGCGATGCGGGTCCATGAAGCCTTCTCGATGGCGCAGAACCTCGTCGTTCCCTCGCGCGCCGAAGCCATGCCCTATATCGTGCTCGAGGGGCTCGGGGCCGGCAAGACGATCATCGCCAGCCGTGTCGGCGGCATTCCCGAGGTGCTCGGCCCCGACAGCGCAGCCCTGGTGGAGGCCGGCAATTCCGACGATCTCGCCCGCGTCATGGCGGAAACGCTGAGCACGCCCGACTGGCATGCCAGGACGATGCCGAAGCCCGAGGCGGTGAAGGCGGTGTTTTCCTCCGCCGTCATGGCGCGCGATGTCCTGAAATTGTACCACGAGCTCGTTGATCCCACTGCCGGCCGCGCGATGCCCGCCGCCCCGTAAATCTTTCTTAGGGGCTTTCTGGTACTTCGCTGGGTGACAACGAGCGAAAAGCCCCATGAACAAGCTGGAAAGAGGCGATCAATTCGACGTGGAAGCACTGCGCAAGCAGGTCTCCGACATCGAGGCGCGCGGCGACGCGGGTCAGGAAAAACCGTCCGACCCGACAGAAATCAACCCCTATGCCCGGCAGATCGCCGAACAGTTCCGCGACGGAACCAATTCGCCTGTGATCATTATCGGGCAATTGCGGCTGCTGGAATTCCTGGCGCTCTTTTCGATCGCCCTGATCGCCCACTATTTTTGGCCCGGCGACGGCTATGATTCATCGCTGGTGCGGGCTGGCATGGCGGCAGTCGCCTCGGCCTTGACCGTCATCGGCCTGCAGCTTGCCGACACCTATACGATTCCGGCGCTTCGGGCCAAACTGCGCCCGATTCCGCGCATCCTGGCGTCGTGGACGATCGCGCTTCTCCTGACCGTCGGCCTGTTCGCGCTGGTTCGCGGCAGCACATGGGCGATGGTCTTCGACGCCTATATGCCCTGGTTTACGGCCGGCGCTCTCTTCCTTGCGGCCGAGCGTTTCCTCGTCGCCTACGGCATCCGCAACTGGGCGCGCAACGGCATCATGGAGCGCCGCGCCGTCATCGTCGGCGGCGGCGAGCCGGCCAAGGAGCTGATCCGCATCCTCGAACAGCAGGATGACAACGACATCCGCATCTGCGGCATCTTCGACGATCGCGGCGAACAGCGCTCGCCGATCATGGTCGCCGGTTATCCGAAGCTCGGCACTGTGGCAGAACTGGTCGAATTCGTGCGGCTGACACGCATCGACATGCTGATCATCGCCCTGCCGCTTTCAGCCGAGGCGCGTATCTACGACCTTTTGAAGAAACTCTGGGTTCTGCCGGTCGACATCCGCCTTGCCGCGCATGCCAACCGGCTGCGCTTCCGGCCGCGCGCCTATTCGCATGTCGGCTCGGTGCCGATGCTCGACATTTTCAAGATGCCGATCCGCGACTGGGATTCGGTTGCCAAGCGCGGCTTCGATATCTTCTTCACCCTCGTCGCGCTGGCGCTGCTCTGGCCGGTAATGGTGGCGACGGCGATCGCCATCAAGGCGACCTCCGAAGGCCCAGTTTTCTTCATGCAGAAGCGGCATGGCTTCAACAACGAAATCATCAACGTCTTCAAATTCCGCTCGATGTACACCAATATGGCCGACCCCACAGGCAAGGCCGCGGTGACCAAGGCTGATCCGCGTGTCACTCGCGTCGGCCGTATCATCCGCAAGAGCTCGATCGACGAATTGCCACAGCTTTTCAACGTACTGAGAGGCGAACTTTCACTGGTCGGCCCGCGCCCGCATGCCGTGCTCGCCCAGGCCCGCGATCGTGCCTTTTCCGATGTCGTCGAGGGGTATTTCGCCCGTCACCGCGTCAAGCCCGGCGTCACCGGCTGGGCGCAGATCAACGGCTGGCGCGGCGAAGTGGACAATGACGAGAAGATCAAATTCCGCACCGCCTACGACCTCTATTACATCGAGAACTGGTCGCTCTGGTTCGATCTCAAGATCCTGTTCCTGACGCCGATCCGGCTGCTCAACACGGAAAACGCCTATTGAGCGCGATCGAGGCGACATATCCCCGTGTCGCCCAGCCGCAGCGGATGGCGCTGCGCCTGATCGGCTCGGCCTTCGTCGCCTTCGGCGTCTTCCTCTCCGGTTTCGTGATCGACGAGCCGGCGCCCTACGAACTCTGGATGGCGGGACTGATCGGCCTCTGGTTCATCCTCGGCCTCAGGATTTCGCGCGGCGTCGCACCGCTGCTTGCGCTGCTGCTCACCTTCAACATCGGCGGCATGCTGTCGCTGACGCAGATGAAGGATCTGGCGACCGGGCCGATGTATATCGCCGTGTCGACCTTCCTGGCGCTGACGGCGGTCTTCTACGCCGCCATCATCGAGGACAGCCACAAGCGGCTGCCGCTGATCTTCAACGCCTGGACCTTCGCCGCCGTCGCCACTTCTGCACTCGGCATACTCGGCTATTTCCACGCCTTTCCGGGCGCTGAGATCTTCACGCTCTATGACCGCGCCAAGGGCGCCTTCCAGGACCCGAACGTCTTCGGTCCCTTTCTCGTGCCGCCATCGCTCTATCTCGTCCATGGCATCCTGGTGGGCGACCTGAAGAAATCGCCGTTGAAGGCTCTCGCCCTGCTCGTGCTGGCGCTCGGCATCTTCCTGTCCTTTTCCCGCGCTGCCTGGGGGCTCTTCGCCCTCGGCGTGGTGCTGTTGATTTTCATCATGCTGCTGAAGGAGCGCAGTGGCGCCTTTCGCCTGCGAGTCCTGGTGCTGTCGCTGGCGGCTATCATCATGCTGGTCGCCTCGCTGCTGGTGGCGCTGCAAATCCCGAAGGTCGCCGAACTGTTTTCGGCGCGCGCTCAGCTGGTGCAGCAATATGACGGCGAACATCTCGGCCGCTTCGAGCGCCACCGGATCGGCTTCACCATGATGATGGAGCGTCCGCTCGGCATCGGCCCGCTGGTGTTCGGCACGATGTTTCCCGAGGACGAGCACAATATCTGGCTGAAATCACTCACCACCTATGGCTGGCTCGGCTTCGTCAGCTATGTCGGCATGCTTGTCTGGACGCTCGCGCTCGGCTTCCGATACCTGCTGCTCGACCGACCCTGGCAGCCCTTCCTGATGATCGCCTGGATCTCGATCCTCGGCCATGCGACGATCGGCAACGTCATCGATATCGACCACTGGCGCCATGTCTATCTGCTCTTCGGCACGGTCTGGGGCTGCGCGGCGCTGGAAGTGCGCCATAGGCGCGGCCAGAGGAAATAGCGCCTGCGGCGCTGCCTATTTCGTCGCGCCTGCCGTCAAGCCGGCAATAAACCGCCGTTGGAAAACCAGATAGGTCAGAATGAGCGGGAAGATTACGATCACCGCGCCGGCGGTCAGCACCGGCGTATTGACGGTGTAACGCCCCTGGAAAAACAGCATGCCGAGCGGCAACGTCCGGTAGGCATCGTCATTGACCAGAATGAACGGAATGAGAAACTCGTTCCAGGTCCAGATGAACAGGAAGAGCGCCAGCGTCGACATTGCCGGTATCATCAGCGGGATAACGATCTTGCGCAGGATATGGAAGCGTCCGGCGCCATCGAGGACTGCCGCTTCGAGAACCTCCTCCGGGAGTTGCTGCATAGCACTGGCGAGGAAGATCGTTGAGAAGGGTATCGACATGGCGATCTGCGGCACGATGAGAGCTGCATAGGTATTGATCAGCCCAAGATAGCGCATTTCGTAATAAAGCGGGATGATGAAGGCTTCCGCCGGCACCATCATGCCGAGCGTCAGGATCGCGAACAGCGTGCGCCGGAACGGAAATGACAGGTAGGCGAAGGCAAAACCGGTCAGCAGGCCCAAGAAGACGCTTGCGGCCACCACGGGGATGACGACAACGATCGAATTCCAGAAGTAAATGTTGAAATGCCCGGCATTCCAGGCATCGACGTAATTTTCGAAATGCGGATAGGCCGGGAGGGCGAAAGCGCCCTTCAGAACGTCAGCCTTGCTCTTTATCGAGGTCAGCAGCAGGAGCAGGAACGGGGTGATCGTTACGAAAGCAAGAAGCCACAGCACGATGCGGAGGAAGAGCGCGGTGGGGATATTCGACGAGCGGCCCATCAAGCCAATCCTTTGCTTCTCGAGCCCACCAGCCGGTGAATTGCATAGTTGATTGCGAAAGTCAGCAAGGCGCCGACAATGGCGATGGCGGCGGCAGCGCCGAACCGATTGAGCTCGAAGCCGAGCTGGTACATGTAAATATTCGGCACGAGCGTCGCGTTGGCGGGTCCACCCCGGGTCATCGTGAAAATCAGGTCGAAGCTCTTGATCGAGGCGATCACCGTCAGCAGCAGAACCACCCTTATCTCAGGCATGAGAAGCGGCAGCGTTATCCAGAAAAAGGTCTTTCGCCCCGACGCGCCGTCGACCTTGGCAGCGTCGAAAAGCGACGGGTCAATGCGCTGAATTCCGGTCAGGAAGATGACCATGCAAAAACCGAAGAAATACCAGGTGGCAACGATCCCGACTGCGGGAAGCACAAAATTGAAATCTCCGAGCCAGGGCAATGCGAACCTGCCCAATCCGACCGCTCTCAGAAACTGGTTGAACGGGCCGAATGCCGGATTGTAGAGCCATGCCCAGATGATGCCCAACACGGCCGTCGGCATGATGTAAGGCAGGAACAGGAACGTTCTGAGGGCGAGCTGCTCGCGTTGCTTCAGATTCCACACACAGGCAGCAAGCGTGATGCCGAACACGAGCGGCAGGACGCAGTAGAAGATCATCAGCTCGGCATTGTTACGCAAGGCAATGTAGAAACGGCTGTCGGAAAAGAGATCGGCGTAATTGCCGAGGCCAACCCATCTGGGCATGGTCAAGCCGTCCCAACTGGTCAGGCTCAAACCCAAGGCCGCGACAATCGGCCCAAAGACAAAAGCCGTATAAAGCAGCAATCCAGGCAATAAATAGATGAAATTGGTCTGTTGCGGGCCATCCAGTGCGGAACGTTTCATCCAGTACCCCATGAAGCCAAAGCTCTGGTCATCGCGCAGCAAGCCGTGAGCTCGCAACGTTCATTTTCATATGATGAACAGGACACCGGTCGGACCGCCGAATGGGCAGTCGTGACCGGCGTCCGCGCGTCTTATTTCTTATCCTTCAAATACGCCTGATAGTCCTTGTCCATGGCATCGACAAAGGCTTCGGGCGTGATCTTGCCGGACAATAAAAGTGGCGTGTTGTCGTCGATTGTCTTCAGCATCGTCGGGCTCGACCAATCGGGGTAATGGCCGAGCGCATCGTTGGCATTGAGCGTCTTCCACATCTCGATGCCGGAGGTCAGGAGCGGCGTGAGCTTGGGCTTTGCATCCGCCGGCAGCGATGTTGCCGGGAGATAACCTGCGGCGGCCCAGCTTTCAGCGGCCTTTTCGGACACCATATAGTCGATGTACTCGCCGGCCAGGTCCTGCTTCGCCTTGTCTTTAGCAAGGCTCGTGATTGCCCAGGCCAGATCCACGCCGCCAACGCTCATGGGTTTGGCGACACCCTTCGGAGCGGGAATGGCCATGAAGCCGATATCCGGATTGTTTTGCATGTCTCCGAAGTACCAGGTTCCGGAGATCAGGAATGCGCCCTGCCCCGAGATGAAAAGCTGGACGGCGTCGTCACCCGAGATGCCTTCGAAGCCGGGATAGAAATAGCCGCCTTGCGCCCATTTCTGCACGAGTTTGGCCGATTCGATGTTCCCTTTGGTGTTCCAAGAGCCGCCCTTGCCGTAGATCAGGTCGTCAAGCTCGGCGCGATTGCCCGCGTCGATATGTGCCTGGTCGATGGCGCCGATCATATGCAGGGCCAGATGCTGCTTGGCGGACCCCATCATGAAGGGCGCAACACCTTTTTCCTTCAGCTTGTCGAGATCGGCCAAAAGCTCCTCGAAGGTCTTTGGCAGCGTCACGCCCGCGTCCTCGAGGATCTTCTTATTGTAGTAAAGGCCGACGATCTCGCCGAGACCTGATATGCCGTAGGTTTTGCCGACCCCGAATTTGGTCCCTTCCCAGCGGTCTCTGGCAAGCACGGATTCCGACTGCCGCTTATCCCAGCCATATTTCTGGATGTACTCGTCAACCGGCAGGAGCAATCCTTCCTTGACCATCGCGCCCATGTCGCCGGCGCCCTGGTTCACCTTGGTGATAACAGGACCATCGCCTGCCGAAACTGCAAGCTTCAGCGTCAACTTCATGTCATCGAAGGTGCGCGCAGTGCGTTTGATCGTGACACCGGGATGGGCGGCTTCGAACTCCTTGTTCAGTTGCTCGATGACCGCGCTCTGGCCTTCGAAGGTCTGGTCGTCCCACACGGCCAGATCGTCGGCCCGGGCGGCGGAAAGACCGAAACTCACAAGCGCCGCGCCGGCAAGCGCGACAGCTGCTTTCAATCGGTATGCTGGCAGTATGCTGATCGATTTCACGGTTCTTTTCATCTGCTCCACCTCATTTGGTTTATTCTCCACTCCCCATCCGAGCCTCGCACCTGGCGCCGGCCGAACGTTTTCTTTCCCCAGAGCTTTGCCTGGTCGGCGAATCTGAGGTAATCGTCAGTGCATCGGCACCTCTCGCGATCCAGAATGACAAAGCGCCACGCAGGAGGTGGCAAAGCGATGGACAGCAACTGCTTCATCCGCCCGGCGACTGAAGCCGATATCGACGCTCTTTTCGACATTTGCCTGAAAACCGCCAATGGCGGCGAGGATGCCAGTGCGCTTTACAGCGACCCGCATCTGCCCGGTTACATCTGGTCGGTACCCTATCTCAAATTCGCCAGAGACTTTGCCTTTGTCCTGGTTCAGGGCAACCGGCCGGTCGGTTATGTCGTCGGTGTGCCCGATACCAGCAGGTTCGACAAAGACCTGCAAGCAAACTGGTGGCCGTTCGTCCGCCGGGAGATCGCCGGCCTGACACCCGGCCGTCCGCGCGATGCGGACGTGATCGAACGAATTCAAAATCCGCGCAGCGGAACGACGTGGCTTCAAGACGACTACCCGGCGCATCTTCACATCAACATCCTTCCCGGACTTCAGGCCGGCGGCTGGGGACGGAGGATGATCAGCACCGAGCTTGAAGCGCTCCGCAATCACGGTGTCGCAGCGGTGCATCTCGGGGTCGATCCAAACAACGAACGCGCCAGAGGTTTCTACCGTCATCTTGGCTTTTCCGAACTTGAACGCGATGGCTCCGTCGCCTTCGCCATGCGGATCGATCAAGGATCCGACTAGAACCGACCGAGCCGCCATGTTCATGAGATTGGCTCCGCATTTGCGGCGTCAAGCCCATATTTCAAAACGACCGCTGCCGGCATGGCACTCCAGCCCTGAAGCAGGGAGCCGCGCCCATAGGGCGGCGAGAAATATTCCACCGCTCCCATCCAGCCATTGTCGAGGCAGATTTCCCACCAGCGCGTCAGAGCGTAGCGCGCGCCGCCAAGTCCGTGGCGAAGACGTTCTTCGGCATAGGCGCCATCCCAATAGGGCCAGTCCGAGCCATTGTGGTAGCGGTAGGGAAACGCGGTCTTGGATCGCAGATCGCATGGCCGCTTGAATGGCGGGTAGGCGCACATCACACCCCAGCTGCCGTAGGGCTGCTCCTGATTGTTGCGCGTTTCCAGTTGGCTTTCAAAGGCTCTCAGCAAGCCAACGGCCTTCTGTTTTGAAATTGCGTCGAACCGCGACAAGGTCAGGCTGTCGAGAGCCATATGATCCTCGACAAAGGCGCCAGGCGTTCCATAGTCGATATATCCACCGGTTGCCGGGACGAAGAGCTTGGCCTCGATTTCCTGGCGGGCAAGACGTGCAGTCCTGCCTGCGCGTTCAGCAAGCGTCGGATCAAGACTGTCGCCAAGCCTTGCCACCGCATCCATGGCGCCGACGAAAAGACCGAGATCATAAGAGACCAGCCCCTCGCGATAGACGTTGTCGGCCCAGTCCCGGTCATTGCGCGGTTTCACGGGAAGAACGCTGTCAGGACCGGCCAGGTCGAGATAACGATCTGCAATGGCTCTGACCGTTGGCCAGTGCGCCTGCACCTCGGCCAGGTCCTTCGTTGCCCTGAAATAATCATCGATGAAAAGAATGAAGAAAAGCGGGCTGTCGAAGTGGTCGCTCCACCAGTCTTGCGGACGGTTGTGGTATTCAGGAACGGCCTTTCTATGGGTTTTGGGATTGGCCTTGCTGTCTTCGACAAAGCGCTGCCACGCCTCTGATTGGGCAGGCCCCGTCAAGATCACGCCGCTCGGGGCTTCTCCATCCGGCTGCACCCCCTTGGCAAGCAGCCGGATCTCGTCACGCACCGCCTCGGGTGCAAGCGTCAGGAGCGGCTGCATCGTCCAATAGCCATCGCGGTAATAGGTCCGCGCCGGAGCGCTGTAGGCCTGGCCCGCGGCAAGGCCGGCAAAGGCGCCGTTTTCCTCGCGCCGGATGCTGGAAAGGGCGGCATGGATCCCCTGGCTGACCATGCTGCGCATCAGCGGATCGGCCTCGGGCGCCAGATCGCAACGCGCGACATATTCGGCGGCTTCGGCAATGATCGCGTCGCTGGTGAGGGTGAGAGCCCTCTCGGCTTCGTCTCTCGAGGCGCCGACTGCAATGCGCAGATCGGACCCGAGAAGGTCCACGATCAGCACACCCCAGCCCATTTCGGCAGTCTGCCGATGTTGGTCCCGCGTGACCCGCACCCTCTCGCCTTGCCCATCCGGCTCATGCCACCAGGCGCAACGACGCGCCGGATATAGGCCTTGAAGGCGGACGCCGCTGATCAGCATTGCCGGCAGCGACTGCGCGACGAATATGCCGCCATGCCTGGAGACCATGCGGTTCGGCGCATAGGTAAAAGGGCCGGCGATGGCAGAAAACCGCACGCGCCCCAGACTGCCGGCGCCCCACAAAGCGAGATCAGCATATCCGTCCGGATGAACATCCGCCTGAAGCCGCGGCGCCATGACAGGCAGTAAAACGCCTTGTTCGGCGGAAAGCTGTCCATCGGTCAAGGGCTTTATCATGGATAAAACCCCGACAGCCAAGTTGAAGAGGCTGCATAACGCGAAAACGAAAAATAGAGGGACGAGCCGGGGCCTGCTCCTCTTCGAGCGACCTTGGCGAGCGCGCGGCTATCCAGGCAATGCGGGTGGCGCATACTTGTCCTCGACCTCTTTGTTTCGTCGCGCATTTCATTGCACGTTGATATCAGCCTACAGGCGACCTCCCATTTGTCAAGGACATAGACAAATCGCTGCCTTGCATGTATTAAAATCCCGTAAGCTGACGCAATTGAACTGCAGCCTTCCCTTTTCCCATCGCTGTGGATCAATTATCGGCCCTTAATTAGGTATATGCTCCGAACTAATTGGAACGAGCTAGCCGGATGGCACCGACACTTTCTACCGCCCAGACTCCCATCGCGCGAAAAATCTCAACCCATGCCGTGATCCGGACCGTGTTGGCCAACGGGTCGATCTCCCGCGCCGATATTGCCAAGCTGACCGGACTGTCGAAGCAGACGATTTCCGATGTCGTGCGCGACCTCGAGGATGCTGGATGGCTGAAACCTGTGGGCCAGACCGATGGTCGCCCGGGCCGAAATGCCATTACCTATGAAATCAACGCGAGGGCTGGTCTCGCCGTCTCCATCGATCTCGGCGGCACCAAGATCGACGCGGCGATCTGCGATCTATTGGGCAACATCGTTGCCGAAACCAAAGTGGCCACTGACCCGCGCGGCGGATTGCACCTCGTCAATCAGTTCAGCGACCTTATCTCTGACCTCGCGCTTGTTGCCGGAACGACCGCCGACAAGCTCCGTGTCGTCGTTCTGGGCAGTCCCGGCGTGCTCGATCCGGCCACCGGCCATATCAATGTGGCGCCGAATATCCCCGGCATCGACGCGATCAATCTGCGGCAGGTCTTCAGCGACAGAATGGGCATGCCGGTGATCGTCGAAAACGACGTCAATCTCGCGGCGCAGGGAGAGCGATGGCGGGGACACGGTGCCGAGAGCGGCAATTTTGCTTTCATTGCGCTCGGAACGGGAGTCGGCATGGGCATCATCGCCAATGGCGCTCTGTTGCGCGGCGCGCGTGGCGCGGCCGGCGAGATCGCCTATCTTCCGATCGGCGGCGATGTTTTTGATCCCGGCGGGTTTACGCTTGGAACCTTTGAGAGCGCGGTCGGCAGCGTCGCGATGTTACGCCGCTACACCGGTTTCGGCGGGCGTAACGCTTCCACCGTCGCCGATCTCTTTGTCGCCTTCAATGCGGGAGAGACCAGCGCCGTCGCCGCAATCGACGAGACGGCAAGACTGGTGGCGGTCGCCATTGCCGCCATCGGTGCAACTCTCGATCCCGAACTGGTGATCACCGGCGGCAGCATCGGCGCGAGACCGGAACTCGTAGACGCCATCCGACATTTCCTGCCGCGTTGCACGCCTTATCCGCCGCGCATCGAGATAAGCCGCTTTGGCAACCGGGCCGCCCTCATGGGAGGCATGGGGGTCGCCGTCGAGCGCATGCACGACGATCTGTTCGGCGTGAAATTGAAGGAGGTTTGATCGGCCTGCGCCACTTGAGAAGTGCGGCAAATGCGCTAGATTTTCCGCCATGATAACAGCCACACAGATACGCGGCGCACGCGCCATGATCGGAATGAGTATCGAAGAGCTCGCCGCCGCAAGCGGCCTGCCGGTCGAGACCGTCGCGGCGCTGGAAAACGGCGAGTTTGCGGGCGAACCGCACGCGCTGTTCGATGTGCGCAGCACGCTCGAGGCGAACGGCATCATCTTCCTGTCGAGCGGCAATCAGGATGAAGGCGGCCCCGGCATCCGATTGCGAGCACGCACCATGACCGACGATGGGATCCGGCCGGAAAACCTCAATGCCGCCAACGACGATTAGAAGCTATGCGATCGGCCTCACCGCTGGAAAACAAAGCGCAGGCGATCGCGATGAGCATCGGCAACAACGGTGTCTCGATCGAGCAGAACTGAGCGTCAGAGATAGGTTTTTGCCAGATCGGCGAGCTTGCCGCCGTCCTTCACGCCCTGCCTGTAGAGCTGAATGATGACCGCACCGATCCGCTCGGCCTCAGGTGTTGTCCTGGCCAGGCCGCGCTCATCGCAGACCTTGTCGAGCACCTGCGAAAGCAAATCGAGATCTTCCGAAAACAGCGGTAAATCATGCGGATGAATTGATGATCGTAACATCACGCCGCATTCCCTCCGAGGGCAAACGCATCCACGCTTGCATTGCCGGCCGCCCTCCGCAACCGGCAAAAATGATTATGCGCGAGGGGCCGAACTTTAGCAACTATGCAAACTTCCACAGAACAAAATTAGGGAACAAAATTTTGTGCCGCGCGTTTTAGGCGCGTTTGCAGCAGGAATCAGCGAGTACCGACGTTGAGTGAAATACGCTTTCCCTCCCCCGTCCGGGTCTTTTCTCAAAACCGCAGCCTAATCGTTTCCACCGTTTGGGAAGCCGTCGAGTATTTGAAACGATGGCCGAAGAAGCGCGAGCGCGACTATCGCATTGCGCGCCAGCACTGCCTGGATGCGCTCGATGGATTGCGCAGCCCGCGCGCCGCACAGGCTTCCTTCATTGCTGCGGCGAAGACGGCGGGATTGCTGCTATAAGATCAGCTGCTGTGGCGGCTGGCGGCGAGCTGAGGGTGAATAAAGCCTTCCGTGATCACCTTGGCGGTCATCTCGATCACCTGGTCCTCGGCGAGTTCAGCAAGCGCGAGGGCGACATCGCCCTCCGGCCAGCCGGCCTTGACGGCCTCGTCGGACAAAGCCTGGAATGCGCCGGCGAGGGCTTGTCTGCAAGTGAGATTCTGCTTCATTTCCGCCATGCGCTCGCAGTAGGCTGTTTGTGACAGGGACGCTTTTAATCTACACCTATTCGCATGAATTCGAAGAGGTTTCACGTTATTTAAATTTGAAATCGGGTATTTCATATTCGATCTCGGTATAGTCTTAACAAAAGGCAACCAATACCGCCTAGCGTCACTGGAGACGTGCCAAAAAGAACTAATATATTTATTTGATTCCACACCATCGAAGGGTATTTTACTGCATTATTTGCTGCAAATGGTCGCAGCTATCGGCGTTGAACCGACGGCGGGTCACCCCGCCCGAGCAGACGAAATCCGAATTGCGGCAGTTTTCATCATCTTCCCGCCTCCCTGTCAAATTCTAGATCTTCTATGGGCGCTCATCGTTCGTGAGATGAAGGTGAGCCCGGCCGAACGCGCGCATCCATCACCAGCGCCCCTCACCTGCCGCGGGCGCCTTCGGCGCTAATCACGCTAATACCACAACGACACCACACTGCCGTCAAACTCCGCTGTACCATTGTGTGGCATTATTGGGCTGGCGGGCTCACTACTCCCTCACTACTCCAGGAGATAAAATGTCTATCGAACTAGACGCAACGACCTATATGCATGCCAGACCGGCGACCGCCCATTCCTATATCTTGCCGGCTGTTGTCGATGTTCTTGAGAATAGTTTTCAGGAAGCAAACGAAACGTCGGTCTTCGACCTTGGTTGCGGTGCCGGCGGTGCTGCAGCCGTGCTTGCCCGAAAGGGCTATGATGTAATCGGTGTCGATCCCTCCGAGGACGGTATCGCAAAAGCGAGAACGGCCCACCCGGATCTGCCGCTGGAAATCGGCTCCGGTTACGAAGATCTCTCCAGCCGGTACGGCACCTTCGATGCGGTGATCAGCCTCGAGGTCGTGGAGCACGTTTATGACCCCAAGGCATTCTCGGCCACCATGTACGACCTGGTGAAGCCCGGCGGCATCGCGGTCATGTCGACGCCTTTTCACGGTTACTGGAAAAATCTGGCCTTGGCCGTGAGCGGAAAGATGGACGACCATTTCATGCCTCTCAAGGACCATGGCCACATCAAATTCTGGTCTCCGGGAACGCTGAGCACGCTTCTGCACGAAACAGGTTTCGAAGAGGTCGACTTCGAATATGTCGGGAGGATTCCGCTGCTGGCCAAATCGATGATCGCGATTGCCCAGAAACCGCACTGAACATTCACCGTTCTCCGCACTGACCGCGAGAGCGGCCGCCACACGAAACGTGATGTTCTGACTGGATTTCAAGGGGATAAATGGTCGGGGCGACTGGACTCGAACCAGCGACCCCTTGACCCCCAGTCAAGTGCGCTACCGGGCTGCGCTACGCCCCGACCTGCCGAAACGGCTTGCTTCGTTTAGTTTTTCGGCGCGTGCAATGCAAGCGGAAAAAACTCGCCTCCGACAAAAAGCAGGTGGTTTATCGGATTGGTCAGATCGCGATGAGCTTCAACTGGCCTTCGCCGGTCTGGCCGGGCTGCCATGCCTGGTAGTTGGCGATGGAGAAATGCGGGGTTTCGAAGGGGGTGGCATGGGTTTCGGTAATGACCGTGACATCGGCGCCGGCGGCCTCGCCCGCGAGGATGCCGGCGACAGCGTCTTCGAAAACGAGGCATTTCAAGGGATCAACACCCAGGCGGCTGGCGCCGAGCAGATAGCCTTCGGGACTGGGCTTACCGGATTTGACCTCCTGGCCGCTGACGATGACCGTCGGCATCGGGATGCCGGCTGCAGCCATGCGGCGTCTGGCGAGCTCGATCGGTGCGGAGGTGACGATCGCCCATTTGCCGTCGGCAATGGCGGAGAGGAAGCGGATGGCACCGGGAATTTCAACGATGCCTGAGACATCCTCCATCTCCTCGGCGAGCAGCAGGTCCGCCTCATGGGCCGGATCGACGCCTGCCAGGCCGAGCCCGCGAATGACGTCGGAAGCGCGGATGCCGTGGATCGTCTTCAGGAAGACTTCCGGTTCGAAGCCGTGGCGCCTTGCCCACTCGCTCCAGACGCGTTCGACGACGGCGATGGAATTCAGCAGCGTTCCGTCCATGTCGAAAAGGAAGGCGTCATACGATTTGTCGAGGATATCGTGGGGAGCGGGCACGGGCGTTTCCTTGCGGGTGCGAGGCCGGGGTGACCCCTGCACAGGCGAGTAGCGGAGAGCGGCGTCGGCGTCAACGACTAGCGTTGACGTCGACGTCAACGCTAGTCATTGACATCAGGGTGGGTGACGTTGCGAACGTCGGCCAGACCGCGTGCGGCGTCGCGGCTGCCGGTCGCGGCAGCGGCTTCAAAGATACGGGTCGCATCGCCATACATTTTGAGATTGAAGTAGCTGTAGCCGCGCAGAACCATCAGGTCGATGCGTTCCTGCTGCAGCTGGGCGCGCTGATCGAGATAGATCAGAGTTTCGCGATAACGCCCGGCGTCGAAGGCCGAAAGCGCGCGGTCGGCGAGGATCGCCATCTGGAGCTCGGCGGCCCGCTGGCGGTTCTGCGGCGCCTTGGTGGCGGCAACGGCGGCGTTGCTGGAGAGGCCGGCGCGCAGATAGGCAAGGCTCTGGCCGTAGGCTGCGTCTTCACGGTCCTTGCGGACCGGGCTCTGCAATGCCGTCTCGAAGGCCGAGATCGCCTCCATCGGCCGATTGATATCCATCAGGCACCAGCCGCGCGACAGCGCATTGGCCCGGCTGAGCTGGGCCGCATCGATGGTCGTCGAGCAGCCGCGTGTCTGGCGCGGACCGCGCGCAACCGTCACCGTCTGCATCGCCGGCCTTGCCGGGCGAACGGCGACGTCAGGCCCCGGCTGCAGCTGGCGTTCATCTGGAAGCGGCTCGTTTGCCGTAGCAGGGCGTTGCGCCGGCTGTGTCGGCTGAGCCGGTTGCTGCGGGGCAAGTGCGCCCTTCTCCGGCGGCAGGACGCGCGCATTCGGTATCAGCGAGGAGGTGTCTTCGAGATTGGTGATCCGGTCCGAGCGTCCGGCCCAGGCGCGCTGCAGGTCGAGCACACCCTTGCGGTCGCTCAGCTGTTCGCGCGTGACGACAAGGCCATAGGCCGACGGCTCGTCATCGGGTTTCCAGACCAGCGCGGTCTCAAACCAGCGCGCGGCGGCCTGGAACTGGTTGAGCGAGCGGGCATACCAGCCGAACTGCTGCGCCGTCGGCACATATTTCCGGGCAATAACCTCGGCGGCGATGCGATGCAGCACGTCTTCGGCGAGTTCAGCCGGCGGCTGCAGCGCCATCAGATTGGCGGTCGCCGCGAGATAGGTGGCACTCGCGTCGTCGGAATCGGCACGCCAGCGGAACATCACGTCCTCGGCTTCCTCAGGCGCCTTGCGGGCGATCAGCGCCAGCGCCAGCCCCTGCGAAGCGGCGGCAGTATCCTGCTTGGCTCGGGCGGCGCGAAACCACTTCTCCGCCTCGGCATCATTGTTGCGGCGAAGCTGGTACCAGCCGAGCAGCAGCGCATCCGAGGCAAGTCCCTCGGTCCCGGCGAGTTTTTCGAGGCGGGCGACGTAATCGGGCGCGATGGCGAGCTTCGGATCGTCATTGCCTTCGGCGATGAAGCGTCGGGCGAGGTTGTCGCGGATCGCCTCGAATTCCCTACTGCCGTCGGACGCCGGTCTTTCCAGCGCAAGCAGCGCCTGCATCGGCTGGTAGGCAAGCAGTGTCGAGGCCTTTTCGACGGTCGCCTGCCGCTCGGCCGGATTGGGGCAGTTCTTCAGGATATAGTTGTAGGCGTCCTGGCCGCGCTGCTCCCTCTTCGTCTGGATGAAGGCTTCGGCGACACGCCAGAGGACATCGACCTCGCTGCAGGTGAGGAGGCTCGGGGTTGTTGCGGCGATATCGACCACCGTCGCATATTGCTTGAGGTCGGAAGCGTTGATGAGGCGGGCGCGGGCCTCGGCGACATCGAGCCGGTCGAGCAGATCGGCTGGCGGCTGCCATCCGGCATCGGCTGCCTGACGGTCGGCGATCGCCTTGCGCAGCTCGGCATAGCGGCCGTCGGAATAAAGCTGCCACATGGCCTCCAGCTGTTTGTCGCCGTTTTGCGGCACGGCGAGCGGATCGGCCGGCGGAACCCAATTCGGGTAGAGCGCCTGAAGGCGGGAGATCTCAGCCTGGAGGCGCACCTTGTCGCCGCGGCTGGCGAAATAACGAAGCGCGCTTTCGTCGACGGCAGGCTGCGTCGGGGCGGCGGCCTGCTGCGGCGCCGGCGTCTCGGACACGATGGGAGGCGTGATCGGCGCCGGCTGAGGCGCAAAAGGGGTCGCAGCTTGAGGCGCGGCTGATGGCAGCGGTGCGGGCTGCTGCGCGACAACATTTGGATCTGAAGTATCCGATGCTGACGGCGGCGGGGACGTGATCGCCTCGATCTTGTCGGCGACAAGCTGCGCATTGAATTCGGAATTGCCGGCAGCCTCGGTCGGCTTGATGCGGCCCATCATCATCAGCTCCGGCGCCGGCTTGCCGGCCGAGCCAAGGCCGAACTTTTCCTGCAGCGCGGCACGGTCTTTCAGCCCGGTGACGAGGCTCGCCACCACCACTGCCGCTGAAACCGCCACGAGAGAAGACTTCACAGACACTCTGGATGCTTCTCCCCGATATAGGCCAGCCCCAGCAGTTGAAGGGTGGACGGATAATAGAGTGCGGGGGCAAACTGCAGCGCCGAGTTCGGCAGCTTGGTCCCATCGACAACACAGGCCACAACATCGTTAACAATTCGATAACCGGGGTCCGACAGAACGGTCTTCGGCCGGCCGGTGGTCAGGTCGATGGTGGCGGGAACGCCGTCTTGCGACATCCCCTTTTGCAGGCGGATGAGCAGCGCCTTGTCGGTGATGCCGCCCCGCGCGAGATAGAGCGGGATGCGGATGGCGTTATATGAGAATTCGGCATCGAACCCCTCTGCCGGCCGCGGCTTGTCGTGCAGGCTCACCCATTCGGCAGGCAGCTTGCGCGGGCCGAATTGCATCGTCTTCAATAGTTCCACGCCGTCGTCCGACAGTTTTTGCCAGGCGTCCGACGGAGCGAGCGCTGACATCACCGGGATCGCCTCATAAATCCAGTAGGATGGGTTTACAACGGGACCATCGTCGCGGTCGCTGCCGGTAAAACCTTCGGTCCCCGGCATCAGCAAGGTGCGGCCCTGCGAGCTGCCGACGGTTTCGGCAAGCAGTGCCTGCGCCATGCGGGAGGCAGCGAGGATATAGTCTTCCCGTTTCCAGGTCGTTCCGGCCAGCGCCAGCGCATAGGCGATCAACATGTCGCCATCGGTGGCATTGTTGGTGTCGGCCACGTGCGGCTTGACGTTCGGATCCCATTTCCAGACGGCCAGGCCATCGTCGCGCAACAGCAACTCGGTGCGGGTAAAATACCAGATCTGCTCGAAATCGGCGGGGCTTGCTGCGAGGTAGGCGAGCAGCAGGCCATAGCCCTGCCCTTCGCTGTGGCTGATGTTGCCGTTGCCGTTGTCGACGATGCGGCCGGTCGGATCGAGAAACTTCGCCTTGTAGGCCGACCATGCGCCGGCATTGATCATCGCCTGCTGCGCAGTGGCGGGCAGGCCCGGTGCAATCGCGACCGTTGCCGCCAGCAGGAACGCGCGCCACCGCCTCATTTCGACCGGCCCAGCTTTTTGAGCATCTTCGACGTGGTGACACCGATCAGGAGCACGAAGACGACGAGCAGCGAGGCATAAGAGAGGATATTCGTCGACAACCAGTTAGCGGCGATCAGGCGGTAGTTGGCGATCGACCAGGGTGTCGACGGCACGAAATCAAAACGGGTGACCGGCACCGCCTCGATCTTGCCGGTCTTGCTGGAATAGGTGGTGATGTGGCCTGATATTTGCGGCCAGTTCAGCTGCGAGGTCAGAACCTCCACCCCTTCGCGCAAATCCTTCGCCGATGGCGCCGCCACCACGGTCCAGGAGCCTGCTCCCGCCGGGCTGGAGCCCTGGGCCACCAGAAGCGAGGCGGTGTTGGGCGGCGTAAAGATTTCTTCGGCGCCCGGCGCGAATTGCAGCGAACTGCGGGATATATCGAAATTGCGCCACAGCCACTCGCGGAAAGCGGTCATCCGACTGCGCAAGACACCGCCACTGACCTTGGAATTCCATTCCTCGAAGGCCGTACCGGTGTCGACGACACCCGTCTGCGCATCCGTCACCGGACGCCACGAGGCCTGGCTCGCCGTTGATATATTGGTCTGCGACAGCGCGGTTGTCGGCATCTGCGAGATGGAACCGATGAAGATGGCGTCACGATCGCCGATCGTATTCGGCGAGGCGACTGTTTCCACAGGGATCGGATGGCCGGCCATGATCGCCATCTGGCCAAGCAGGGTGGCGGCGGCCGAAAGCGTGTCGGCATCGACACGGTCGATGAACAGCGGCATCGGCTCCGTGGAACGACCGTAGGGATAGGCGGTGCCGGCCATGGCAGCCAGATTTGGCCGCTGACCGACACGGGCGAAATCCGGCATGTGCAGCTCGGAGGTATCGAACAGGGCAAAGCGGGGGTTGGCGGCGGCGGTGGCGCCCGGCGCGCAAGCCGCATCGTCCTTGGTCATCAGGATCGCCTCGATCGCCACCGTATTCAGGCCGGGCTTGACGTGCCGCATCGTCACGCGGATCGGCAGATGGCGCAGGATACCGCCCGTTGTCGTGGTGATCGGCACGGTGGAGGCGATATTGTCGTTGACGTAGATATCGATGTGACTGCCGGGCAGAACGTTGTGGGTATAGGCGGCGTCGAGCAACACCTTCGCCTCGCCATAGGCATTGGCGTAAAAATCCGCCGGCACGGCAAGATTGAAGCTGGTCCGCAACCGCCGGCCGGAGAATTCGGTGGTCTTCACGCCAAGCTGAGACAAAGCGATGTTCGTATCGGAAAAGATCAGCGGCGCATTCGGCGCGCTCCAGCGCTCGGTGGTCAGCGCGTCGCGGCGGACATCTGCGGATCTGTCCGTCGGCGAGACGATGGTATCGATCGCCGAGGAGACCGCCTGCCAGGAGGGGCCGCTGATCAGAAGCACCGGCGAGCCGCTGCCCGGATTGGTGACGAAAGTGGCGAGTGCCGCACTTTCGGCGCCGGGCGGCAAGCCGGGAAAGAGCGGCCGCAGTTCCGCCGCGGTGCCGACGAGTACGCTGAGCTTACCGGGCCCGCCGGCCGGAAGCGAGGAGGTGCTGAAGGCGAAGATCTGGTTCGGCATGCTGCTCAGCACAGACAGGCCCTGCGCCAGCCGCAGCAGCGGCTTGGTGGTGCCCGGCTGCTCCAGCGCCGGGACGACGATGTCGAACTCGGTCTTGCCGGCGCCGTCGACGCCGATGGCGCGGATAGCATCGGCGCTCGCCGGCTCCGCGGCATCACTGCCGGCAAAACTCAAATAGGTTCCGGCCGGATCGATATTCGACCACAATTCATAGGTGGACTGGATGCTGCAATCGGTGCGGTGGCGCTGAGCGGCTTCAAAGGTGACGACATTGGCGCCCGGCTGCAGCAGGCCTGGCGGAACCTCGAAGGTGACGGCCGACAGGCCGTCCGGCGAGCCGACCCGCTGCTGGCCGATCGGGCGATTATTGAGATAGACTGTCAGCGCCGAGGCCTCGGGCGCGACGACGATCGAATTCTGATAGGCGAAGGTGAAGCTCGCCTTGGCTGCCGCTTGTTCCGGCGTCAGATAGACGGACCATGACCGCCGGTCATATTCGCCGCTGAGACCGAGCTTCGAAAAGGGCACCACATAGCGACGGACACTGCCGGCGCGCTGAACCAGAGCCGTATTTGCCGCCGCGGCTGGCTGCAGCGCGGGCGGCTGCGGCTGAACGGAGATTGCCGGGGGGACTGGTGCAGGAGCGGGAGCGGCCTGGGGTGCAGGTGCCGGCAACACGGAAACCGGAGGCGTGACCGGAACCGGCGCGGTCGCTGCCGGCGGCACTGGCGGTGTCAATCTCGGAGTAACGGAGACGCCGGGCGGCCGCTCGCCGGACATGTCGAAAGGTGCCGTCTGCGCCTGGGCGAAGACGGAGGCATTCAGCAGCAGAAGCGAGGCGGCGACGATGCTTCTCATCCGGCGTTGACCTTTGCTGCCTGCTGCCGGGCTTCCCGTTCCGGCCGCATGCTGCGGAAGAAGTAAATGAGGCCGCGGCTCGTCTGGTAGAACGCCAGGCCGAGGAACCAGATGGTGCCACGGATCAGGCCGGGATTGTGACGGCGCGAGGCCTGGAATTCGGTCCACTGGCCTGAGTTGGCAAACATCAAGTCGGCGATCAGGCGGTGGTCGAGCGCGCTTTTCGGCACGTACTGGCAGCCGACATTGCTGATGTCGCCTGACGGCTCGATATTGCGGACGATGAGCGGCAAGGTTTCCAGTTCCGCGCCGCTATAAGGCCGGAAGCGGATTTCGCCGAGGGCGCCGACCAGCATCTCATCGAGTTGCTTGTTGAAGATGTGAAGCCTGGCGCCATGGACGGAGACATCCTCGATCGAAGCGGCATACCACTTGCCGTTGGCGCCGAATTCGCAGCGACGGTTGACGCGTACGCGGCGAGACAAGGCGCGTTCGCCGCGCTCAGACACGACACCGAGCGCGCAGCCGGCCATGATCAGGTTGATGAGGTTCCAGCCGCCGACGACGAGCGTGACGTCGGCCTTATAGGGCTCGGCATAGATTCTGTAGATAGTGATGATGAGCGCGACGATCTGCACCGCAAAGATGACGAAGAAGGGGCGGCTGATCTCCGACAGGCGGCTGACCGCGATCGATTCGTCCTTGGCGGTGACCTTGAAGGTCGGCTTTCTCGGATTGAGCATGACGGAGACGACCGCCGGCAGCAGATGCACGCTCTGGACATATTCGTAGAGTTCGGAAATCCACGGCCAGCGGAACGACCCGTAGAGGTAGTTCTGCATCATCAGGTTCACCAGCATGTAGGCCAGCGTATAGGCAAGGAATTCGCCGCCGGAGGCGGTGAAGATTTCCAGATCGAAGAACAAATAGAAGAGCGGCGCAAACAGGAAGATGGTGCGCGGGAACGGAAAGAGCCAGAAAAGCGTGGAGGACATGTAGCAGAGGCGCTGCGGGATCGACAGGCCGCGCTTCAGCAGCGGGAAGCGGAAGCGCAGGATCTGCATCATGCCCTGCGCCCAGCGGCTGCGCTGGCCGATGAAACTTGCGAAGGTGGCGGGCTGCAGGCCGGCGATCAGCGGTTTGTCGACATAGATGCTGTTCCAGCCGCTGCCGTGGAGCGCCAGGGCCGTCTCGCAGTCTTCGGTGATGCTGACGCCGGAAAAGCCGTTCTGGGATTCAAGCGCCCTGCGGCTCAGGACCGCGGCCGAGCCGCAGAAGAAGGCAGCGTTCCATTTATCAAGGCCGCGCTGGATGATGCCGTAGAACATTTCGTTCTCGCTCGGCATCTTGTCGAAGGTCCGCAGGTTGCGCTCCAGCGGATCGGGATTGATGAAGAAATGCGGGGTCTGGACGAGGAAAAGCTTCGGATCGTCTTCGAAGTAACCGACGGTTTCGAGCAGGAAATCGCGGGCCGGCGCGTGATCGGCATCGAAGACGGCGATCAGTTCGCCGGTCGAATGTTTCATACCATTGTTGAGATTGCCGGCCTTGGCGTGCTCGTTGCGGTCGCGCGTAAGATAGTGAACGTCGAGGTCTTCGCAAAGCTGCTTCAGTTCGATATGGCGGGCGGCCGCCGCTTGGGCCTCGAGCAACTTGCCGGAGTTACGCTTCTGCAAGGTGCCGCCGTCGTCGAGCAGCCAGACATGCAGCTTGTCGGCCGGATAATCCATGGCCTTGGCGGCAGCCAGCGTGTTGCCGAGAAGCCCGGCATCCTCGTTATAGGACGGTACGAAGACATCGACATGCGGCAAACGCCCGGGATTGGCGGCACGCGAGGGGCGCGGCGGCAGCGGCGTGGCGACAATGAACAGGCTGAGCGCCAGCATCGCGACGCTATACATTTCGGCAAGATAGAGCAGCAGGCCCGGAATGAAATTCTCAGGCTGGTTCACCGGCGGCAGCGTATTGGTGGTGCGCCAATAAACGTAGCGCAGCACGATCGAGGTGCCGAAGGCGAGCGCCACCAGGCGCCAGGTCCCCTCGCCCTTGAAAATCTTGATCAGCGCCATCACCGTCACGACCGTGATGCTAGTGATGAGCTGCGTCTGCAAATTGACCGGCAACGTGATCAGCACGATCATGCAGAGCGAAACCACGGCCCAGATAAAGACACTGCGGGCTTTGCGCATCGACGTTCCTTCGAAATTGCTCAACCGAGGCGCCCTTCGGCGCTCCGGGTATGCTCACTGGAACAGGATGCCGTCCGATAACCACCCACACTTTTCGGCATCATGCTCTATCTCCGGCAGGCGGCCGTCATGGCCGCGTCGCCTATGCAGTCCGGCGATGGCACAGCGACGCCGATCGCTCTTGCGGATTGTACGACCGGTTGTTCGGGCGGCGCGGCTGCCGCATCCGGCGTTGCCCTCGCCTGCGGCGCCTCGCCGGGCAGCGGCACACGCGGGCCGATGGGCGGAGGCATCGGTGCGGGGCCTTGCGCCGGTTGCGGGGTCGAAGCGCTGCGGGGCAAAACCGCCCGCGGCCGGCTGACAATGGCGGGCGCCGGCTCGTAGCCGATCGGCATCGGGCTGGCGCGATAACCGCCCTGGCCAGGATAGATCGGCTCGCCGGTGCGCCCCAGCGCGGCATCGGCGGGCGGCGGATTGCCGTAAGGATTCCAGATCACTCCGTCGAAGCTACCGACTATGGTGTAACCATAGACGATGCTAAGCAGCTGGCGCTCGCTGGCGTTCGCGTCGCAGAGACGCAGGCGCAGCTGGATCATGCCGAAGTTGCGCGCCCGGCTGGTGGCGTTGACGCTTGAGCGGATCTGCTGCCAGGCATAGAGGCAGGTGTCGCCGGCACGGCTGCGGCCGGAGGCATAACCGAAGGGGCCATAGCTGTTCTGCAGGAAGGTCGCCGACGTCGCCATGGGCACGCCGGGGGCCGAGCGCGCCACCTCGCGGGCAATGCCGCTCTCGTTGATCATGCTGAAGCTGGCATTGCCGGTGCCGGGGTTGGCCCCGGATGCGCCGAAAAACTGGACCTTCAGGAAATTCTGGCCGGGAACGGAGGATGACGTAAACAAGGAAACCGTCTGTTCGACGCCGTTGCCACGCTTGCGCTCGACGACGCTGACGATCGACGGGCCGCCGGGCGGCGGCAGGACCAGCGCCTTTTCAGGCGCCACGGTCTCCGGCCCGGAGGGCTCGCGCACACCGCCTGTCGACGTACAGCCGGCCATCATGCCCAATACGGCCACCAGCGATATCGTCTTCCGCAAACGCATGTCTCGAGCCGCCGCAATCGTCTTTCCAGATATCCATTCGCAAAACGCGACGGACCTTCGAATCAACGACCACACGGCCGTTCACAGGGTATAAATCGCCAACATGGTTAATGAAGAGTAAACACCCGGCCCTGCCGCCGGACGGACTCGCACTGACCGTGATTCGGACAGATCAACCGTATGGTGCATAATTTGGTTTAGCAATATCTTGCAGGCCTGGCGCCTGCCTTCCGCCAAGAAGAGCCGGCGCGGAACTATGCCGTACGGCCGGCGTTGCCTTGATGTCTTAGGTTAAAAAGGAGAACATCCCGTGCGCACCATCATGCTGGCTGCCGCCGCCGTGCTGACCATCAGCTCCGCCGCCTTCGCGCAGAGCACTGTCATCATCACCGATCCCGCGCCGACCGGCTCCGTCGTGTTGCCGGGCGAAGTTCGCACCTATGTGATGGAACAAAACACGCCGTCCGCCGTCTATGAAGGCGATATCGCGGTCGGCGCGACGCTGCCCGATACCGTCGAAGTACATACCGTGCCGAATATTGACGGCTATGGCTATACTGTCATCAATGAGCGGCGCGTCATCGTCGAGCCGAAGACGCACCGCGTGATCCAGGTTCTGGAATAACGCGGTCGCCAACAGTGGATGTGCGGCCGTGGTGCGGCTTCACGTCCTCTCATCTTCCATTCTCGCCGGCACATTCAGAAGTTCGCGGATCTTGTGGGCGAGCTGCTCCAGGCTGAAAGGCTTGGCGAGCAGGGAGACACCATGATCGAGCACCCCGTTATGGACGATGGCATTGCGGGTGTAGCCCGTCGTGTAGAGGATGCGGATCGCCGGCCATTTTTCCTGAACAATATCGGCAAGCTGGCGTCCGCTCATCTGCGGCATGACGATATCGGTGAAGATCAGATCGACCTCCCGATTTTCTTCCAGAAGCAGAAGCGCCTCCATACCGCTTGCCGCCTGCAACACGGTGTAACCAAGTTCATGCAGGCTTTCGGCGGTCATCATGCGGACGTTCTCATCATCCTCCACCACCAGGATGGTATCGTTGACGCTGCCCTGAGGAATAGGCTGGGCGCCAGCCGCATTGAACCTGGCGTCCGTCGCCCCGACATGCCGGGGTAGGTAGATCTTTACCGTCGTGCCCCTGTCGATCTCCGAATAGATCTTGATGTGGCCACCGCTCTGCTTGATGTAGCCATAAACCTGGCTGAGGCCGAGACCAGTGCCCTTGCCGGGACCCTTGGTGGTGTAGAACGGGTCGAATGCCCGGTCGATCACGTCAGGCGACATGCCGGTGCCGGTGTCGGTGATGCTGATCATTACATATTGGCCGGCCTCGACCTCCGAATGCATGCGGGAATATCGCTCGTCGAGTTCGGTATTTGCGGTCTCGATGGTAAGATGTCCGCCGCCGGGCATGGCGTCGCGGGCGTTGACGGCAAGGTTCAGGATGGCATTCTCAAGCTGGCTCAAATCGGCAAAACTCGGCCAAAGGCCGCCAGCGAGCACGGTCTCGATCCGGATGTGCTCGCCGAGGGTACGCCGCAGCAACTCCGACATGCCGCCGACCAGCTTGTTGAGATCGATCACCTCAGGGGCAAGCGGCTGCTGGCGCGAGAAAGCGAGAAGGCGCGCGGTCAGAACCGCTGCCCTCTGGGCGCCGTCTTTAGCATTCTGGATAGAATTCAGCAGGCGCGGATCCTCATGCCCCGTCATGCGCCGCTGGGCGAGGTCGAGGTTGCCGATGATGATCGCCAGCATGTTATTGAAATCATGCGCGACGCCGCCTGTGAGCTGACCGATCGTCTCCATCTTCTGCAACTGGCGGACCTGCGCCTGTGCGGCGGCATTCTCTTCCATCTCGTGCCTGAGTTCGGCGGTGCGCTGAACCACTGTCTGTTCGAGGCGCGTGTTGAAACTGTTGAGCTCGTTGCGGAGCCGGCTCTGCCGGCCATGCGCTTTGATGATCAACTCCATCAGCCCGACGATGATGACCGCATTGATGAGATAGGTCGACAGCCCAACCCATTGGCCGGCGCTGACCGGCCAGAAGATATTGTGCGGCTCGACGAAAAACTGCTGGACGATGAAGGCGGCCAGTATTGCCGCGACAAAGCCCGGCCCGGCGCCGCCTATGAAACTCGCCAGCAATATCGCCGGAAGGAAGCTCAGGAAGGGAAAACCGGAGAGATAGTCGCTGACGGCAAGCCTCAGAAGAAATGTCAGGCCAACGAAGGCAACGGCCAACGGATATGTATAACCCGGCCTATGGCGCAGCCAATCCGTGGCACTCAGCAAATCCATTCCAGACCCCTCCTCACGGCGCCGCGTCTTTTCAGATGCGCAAATGGCGCCGTAACACTTTGAATTGCTGCAGAGTTTAATCCCAAAATCGATTCTGATTGAAGGAATTATGCAGCCGCCGTTGTGCAGGCGGCATTCCAGCTTTTACACATCGAATTTCACCCGGCAATATGCTGTTTCTCGCACTACCGGGTAGGACATCTTGACGAGCCGTGCATGGAGTCCACATAAATCCGCATGCCCGGCAAGGGGAAATGGGTGGACGCGAACATGAAAGACATATTCATCGTCGAAGACGATGCGCTGATTGCCATGCTGCTCGAGGATATGCTCGCCGATCTCGGCTATCGGGTTTGCGCCAGCGCGCCCGATCTGGAACGGGCGCTGGCAGCCGCCAGGGACACGGAATTCGACGCTGCCATTCTCGACGTCTCGCTTGCCGGTCAAAGCTCGCTGCCGGTCGCAAAACTGCTCGACGAACGCGGCAAACCCTATGTCTACGCGACGGGATACGGCGCCGCCCCTGCCGGCAGCAGCCCGACCACATTGCCGGTGCTGCAAAAACCTTTCCAGCTCAGCGAACTCGAACAGACGATGAAGCGGCTTACTGGAACCTGACGTGTGTTGCCGGGAAGCGTGCAGCGATTCCGGGATAACGACGCGCATAAAATTAAAGAGTTCCGGTCAGCGCACCTGATCGAGCAGACGTTTGCACTCCAGCAGGTCGTAGAGCGCCTCCTGCAGCAATGCCCTGTCTTCCTTGCCGACGCTTGACTTGCCGATCGAGACTTCCTGCTCGTCCTCACCAGCCACAAAATTGAAGAAGCGGCGGGTAATCGGCGGCTTGGCGCGGCCGACAATCTGGTCTTCATCGGCCATGCCGACGCGCGGTTCCCCGGCGCTCGCCTCCTGCACACCCGACGCAAGCGCCTCGACACTAGCGAGATCGCCGTGGCCGACCGATATGACGAACTTGTTGCCGTTGGTTTTCAGAAGCTTCTGCACACCCTTGATCGTATAACCGTGATCATAGAGCAAATGCCGGATGCCCTTGAGGAGATCCACATCCTCGGGCCGGTAGTAGCGACGGCCGCCGCCGCGCTTCATCGGCTTTATCTGGGGAAAACGCGTCTCCCAGAAGCGCAGCACATGCTGCGGCAGATCAAGATCGTCTGCGACTTCGCTGATGGTGCGAAAGGCATCGGGGCTCTTGTCCAACGTCATACTGCTACGCGACCTCGCGGCTCGATCTTACGGCGACTCATCATATTTCAACGGTTTGGCGCCGACAATTCAAGTCATGTCTCGACGTTGCGCACAACGCAGCACGGTGCGAAGGGAAAAAACACCGTTTAAAGACGGGAAGCCGATGATCAGGATGCCGGATTTTGCGGCTTCAGCTTGACCTTGCGGGAGACATGCGCCTTGAGGATACGAGTCTTCAGCACGTTCGACGCCTTGAAAGTCATGACCCGGCGGGGAGAAATCGGAACCTCCTCGCCGGTCTTCGGGTTGCGGCCGATCCGCTCGTTCTTGTCGCGCACCTGGAAGGTGGCGAAAGAGGACAGCTTGACGGTTTCACCCCGCACGATGGCGTTGCAAACTTCGTCGATGACGGTTTCCACAAGTTCCGCAGATTCGGTCCGGGAAAGCCCAACCTTGCGGAAAACGGATTCCGCCAGGTCTGCTCGCGTCACTGTCTTTCCGGTCATGGTTTCCCCGCCCATTACAAATATTTTGTGAAATCGCGCAAAGAGTATTTGTCTTGCGCCTTACGGTCAAGCTCTTGTTCGCCGCCAGTTTTTTGGATTTACGCCTACCAGCGCAGCAGAACGGCGCCCCAGGTGAAGCCGCCGCCCATCGCCTCGAGCATCACCAGGTCGCCCTTCTTGATGCGGCCGTCGCCGGCAGCGGTCGCAAGGGCGAGCGGGATCGAGGCCGCCGAGGTATTGCCGTGCAGATCGACCGTGATGACGACCTTCGCCGCATCGATGTTCAGCTTCTTGGCCGAACCGTCGATAATGCGCCGATTGGCCTGATGCGGCACCAGCCAGTCGAGGTCGTCGGCGGTGGTGCCGGTCGCATCGAAGGCAGCCTGAATGACATCGGTGATCATGCCGACGGCGTATTTGAAGACCTCGCGGCCTTCCATGCGCAGCTTGCCGACGGTGCCCGTCGACGACGGCCCGCCATCGACATAAAGCTTGTCCTTGTGCGAGCCGTCGGAGCGCAGATGCGCCGTCAGTACGCCGCGATCAGCAACGGTGCCCTCGCCTTCCGTCGCTTCGAGCACGATCGCACCGGCGCCATCGCCGAACAGCACGCAGGTGGTGCGGTCGTTCCAGTCGAGAATGCGTGAAAAGGTTTCAGCGCCAATAACGAGAACGCGCTTGGCAAGGCCGCCGCGGATATAGGCATCCGCTGTCGTAACCGCATAGACGAAACCGGTGCAGACGGCCTGGACGTCGAAGGCAAAGCCGTGGCTCATGCCGAGGCGGTTCTGGATGTTGACCGAGGTTGCCGGAAAGGTGTTGTCAGGCGTCGAGGTGGCGCAGATGATCAGATCGATATCGGCTGGCGTCAGGCCGCCATTGGCAAGGGCAGCACGCGCGGCAGCCTCGCCGAGCGATGCCGTCGTCTCTTCGTCGCCGGCGACATAACGCTGGCGGATGCCGGTGCGTTGGACGATCCATTCGTCCGACGTATCGACGATCGCCTCCATGTCACCATTGGTCATTACGCGCTTCGGAAGTGCGGCTCCGAACCCGCGAACCACTGAACGGATCATATTCGATTGAACCCCATTGCTCATGCAGCTTCCGGGCCCATCGGGGGCAGCCGCTTGGCATGATATTTCTTAAGATCGTTTTCTATTTTCTGATTAAGGCCGTTCTTGGCCATGTCGTAGCCGACTTCGATGGCAGCGGCGATGCCTTCGGCATTCGCGCCGCCATGGCTCTTGATGACGATGCCGTTCAGGCCGAGAAACACGCCGCCATTGACCTTGCTCGGATCGAGCTTCTCGCGAAGCATGTCGAAGGCGCTTTTGGCGAAGAGATAGCCGATGCGGGCGAGCAGCGTGCGCGACATGGCAGCGCGCAGATATTCGCCGATCTGCTTGGCGGTGCCTTCGGCCGTCTTCAGCGCGATATTGCCTGAGAACCCTTCGGTGACGACGACGTCGACCGTGCCCTTGCCAAGGTCATTGCCCTCGACGAAGCCGGAATATTCGAGCGAATCGATGTTCGCCTCGCGCAACAGCCGGCCGGCCTCCTTGACTTCCTCCTGGCCTTTCATCTCCTCGACGCCGACATTCAGAAGGCCGACTGTCGGCCGTTCGACCTCGAATAGCGCCCGCGCCATGGCGCCGCCCATCAGGGCAAAATCCATCAGTTGCTGCGCATCGGCGCCGATCGTCGCTCCGACGTCGAGGACGATGCTCTCGCCTTTCAGCGTCGGCCAGATCGCGGCGATCGCCGGGCGCTCGATATTGGCCATGGTGCGCAGACAGAACTTCGCCATTGCCATCAGCGCGCCGGTATTGCCGGCTGAGACGGCGACGTCGGCTTCACCCGTCTTCACCGCCTCGATCGAGCGCCACATGGTGGAGATATAGCGGCCGCGGCGCAACGCCTGGCTCGGCTTCTCTTCCATGCTGACCGCGAGCTCGCAATCATGAAAGACCGATTTTTCCTTAAGCTTCGGAAACTTGGCAAGGACCGGATCGCATTGTTCCTTGAGACCGTAGAAAACGAAGGAAATATCCGGATGCCGATCCAGCGCCTTGGCGGCGCCGGGGATGACAACCTGGGGACCAAAGTCGCCACCCATGAGGTCGAGAGATATTCTGATCACGCGTCCCTGATCCTTCTTTTCGCCGAGGGCGAAATTTCGGCCAAAATACCGGTTTTGGCGTCGCTTACAACTGAATTATGTCAAATGCCAGAGGCGCTTCAGTCCTTTTTCCAATCCTTGAGGGCCGCGAAAGCCGAAGGCTTTTTGTCGTCCTCGCCGCTATCCTCGATATGGCCTGCGAATTCGATGCCCCCCTTGCGCGGATAGGGATCGATCGCGAGAGCGGCGAATTCGGCAACCACCTCGCCGGCATCGATCGTATCGCCGACAAAGGTCTCGGGCAGATCGGGACCGTCGGGATCGAGCAACATCTCGCCGGCATCATTGCCGGCCTGGCGGGCAAGCTTGGAACCCTCCGGCACGAAGATCTGCTCGAAGCTCTCGTCGATGGCGGATTCGACCGGCTCCAGCGTCACCACGCAGGATTGGACGATCTTCGCCTTCACGCGGCCCCTGATGCGCACGCCGTCACGCTTCCAGCGGGCAATCTGCAGATCGGCGCTGAGATCGTCGACCGAGACGACATTCCAGCTTGCGGCCAGCGCCTTCAATTCGTTTGCGTCGGCCTCGACATGGACCTCGACCGGGTTGGCCGAGATATGGCCGACCTTGACGTGATAGGAGAAGGGAACATCGTCCCGATCGTTCTTCATGATTTCCTCCTCAAGCGACAGGTGGGCTGGCGACAGGTGGGCTGGCGACCGGCGGGAGCGTTGCCGAACCGGTGGCGATCTCCTCTTCCGATAGGGCCGACAAATGCGCTTCCGCGGCCATCATCCATCCGGCGAGGCCGGACATATCGGCCGGCACCGGGCTTTCCGGATAGATATTGCGCGTGAGCGCGAGAGCGAGCGCTTCAGTATCGCCGGTATCCATCGCCTTCGAATAGGCTTCGAGCCGGCCGTAAAACATGCCGGCGAGCTTCTTCATGCGCTTCGGCACGCTGTTGTCGCCGATGCCGAGTTCGCGGATCGAGTAGTCGATATCCTGGAAGAAGGCGTCGACGATCTCCTGGGCGATCTCCTGGCCGCTGGTGGCGGAGCTGCGCGTGCGGCGAAAAAATAGAATCATGGCGATCGACAGCATCTCGAAACGGCCCATGACCGTATCCGGCACATTGAGCCGCTCATAAATCTCCGGCATGCGCGCGGCCGCCGTCAGCACCGCATATTGCCTGTCGACGATTGCCTGATTGTTGTTTTTCTTACGGAACAGCCCGAAGATCATTGTTTTTTCCGGAAATGCCTCATTCTTCACGCCGGCTGGCCTCTGGCCTTGTTGCATGATTTGAAAAGCTGGTTTACCGAAGCAGGCGCGAATTGCAATGCCGATCGTGGCCAGTTTCGGGACGACGCCCTCGATGCGTCAGCGAAGCGAATTCGGGACATTCGACCCGGAATGGCCACAATGGTTTTGCAGGAGGTAATGCGTGCAAGGCCCCAAATGGCTGCTTATCGACACTCAAGGGAGTAGATGTCGTTGAAGAAACGGTATTTCAAGTCTGACGTGAAGTTCTTCAGCAGCGCGGCCATTGCCTTTATAATCGCCTCCACATCAGCTCTTTCCGGTTGCCAGACCAGCACCGTGCTCAATGGCGGATACGTCGCCGACCAGGAGTCGCTGAACCTCGTTCCGGAAGGATCGAGCCGCGAGCAGGTGCTGCTTTCGCTCGGCACCCCGTCGACGACGGCGACCTTCGACGGCGAAGTCTTCTATTATATCTCGCAGCGGCGCACGCGTGCGGTCGCCTTCCAGAAACTGAAGGTCGTCGACCAGAGCGTCCTGGCGATCTATTTCGACAAGGACAGCGTCGTCAGCCGCCGCGCCAACTATACGCTGCAGGACGGCAAGGTGTTCGACTCGATCGGTCGCGTCACGCCGACCGGCGGCAAGGAACTCACCTTCCTGCAGCAGATGCTCTCCGGCGGCAGCGCCGCGAGCGCCGCCCGCAGCCTGTTCGGTGGCGGCGCCGGCGGCACGCCACAAAATCCGAGCAGCCTGCGCTGACCCGATACGCCTCATACGAAAAACCCGCCGGATCGCTCCGGCGGGTTTTTTAATGATCGCTGCTCCGACTTGACGCTTACCGCACCTAACCGGCCGGCGCTGTTTATCCGGCGAGAACGGCGAGCAGCAGCAGCGCGACGATGTTGGTGATCTTGATCGCCGGGTTGACGGCGGGACCCGCAGTGTCCTTGTAGGGATCGCCGACCGTATCGCCGGTGACCGACGCCTTGTGCGCATCGGAGCCCTTCATGTGACGCACGCCATCCTTGTCGACGAACCCGTCCTCGAAGCTCTTCTTGGCATTGTCCCAGGCGCCGCCGCCCGATGTCATCGAGATGGCGACGAAGAGGCCGTTGATGATGACGCCGAGCAGCGATGCGCCAAGCGCGGCAAAGGCCGAGGCCTTGGAGCCGGAGATGAGCAGCACGCCGAAATAAACGACGATCGGCGCCAGCACCGGCAGCAGCGACGGCACGATCATCTCGCGGATTGCGGCCTTGGTCAGAAGGTCGACGGCCCTGCCGTAATCCGGCTTTTCCGTGCCCTGCATGATGCCCGGCTTTTCCTTGAACTGACGGCGAACTTCTTCGACGATCGCACCGGCCGCACGGCCGACGGCCGTCATTGCGATGCCGCCGAAGAGGTAAGGAACGAGGCCGCCGAAGATTAATCCCGCCACCACATAGGGGTTGGAAAGATCGAAGGAAATATCGCCTATGCCGGCGAAATAAGGGAACTTGTCGCCATTCGCCGCAAAATATTTGAGGTCGTGGGAGTAGGCTGCGAAGAGAACCAGGGCGCCGAGACCGGCCGAACCGATGGCATAACCCTTGGTGACGGCTTTGGTCGTATTGCCGACAGCATCGAGCGCATCCGTGGATTTGCGCACTTCCGGCGGCAGATGCGACATTTCGGCGATACCGCCGGCATTGTCCGTCACCGGTCCGAAGGCGTCGAGCGCGACGATCATCCCGGCAATGCCGAGCATCGCGGTCACTGCAATGCCGGTGCCGAAAAGGCCGCCGAGCTGGTAGGTGGCGAGAATGCCGCCAACGATGACGATCGCCGGCAGTGCCGTCGATTCCAGCGAGACGGCCAGGCCCTGGATGACATTGGTGCCGTGACCGGTGACCGAGGCCTGGGCGATTGAAACGACCGGGCGCTTGCCCGTGCCGGTATAATATTCGGTGATCACCACGATCAGCGCGGTGACGACAAGACCGACGATGCCGCAGAAGAAGAGGTGCGTGCCTGAAATGTCGACGCCGCCAACCGTGCCGAGCGAGCCCCAGCCAACCGTCAGCGAGGTGGCGGCGCCAAGACCGACGATCGACAGCAGGCCGGTGACGATAAGGCCCTTGTAAAGAGCGCCCATGATTGAGCCGTTCGAGCCGAGCTTGACGAAAAAGGTGCCGATGATCGAAGTGATGATGCAGGCGCCGCAGATCGCCAGCGGATAGATCATCGCCGACTGGAGGATCGGCGCGCCGGCAAAGAATATCGCGGCAAGAACCATGGTGGCGACGACGGAAACCGCATAGGTTTCAAAGAGGTCGGCGGCCATGCCGGCGCAGTCGCCGACATTGTCGCCAACGTTATCGGCAATCGTTGCCGGGTTGCGCGGATCGTCCTCGGGAATGCCGGCTTCCACCTTGCCGACGAGGTCGCCGCCGACATCGGCGCCCTTGGTGAAGATGCCGCCGCCGAGACGGGCGAAGATCGAAATCAGCGAAGCGCCGAAGCCGAGCGCCACCAGCGCATCGATGACTTCGCGCGAACCGCTCTCATGGCCGAGGCCAACGGTCAAAATGGTATAGTAGATGGAGACGCCGAGCAGTGCGAGGCCGGCCACCAGCATGCCGGTGATCGCACCTGACTTGAAGGCGATGTCTAGGCCGGCGGAAAGGCTGGCGGAGGCCGCCTGGGCGGTGCGCACATTGGCGCGCACGGAGACATGCATGCCGATAAAGCCGGCAGCACCTGATAGTACGGCGCCGATCAGGAAGCCGATGGCTGCCTCGGCGGAAAGTAGCAGCCAGGCTGCGATGAAAACGACGACGCCGACAAGGGCAATGGTTCTGTACTGGCGGGTCAAATAGGCCTGAGCGCCTTCGCGGATATAGCCCGCGATCTCCTGCATGCGGCTGTTGCCCTGATCGGCGGCAAGCACCGACCGGGTTGCCCAGGCGGCATAGACCACCGAGAGCAGACCGCATGCGATTACGCATAAAAGAATCGTCATTTCGCTCTTTCCTCCCATAGGCCGGAGCTCACTCCTTCTCCGGCAGATACGCCGCCGAATCGCCTTCCTCTCCACAGAAATGCCACAGCTAAGCGGTGCGGAGATTGCGTGGTCGATCACGTGGCGTCAAGACCGCAACGAGCGAAAACCGTTGCAGTGCGAAGAAAGACTTAGGGAGATTGTTTGGCGGCTAAAGACTTACTTCTTCGTCTCGCCGCGCACCTGCTTTGCAATACGGTCGAGCACCGCATTGACGAGCTTCGGCTCGTCGTCATCGAAGAAGGCCTGGGCGATCTCGACATATTCGGTAACGATGACCGCCACCGGGACGTCCTTGCGGTCGGTGATCTCGAAGACGCCGGCGCGCAGGATGGCGCGCACGGTGCTGTCGAGGCGCGACAAGGCCCAATCATCCTGCAGGGCCGCGGCAATCAGCGGATCGAGGCGGACCTGATCGCGCACGACGCCGGAGACGATGGAACGGAACCAGCCGGCATCGGCCTTCAGATAGGTCGCGCCGTCGAGTTCCTGGCCGAGACGGTGCGCCTCGTATTCGGCGACGATTTCCAGAACACCGGTGCCGCCGACATCCATCTGATATAGTGCCTGAACGGCAGCAAGACGGGCAGCGCCCCGCTGGTTTGCAGTCTTGACCGGCCGTTCCGTCTTGTCGTCGTTCATTCGTTATGCACCCAGTTTCTGCTTCAGCTCGATCATCGTCAGAGCCGCGCGAGCGGCAAATCCGCCCTTGTCCTTGTCCGAGCGGCGCGCCCGCGCCCATGCCTGTTCGTCGTTCTCGACGGTCAGAATGCCGTTGCCGATGGCAAGCGACTCACTGACCGCAAGATCCATCAAAGCGCGCGAGGATTCATTCGACACGATATCGAAGTGATAGGTCTCGCCGCGAATGACCATGCCGAGCGCGACATAGCCATCATAATGCGTTCCGCCATTGTCGTCTCCATCGAGCGACATGGCAATTGCCGCCGGAATTTCCAGTGCGCCCGGAACGGTAACGACCTCGAAGGTGGCGCCGGCCTGTTCCAATGCGAAGGTCGCACCTTCGAGCAGGGCGTCGGCCATGTCGTCGTAGAAGCGGGCCTCAACGATCAAAATATGGGGAGCGGTCTCTCTCGGCATGGTTCACCTTCGTTTTGTGGGGCGTTTTCCACTCGGCAGGCCGCGGTCAAAACATGCCTTCACCAGAATGGCAAGCACTTTCGCCCGATGCCGCAATGCCAAAGAAGAAATATCCGCAAGGGGATAGCCGCGCCGGGCCTGTACTGCTCGGCAAGCCTCTCGAACCGGTTTTTCCGCATGCCTGGAAAACGGCATTTCGAAGGCGGATTTCATGAACAATTCTTAATGGGTTTTCAGTGGCTTAACCTATTGAATCGCGAATGGAAGAGCGCCAATTCCATGTCGTGACAGACGATCCCGTGCAACGACAGTCGACCGTTAAAGCAGATGAAAGGATACAATCATGAACCGCGTTGTCACCATCAGCATCGCTGCAGCCCTCTCCTCCCTCGCATTTGCCGGCGTCAGCCGGGCCGAAAGCCTTGGGATGAACAGCGCCCAGGGCATCGAGCAGACACTCCGGACCTTCCACGGCAATGATTTCAACGTCGAGCAGGTCCACAACTGGCGCAACCTCGACGACGAGAACACCGGGCCGCGCTCGGCGCCGGAACGTTCCGGCCAGGCCGTTCACGCCATCCAGGCCTCGATCGACGCCAACAGATCGCTTGCCCATCGTCTCAACAACGAGGGCGTCGACGTCCGCAATATCGTCAATGCCGAACAGGCAGCCGACGGAAGCGTGACCTTCTACGTCCGTTGACGTTTCAGCGCATCGCGTCCCCTTCGGTGCGCGGCGCTCATAGCATGGGCGGCGGTCTCCTCTCCGCCCATGCCGGGGATTTTCCAGAAAACCATTGAATTTTTCCAGGCGATGATGGTTTCTCTTCCTGCAACAGGAGGACATCATGGCGACGGAATCGAAGGCGGTGATCAATATCGCCGATCTAAAGCTCGACCATTGGCAACAGGGCACGCTCTATGAGAGCGTCGACACGTCGTTCGGCGCGCTTCTCGGCCTGACCGGCCTCGGCATCAGCTACAACGAGGTGCCGCCGGGCAAATCGGGCTGCCCCTTCCACAACCATCACGTCGAAGACGAGCTTTTCTACGTGATTTCAGGCACCGGCGAATACCGCTTCGGGGGGGAGCGCCATGCGATCAAGGCGGGCGACGCGCTCGGCGCACCAGCCGGCGGCCCGGAAACAGCGCACCAGATCATCAACACCGGCACGGCTCCGCTTGTCTATCTCGGCATCTCGACGATGGCGAAGACCGAGATCGTCGAATATCCGGATTCCGGAAAGTTTCTTGCCAAGACCAATAGGGGCGATACCAAACCTCTGCGCTTCCGTCATATCGGCCGGCCGGGAGCCGATCTCGACTATTGGGTCGGCGAGCCCGGCGCTTGAAGGACCCGATATGACCGATATTCCAACCCTCGAAACGGAGCGGCTGACGCTCCGCCCTCACCGCCTCGATGATTTCGAGGCGCATGCGGCACTCTGGGCTGATGAAGACGTCGTCCGCTTCATCAGCGGCATCCCGTCGACGCGCGAGCAGAGCTGGAGCCGCATGCTGCGGATTGCCGGCATGTGGCACCATATGGGCTTCGGCTTTCTTGCGATCGTGGAAAAGGCGAGCGACCGGTTCATCGGCGAAGCGGGCTTCTTGGAATCCCGCCGCGAGATGACGCCATCGATCGAGGGGACGATGGAACTCGGCTGGGCGCTGATACCCTCGGCGCACGGGCGCGGTTACGCCACCGAAGCGTTGACCGCCCTGATCGGCTGGGGGCAAGCACATTTCCCGGCAAAACCGATGAGCTGCATCATCAGCCCGGATCCGGCCTCGTTGCGGGTCGCAGCCAAACTCGGTTTTCGCGAGACCACGCGCACGCAGTACAACGGCGAAGTCATTCAGTTTTCGCGCTAGGCTTCGCACCGGCTACGCGCAAGCAACGCGCTGTAGAGTCGCTGACAAGAGGCAGAAACGCTAGGAATGCTGACGTCCGCCACCTCGACACAACGAAGCATTGACGGGCGAGCCGCGTGGTAATTTCAGCCGGCAGACACTCCCCGTCCATCAGAGGCTGATTACAAATATGACCATTTTCATTGTTTGCCATAAGGATTTGCCGAGCTACCCTCCTCCCGAGGGCGCGAAAATCATATGGCTCAACTCTAAACTGCCTTTGGAAAGCAGGGGAATGGATGTCATTGCCGGCTATGATTTTTTCAGCGAGCCGGAGGAGCTTCACGCGAAATTGTCAGGATCTCTTGGAACGATCGTCATCGCGAAGGTCGTTTCGGAAGAGCCAGCAAAACATCGCAACGTTACCATCTGGCAGTATCGTAAATTTCTAACGAGGCTAAAAATCGGGACCCCGAACCCCGAATATCCCGGGATGAATACAACGACTTCTGAAGAAGTGGAAATCACAAGACCGGAGGATCCGCAGTTTTTTTCAGAGAATTTCTTTCTGCCTCGGCCGTTAAACCTCCACAACATATCTCAACACTATGCACGCTTCCACAATATTGTTGACTTTCTCAGATATACAGCGTTTGCAATCGAAGCAAACACTTTAACGCAAGCCGAAGCTTTGCAGTTTTTTAACTCCAGCACTTTCGTTCCTGGAGGCATTGAACTCGGCACCTATCCGACGGACTGGTGGCTGGACACTTTTGTCCGCATGGTGGCGCCGTCTTTTGAATTTGCGAAACGATATCAACCGTTTCAAGCCGATGACCCCGTGCAGAAACGCGCGATCTCATTTTGCCAGGAGCGTCTCGGAAGCTATCTTCTCGTCAAACGGATAGCCGAACTCTATGGCAATACCCTGCCTGGGTCCTTGTTCGGGGATATAGCCACCGTATCGAATGATGGCGTCTATAGAAGCGGCGTATAAACCGAGCGGCCCAATCCAAACGGAACATCGCAACTCTTGCGACACCGGCAGCAGAAGCGGCTGAGCCAATAAAGCTGGCTAGAGAAAACTGGAAGGGGGATGGCTGAGTTCCCACACCCCTCCAGATTGCCAGCGACAGTTCTGCGAACAGTGTGGCGCAAGCTTCACCTCAAATAGTAGGCACCAAACAGGCTCGAATTGCCATTCTGCGGATTTCCCAAACAGACGGCAGCCATTCGCGAAGGACGATACCTTGACGATCAATCAGCCCATTTCTTCTTTGCCGGCCGGCCTTCCTGATCTGGCGCTTCTCACGGAGAAAGCTGCCGGCACGGGATCCGTCATTGTCTATCAGCCTTATCTCGATGCTTCGCAGCGCGGCCAGCTCGACGCGGCGGCCATGCCGCTCGACATCTCGTTCAACACGCAGCCTACGACCCGCGAATATGAACTCTTCCTCACCCTGCATCAGCATCACGAGGCCATCGGCCTCGGCGACGACGTGTTTTGGGGGCTGCTCTCCAGCAAATTCGAGATGAAGTCGGTGACGAGCTTTCCGTCCTTTGTCACCGAGGCGGAAAAGGCCAGGGCAGAAGGCGCGGACGCCTATCTTTACAATCCGCTGATCGGCCACGCGGCGATCTACAGCAACGTCTGGGAACATTCGCTGCTTGGCGGTCACCCCGGCATGGAGCCGATCTTTCTGCATATCCAGGAGCTCGGCTATCCGATCGCGCCGCCCCAGGACAAGACTGCCTTCGCATTCTGCAACTATTTCTGCGGCAACCGGAAATTCTGGTCCGGCTATTTCGCCTTTTGCGAACGCATTCTCGAATCGCTGGAAAACCAAGCGCGAGCCGGCACGGCGGCGGGCGCCGCCTATGCTGGTACGGCTCACTATTCACGCGATGCCAACGCGAAGATGCGCCCCTTCGTGATCGAGCGTCTACTCGGGCTTTATATCCAGCAGGCAGCCGCCTCCGGATTGAAGATCGCCGCCTTCGTACCGACCGTTGCCGATTTCGAATGGAAGTTCGGTGTCCGCCTCGGCCGGATGCTGCATGGCCTCTTCGCCGCCAAGGAAGCTTTCCTGCGGAGCCCTGACGATGCTCTCCTGACCGCTTGGCAGCAAGGCCGCCAACCGCTCATCAAGCAGCCGCATCTGATCTGGATGGCTGATGATCCGCCCGCCTGGATGCCGCGCGGCCAATTCATCGGCGGCTGCGAATTGATGCGCGCCCACGCCCAGCAGCCTTCCGGCGCCTCTGCGGTGCCGCAGCAGCCCGTACAGACAGCAAGGCCCGCTATACCAGCTGCACCGAAGATCGAGCAGCCGCTCGGCCATTCGTTGCAACCCTTTAACGGCGGATGGCAGGCACACAAGGACCGCCATTGCATCTGGATCGTGACGCCCGACAACTACAATCACAGCCACGCCTTCGACGAAGTCGCGCTCGGCCTGCAAGGCGCCTTCGAGGAACTCGGCGGCTCGGCACCGATCACCCGCGACATGAACGCATTCGCCGGCCGTGCGCCGATCATCTATGGCGGCAATCTTCTCCCCGCCGACATCGTCGACCATCTGCCGAAAGACAGCGTCATCATCAACCTCGAGCAGGTGTCCGAAGAAAGCAGCTGGATCAATTCGCGCTATACGTCGATCCTGAGGGCGATGCCGGTGCTCGACTACAGCCCACGCAACCGCGAAAATCTCGCCGCCAAGGGCATTGATCACGCCGGCGTCCTCGAAATCGGCTATAGCAACTGCCTCAGCCAGATAAAGCACAATCCCGTCAGAGATATCGACGTGCTCTTCTACGGCTCGATGAACGAACGCCGCCACCATATCCTGAAGACGCTGAAGGACGGCGGGCTCAAGGTCGCGCACCTCTTCAACATCTATGGTGCGGAACGCGATGCGGCGATTGCCCGCGCCAAGATCGTGATCAACATCCATCATTATGCGAGCGGCGTCTTCGAGATCGTGCGCATTTCCTATCTGCTCGCCAATCGCGTTTGCGTGCTGACGGAAGGCGACATTCGCGATCCGGACCTCCAGCCCTTTATCGGCGGTTTGGCAATCGAGCCCTATGACGACATGATCGAGCGCTGCTACAAGCTGATCGCCGATGCCGACGAGCGCGATGCCATTGCCGCGACAGGCCTTGCGGCCATGCAGAGCCGCTCGCAGGCGGACATGCTGATGAGCGTCATGAAGGCAGGCGCCTGATGAAGGCCGCAGAAAAGGTACGTCATGCGCATTGAGACCGCGGCCATCGAAGGCATCGTAGCAATCACCCCGCCACGCTTCGGCGATCACCGCGGCTACTTCTCCGAGGTATTCAAGGATGCCTGGTTCCGGGAAAATGTGGCAGACGTCACGTTCGTCCAGGACAATGAATCGCTTTCGGCGCAGGCCGGCACCGTCCGGGGGCTGCATTTCCAGATCCCGCCCTTCGCACAGGGCAAGCTGGTGCGTTGCCTTGCCGGCCGGATCATGGATGTCGTCGTCGATATCCGCGTGGGATCGCCGAGCTTCGGCAAATGGCTCTCTCAGGAGCTCTCGCCTGAAACCGGCAAGCAGCTCTGGATACCGGCCGGTTTCGCGCACGGGTTCGTCACGATCGAGCCGAACAGCGTCATCAGCTACAAGGTAACCGCACCCTACAGCCCGCAGCATGATCGGGGCATCGCGTGGAACGATCCCACGATCGGCATTCGCTGGCCCTTCGACGAGAGAGAAATGGTATCGTCCGACAAGGACAAGACGCTGCCGCGGCTCGCCGAACTGCCAGGCCATTTTTCCTATTCAGCACAGCTACCCGAGGATTGATCCACGATGCGCATACTGGTCACGGGCGGAGCGGGCTTCATTGGATCGGCATTGGTGCGCTATCTCGTCAGCGAGATCGGCGCCGAGGTGCTGAATGTCGACACGCTGACCTATGCCGGCAATCTGGCGTCGCTGAAATCCGTCGAATCCGCACCGAACTACCAGTTCCTGCGTGCCGACATCTGCGACCGCGCCAGGATGCAGGAAGCATTCGCGTCCTTCCGCCCTGATATGGTCATGCATCTCGCGGCAGAGAGCCATGTCGACCGTTCGATCTCGGGCGCGGCCGATTTCATTCAGACCAACATCGTCGGCACATTCAGCCTGCTGGATGCCGCACGGCACTATTGGGATGGTCTTGATGCTCGCCGCAAGAGCGCCTTCCGCTTTCTGCATGTCTCGACGGACGAAGTCTACGGCTCACTCGGCGACGAGGGCCTGTTCGAGGAGACGACGCCTTACGATCCGTCCTCGCCATACTCGGCCTCCAAGGCCGCGAGCGACCATCTGGCGATCGCCTGGCACCGCACCTACGGCCTGCCCGTCGTCGTCTCCAATTGCTCCAACAACTACGGGCCGTTCCATTTCCCGGAAAAGCTCATTCCGCTGATGATCCTGAACGCGCTAGAGGGCAAGCCTCTTCCGGTTTACGGCAATGGAGCAAATGTCCGCGACTGGCTCTATGTCGAAGACCACGCCCGCGCGCTCTTCACGATCGCATCCAGAGGCCGCCCCGGCGAAAAATACAATGTGGGCGGTCGCAATGAGCGCAAGAACATCGATGTCGTTCAGCGCATCTGCGCTATTCTCGACGGCGTCTACAGCGACAAGGCACCGCATGCACGTCTGATCACCAACGTCACGGACCGCCCTGGACACGACGCACGCTATGCGATCGATGCCTCGAAACTCGAAAGCGAACTCGGCTGGAAGGCGCAAGAGACCTTCGAAACCGGCATCGAGAAGACCGTGCACTGGTACTTGGAAAACGAATGGTGGTGGAGGCCGCTACGCGAAACCGTCTACTCCGGCGAACGCCTCGGCGTTTTCAAGGAACGTTAAGCGATGCACATTGTCGTTACCGGCAAACAGGGCCAGGTCGTTCAGTCGCTGCTCAGACGTGGCGCCGAAACAGGCGTCGAAATCAGCGCGGTCGGGCGCCCGGAAATGGGCCTCGCGGATCCTGCAAGCATTGCAGCCGCCTTCTCGGCCCTGCGCCCGGATGTGATCGTCTCGGCCGCCGCCTATACGGCGGTCGACAAGGCCGAGAGCGAAGCCGAGCTTGCTTTTTCTGTCAACGCGACAGGCGCCGGGGCGGTGGCCGGGGCTGCCGCGCGGATCGGGGTTCCGGTCATCCACATTTCGACCGACTACGTCTTCGGCGGCGACAAGGCCTCCGCCTATTCCGAAGAAGATGTGACGGCGCCGATCTCCGTCTACGGGCGTTCGAAGCTTGCAGGCGAGACGGCCGTCGCGGCGGCGAACCCGAACCACGTCATCCTGCGCACCGCCTGGGTCTATTCGTCCTTTGGCACCAATTTCCTGAAAACGATGCTGCGGCTTTCCGAGACGCGCGATCATCTTCGCGTTGTCGCCGATCAGACCGGATGCCCGACCTCGGCACTCGATATCGCCGACGCGATTCTTGCGATCGCAGCCCGTGTCGTCGCGGACCCTGCGCCATCGCTCCGCGGCACTTTTCACCTGACCGGCAGCGGCGAAGCAAGCTGGGCGGATTTCGCCGAAGAGATATTTGCGGAGCTCTCTAAATCCGGCGGCAGAAAGGTCGCCGTCGAGCGCATCCCGACGGCGGACTATCCGACACCGGCAAAGCGTCCCGCCAATTCGCGTCTCAACGGCGACAAGCTCGCCAGAACATATGGAATCCGGCTCCCGGAGTGGAGGCAGTCCATGATGATTATCATGCAAGACCTTTTGAACAAAGGTCTTTAAGGAGAGGGCATGAAGGGAATTATTCTCGCCGGCGGCACAGGCACGCGTCTGCATCCGATCACTCAGGCCGTCTCGAAACAGCTGATGCCGGTCTACGACAAGCCGATGATCTACTATCCGTTGACGACGCTCATGCTCGCCGGCATCAGGGAGTTGCTGATCATCACCACGCCTTACGACGTCGAAGCCTTCAAGTGCCTGCTCGGCGACGGTTCGCAATGGGGAATTTCGCTGACCTATGCCGTGCAGCCGAGCCCGGACGGCCTTGCACAAGCCTTCATCATCGGCGCCGACTTCGTGCACGGCGACAGTTCGGCACTCGTTCTCGGCGACAATATCTTTTACGGCCACGGACTGGCGGAAATCATGAAATCCGGCACGAGTCGGCGGGAAGGCGCGACGGTGTTCGCCTATCACGTCACCGATCCGGAACGCTACGGCGTTGTCGGCTTCGACGAAAAGATGAATGCGCTGTCGATCGAGGAGAAACCGAAGGAGCCCAAATCGAACTGGGCAGTGACCGGCCTTTATTTTTACGACCAGCAGGTGGTCGATATCGCCGCCAATCTGAAGCCGTCACCGCGCGGCGAATTGGAAATCACCGATATCAACCGCACTTATCTAGAGCGCGGCCAGCTTTTCGTGGAGCTGATGGGCCGAGGCTATGCCTGGCTCGACACCGGCACGCCGGACAGCCTGCACGATGCCGCAGGTTTCGTCAGCACGCTGGAGAAGCGCCAGGGCTTCAAGATCGCCTGCCCCGAAGAAGTCGCCTGGCGCATGGGTTACATCTCGCAGCACGACCTCGCCAAGCTCGCGGAGAAGCTCGGCAAGAGTGCCTACGGCCAGTATTTAACGAAGCTGTCCCCGGATTGGTGAGCTATCTGGCCGGCGCCACGTCGCAGACCTTATGCTTCGCGCCCAGCATGCCGGCGAAATGCAGATTCGCCCCCTGGAAACCGGTAGAGGTTTCGATTCAGGCGCTCGGGAATTCGGCCAGCCGGGCAGCGTAACGCGCCATGGTGTCGACTTCGAAATTGACGAAATCGCCGGCCTTGCGCTCGCCCCAGGTGGTGACCTCGAGCGTGTGGCGGATGAGCAGCACGTCGAAATCCGTGCCGTCGACCGAATTGACCGTCAGCGAGGTGCCGTCGAGAGCGATCGAACCCTTGGGGGCGACAAATTTTGCCAGATGCTCGGGCGCCCGCAGGCGGTAACGGGTGGCGTCGCCCTCCGATGTCACCGAGAGGATTTCCGCCTTGCCGTCGACATGGCCGGAAACGATATGCCCGCCGAGTTCATCGCCTATTTTCAGCGACCGTTCGAGATTGATGCGGCTGCCTTCCTGCCAGGTGCCGATCGTCGTCAGCCGCAGCGCCTCTTCCCAGGCCTCGACCTCGAACCAGCGGCCGTTGCTGCCTTCGCCAGGAAGTGCGGTGACGGTGAGGCAGATACCGGAATGCGAGATCGAGGCCCCCATGTCGATCGTCGTCGGATCGTAGGCGGTGGCGACCCGCAGTCGGATGCCTTCCTTCAGCGGGGAAACGGATTCGACCGTGCCGACATCAGTGACTATTCCGGTAAACATCAAAGCCCTCTTTCGTATTCGTCCCGGCGATCTTCGCCGAACATCTGCGTGCCGGTATGGGCAAAACCCGATGGTATGTCGGTTGCGTCAAGCGGCGATTCAATACCGCCTTGGCCGATAACGACAGGCGCCTGGTAAAGCTGGATGCGGTCGACAAGGCCAGCCTCGAGGAAAAGCCGGGCGGTCTTGGAACCGCCCTCGACCAGAAGCGAGGAAATACCGCGTGTTGCCAGGGCCGGCAGCAGGATTTCCGGATGATAGGGATTGCAATAGACGATCTCGACACCGGCGGCTTCGAGCGCCGTGCGGCGGGAGTCTATGTCGGTGGATGGGGTACCCCCCTCTGCCCTGCCGGGCATCTCCCCCACAAGGGGGGAGATTGGCTGAGGGTTAGCTCCCTGCCTTAGATGTTTTCTTGCCGGTGATGAGCGGTCATCCTGGGAAGACGGAGCATGCTCGTTGCCGATCTCCCCCCTTGTGGGGGAGATGTCCGGCAGGACAGAGGGGGGTAGTCCCTCCGCATCCGCGGCTAATGGCGAAACTTCCTCGCTCGCGACAAGGATTACAGGCACGTCCCGCGCCGTCCGAACCAGCTTGCTCGTCAGCGGCAATGCCAGCGAGGGATCGAGCACGATACGGATTGGCGACTGGGCCTCGAGGCCTGGTGTTCGCACCGTCAGCAACGGATCGTCTGAAATTGCGGTGCCGATGCCGACGAGGATCGCGTCGGTTTCGGCGCGCAGCACTTGCACCTCCGCGCGAGCCTCCGGGCCTGTTATCGCCACCTGCCCCTCCCCCTCGCGGCCGATCATGCCATCGGCGGAAACGGCAAGTTTGAGAGTCACATAAGGCCGGTTCTTCATCTGGCGGGTGAGATAGCCGGCGAGCGAACGCCGGCCCTCCGCCTCCAGCACGCCGGCATCCACCTCTATGCCGGCGTCGCGCAACATGGAAATGCCGCGGCCCGAGACGCGCGGATCGGGATCGGTGACTGAGATAACGACACGGGCAACGCCATAGGCAATCAGCGCCTCGGCGCAGGGTGGGGTCTTGCCGTGATGCGAGCAGGGTTCGAGCGTCACATAGGCAGTGGCGCCGCGGGCAGCCGCGCCCGCTTCGGCGAGTGCCTGCGGCTCGGCATGCGGACGGCCGCCGACGGCGGTGACCGCCTGGCCGACGACGACGCCGTCCCTGACGATCAGGCAGCCGACGGAGGGGTTGGTGGCGGTGCGGCCGAGATGACGGCGCGACAGGCGGATCGCCGCCGCCATGAAACTCTCGTCATGCGGCGTGACGCTCATGGCTCACCTGTCCAGCGGGTCGCGGGCGATCTTGGCGTTGATTTCGGAAATGACCTTTTCGAAATCCTCGGCAAGCGAGAAGTCCCGATAGACGGAGGCGTAGCGCACGAAGCCGACATCGTCGAGGCTCTTCATCGCTTCGAGCACCTGCAGGCCAATCTGCTCGGAGGAAATCTCGGTCTCGCCGGAGCTTTCAAGCCGGCGGACGATGCCCGACACGGCGCGCTCGATGCGATCCCGCTCAACCGGGCGTTTGCGCAGCGCCACTTCGAAGGAGCGCACCAGCTTGTCGCGGTCGAACGGCACCTTGCGGCCGGTCTTCTTGATGACCATCAGCTCGCGCAGCTGCACGCGCTCGAAGGTGGTGAAGCGGCCGCCGCAATCCGGACAGATACGCCGCCGGCGGATGGACGTGTTGTCCTCCGCCGGGCGCGAATCTTTGACCTGTGTATCTTCCGAACCGCAATAGGGGCAGCGCATTGCTACTCCTTATCCCATGTAGTCATACATTGGGAAGCGGTCTGTGAGGTTGACCACCTTGCCGCGCACCGCGGCTTCGACGGCAGCATTGCCTTCATCGGAATTGGCGACCTTCAGGCCGTCGAGAACCTCGACGATGAGATTGCCGATTTCGCGGAATTCGGCTTCCTTGAAGCCGCGGGTCGTGCCGGCCGGTGCACCCAGGCGCACGCCCGAGGTGACGAAGGGCTTTTCCGGGTCGAAGGGAATGCCGTTTTTGTTGCAGGTGACGTAGGCGCGGCCGAGAGCGGCCTCGGCGCGCTTGCCGGTGGCGTTCTTTTTGCGCAGGTCGACCAGCATTAGATGGTTGTCGGTGCCGCCGGAGACGACGTCGAGACCGCCAGCGATCAGCGTTTCGGCCAGCGCCTTGGCATTCTTGACGACCTGGGCAGCGTAATCCTTGAACTCAGGCTGCAGCGCCTCGCCGAAAGCGACCGCCTTGGCGGCGATGATGTGCATCAGCGGACCACCCTGGAGACCCGGGAAAACGGCCGAATTGAACTTCTTCGCCAGATCCTCTTCATTGGTGAGGATGACGCCGCCGCGCGGGCCACGCAGCGACTTGTGGGTCGTCGTCGTCGCGACATGGCAATGCGGGAACGGCGAGGGATGCTGGCCGCCAGCAACGAGACCGGCGATGTGGGCCATGTCGACCATCAGATAGGCGCCGACGCTGTCAGCAATCTCGCGAAAGCGCTTCCAGTCCCAGATACGGGAATAGGCGGTGCCACCGGCAATGATGAGCTTCGGCTTGGTCTCTTCGGCCTTGCGGGCAACTTCATCCATGTCGAGCAGGTTGTCGCCTTCACGCACGCCGTAGGAGACGACGTTGAACCACTTGCCGGACATGTTGACCGGCGAACCATGGGTGAGGTGGCCGCCCGAATTCAGGTCGAGACCCATGAAGGTATCGCCCGGCTGCAGCAGCGCCAGGAACACGGCCTGGTTCATTTGCGAGCCGGAATTCGGCTGGACGTTGGCGAAATTGACGCCGAACAGCTTCTTGGCGCGCTCGATCGCCAACTCCTCGGCGATATCGACGAACTGGCAGCCGCCGTAATAACGCTTGCCGGGATAACCCTCGGCATATTTGTTGGTCATGATGGAGCCCTGGGCTTCCAGCACGGCGCGGGAGACGATGTTCTCGGAAGCGATCAGTTCGATCTCGTGCCGTTGGCGACCGAGTTCCTTTCCGATCGCGCCGAAAATTTCCGGATCGACGTCCGCAAGCGAGCGATTGAAGAAGGATTCGGTGGAAGCATTGGTCATGGGCGGGCTCCTCAACTGGAATGCGCTGAGGTATTAGCCTTCCGTTGTGGCAAGGGCAATACGAAGAACGACATTTGCTGAGCAAAGCGCGCGCTCCGATCATTTTGCGACAGCGCGGCGCCGAGGAATGATGGCTACGAGCGCGCGCGCCCTCCCCCGCATAAAAAAACCGCGCCGGGAAGGCGCGGTTTGAGGTTGCGATTGCAAAGGTCGCCGCTTATTGAACCGGCTGTTCCATGCCAGCCGTGGTATCCAGCGCCAGCTCGGCATTGCCATCCATCTGATAGATGTCGTCGCGGAACTGGACGATGCCGTCGGGCATGCCCCAGGCGGAGATGTAGACGAAATAGACCGGAACTTCGATGGCGAGTTTGACCGGCGTGTTGACGCCGGTTGCGATCACCTGCTCCATCTGCTGGCGGTTCCAGCCGGGGGTCTCGCGCAAGAGCCAGTTCGACAAGTCGCGCACGTTCTGGACGCGGACACATCCAGACGATTCGAAGCGCATGAGCTTGTTGAACAGGCCCTGCTGCGGCGTGTCGTGCATGTACTCGCCGTTCTTGTTGTAGAAGTTGATCTTGGTCGAGGCCATGGCGTTGGTCTTGCCGGGGTCCTGACGGAACATCAGGTTCGGCGCCTCGCCGTTCCAGTCGATGGTCTCGGGGGCGACTTCGTTGCCCTTGCCGTCGATCAGGCGGATGGCGTTCTTTTCGAGATAGGTCGGATCCTTGCGCATCAGCGGCATGATGTCCTTCTCGACGATCGAGCGCGGCGAGGTCCAGTAGGGGTTGAGGATGACCTCGTAGATCTTCGAGTTGACGAGATGGGTCGGGCGGCTGAGACGGCCGACAACCGCGGTGTGGCGCGTCGCGACGCTGCCGTCTTCAACGGCTTCCACATAGGCGGCGGGGATGTTGACCATCACGTGGCGGCGGCCGAGGTCCTCGGGGAAGGTCTGCAGGCGGACGATATTGGTGTTCAACTGCTGCAGGCGGACATCGGCGGGGATGTTCATCGCCTTCAGCGTGAATTCGCCGAGCACACCATCGGACGGCAGGCCGTGGCGGGCCTGGAAGCGCTTGACGGCACCGTCGACATAGGAATCGAAGGCGCTCGACATGCCGGCTTCGCGCGGCAGGTCGCCGGTAATCGCAAGGCGCTGGCGTAGCGCCTGGACTGCGGGGTGGCTGACGCCGAGCTGCAGGCGCTGGTCACCGGGATTGACTTCGGGCCAGCCGCCGGCGGCCGCGATCTGCTGATACTGCATGATCGCCTGCTGGGCGCTGGCGACCGATTGGGGGCCAAGAATCGGCGTATTGGAAACGACAGCGCTTGCCGTGCGCGAAGCCGCCTTGGCGTCGAACTGGTCGTCCCAGTTGCCGCGGCGCGGTGCATTGATCAGCGTATCGATCGCCGATTGCGCAAAGGCCGGCGCGGCAATCGCGCTGGCGCCAACTGTTGCCGCGGACGCAAGGAAAGCGCGGCGCGAGAGAGCTTCATTTCCGTTTTTCTTCGACATAGTCCCAACCACTGAATGCGGCGAAAAGAGAAGCCGCGGCTCTTTGCGATATCACAGCGCTCTAACGCAGATCTCTGTGCATTTGTTGTCCCGGCACATCAAAACTTTCCGCTTGCCCCATCACAAGATTGCGATGCGACAGGCTGACCAATTGATCGGTCTGTTGAAAGCGCCGGTTGTTAAGCCTTCCGCTGCCACACCAATATGGCCAATTCGTGTTATCGGGCCGGAAGACGGATGACCCGGCTACCGGAAACACGACACAACGAACCATATGACGGGCTAAACCGTGCCGGTTAATAACGGCTAAAAAACGGCTTGGATACGGGCGATAATGCTTGCCCGCCTTGCGTTGCAAAGATGCCACGGAGAGCAAACGGCAAATCGGACGTGCAGGGACACGTCCGATTTTCTGCAACCCTGAAAGGAGGTCGAGGGTCTTAGAGGCGATACATGATCGAGTCGTTCCAGAAGCGGTCCAGGCGCTGGAGCAGCTTGTTCATCTGGGTGAACTCGTCGGTGCCGATGCCGCCGACCTTGTCGATCGAGGTGATGTGGCGTTCGTAGAGCTTGGCTACCGTTTCGGCGATGTCCTGGCCGGTTTCGGTCAGGCTGATGCGGACCGAGCGGCGGTCGATGCGCGAGCGCTGGTGGTTGATGAAGCCCAGGTCGACCAGCTTCTTGACGTTGTAGGAAACGTTGGAGCCGAGATAGTAGCCACGCGAGCGCAGCTCGCCGGCGGTCAGCTCGGAATTGCCGATGTTGAAAAGGAGCAGCGCCTGGATGGCGTTGACGTCGCTGCGACCCTGACGGTCGAACTCGTCCTTGATGACGTCGAGAAGACGACGGTGAAGACGTTCAACAAGATGAAGGGATTCCATGTAAAGATCACGGATGCCCTGATCCTGCTGGTCACGGAAGTTCGATACCGCCTGCGGCTTAATTTTCGTGTTCATATTGACTGCCTCACTGTTTGATTGGCGGTGTGTTTTCTTCCCGCCTTGAGTGAGACCCTATCGAATACATATAAAATTCGACTTAAACCGCAGGCTTAACGGAGCCTTACTGGAAACCCCACGTTGTCTCAGGGTAAATCAACACTTACCTGGCGGCGGTGCCGGCGCTTTTCCAGCCAGAGCAGCAGGCGGAAAATCCAGTAGACGGCTGCGACCATCACATGCAGCAGGATGATCAGTTTGTTGGGCCCGAAAATATTGGGCAGCAATCCATACATCAGGATTTGCCCGCCGGCGGCCAGCACCCAGATGACCGGCCCCCAGGAGACAGTGAGCCAAAGACCGAGGGAAGCGACAGGAAAAAGCACGGCGAGACTGGTGCTCGCCACCTTCCACGGCAGGCTCAAAAGATCGAAGCGGCCGGCGCCGACCAGCGAATAGCCGACGAGCATCGCCCAATATTGCAGGCCGAACCAGAAACAGGATATGGCGACCAGTCTCAGGAACAGAATGAAGAGGATATCCGCCAGCGTGCGTTTCGGTATCGTCGGGGAATCGGTTTCCATAGCGCAGACATCGGTTCGGGGTTGCATCTTCTTGAAGAGCGCCGTGCGTCTGACGACGCGCTAACGACGCTCTATCACATCGCGTTGGCGCGTAACGCCGAAAATCAATTTCGGGTTAGACGCTTGAGGTTTTTCCGCCGCGGCCGATCGTCCGGTTTGGATTTTTCGAGGGGCATGATAATGAGCGCTCCGATAAATGGAATGGGCCAGGGCAGATATCATGCAGGATAGGACGCATCTCGTCGACGACATCACCGGCCATCGCCGGATGCGGCGCAACCGCAAGGCGGATTGGACACGCCGGCTGGTGCAGGAGAACCGGCTGACGGTCGACGACCTGATCTGGCCGATCTTCATCGTGCCCGGCTCCGGCATCGTCGATCCGATCCAGGCTATGCCCGGCGTCAACCGCATGAGCATCGACAAGGCGGTCGAGGCGGCACGGGAAGCCGCCGGCCTCGGAATTCCCGCACTCGCAACCTTTCCGAACATCGAGATGGAACTGCGCGACGAGACCGGCTCGAACAGCCTCGAAGCCAACAATCTGATCAATCAGGCAACAGTGGCGATCAAGAAGGCTGTGCCCAATATCGGCGTCATCACCGACGTCGCGCTCGATCCCTTCACCAGCCACGGACACGACGGCATCTTGAGAGACGGCGAGATCGTCAACGACGAGACGGTCGACCAGGTTGCCCGCGCCGCCGTGATGCAGGCCGATGCCGGCGCCGATATCATCGCGCCGTCGGAGATGATGGACGGGCGCATCGGCGCAATCCGCATGGCGCTCGATGCGGCAGGTCACCAGAGCGTCGGCATCATGAGCTATGCGACGAAATTCGCCTCCGCCTTCTACGGCCCCTATCGCGAGGCGATCTCGACCGGCGGGCTGCTGAAAGGCGACAAGAAGACCTATTATATCGACCCGGCCAACGGTACCGAGGCGATCCGCGATGCCGCTCTCGACGTCGAGGAAGGCGCGGACATGCTGATGGTCAAGCCCGGCCTGCCCTATCTCGACATCTGCTGGCGGATGAAGGAAGCTTTCGGCCTGCCGACCTTCGCCTACCAGGTTTCCGGCGAATATAGCCAGATCAAGGCGGCGGCGATGAACGGCTGGATCGACGGCGAGCGGGCGATGCTCGAAACGCTGCTGTCGTTCAAGCGGGCGGGATGCGACGGCATCCTCACCTATTTCGCGGTCGAGGTGGCGAAAATTCTCGGCAAACGCTGATTCCGACAGAATATTGTATTTTGTTCTGCCGATACCATATCTGCGGCATCGCTTTTCCGCAGGAGATTGAGATGAGCTACAACCCCAATCCGCTTTATGCCGCACCGGAGGACTGGCGCGCCTATAGCGGCGTGTTGAGCCGCCGTGTCTTCGCCTTCATCCTCGACTATCTGATCGTCCTGCTGCTCTGCATCCCCGCGGGGATCGTGCTGTTTTTTCTGTCGATCGTCACGCTCGGGCTCGGTTTCCTGCTCTACCCTGCCCTCTTCGTCATCGTTGCCGGCATCTATTTCGGCCTGACTGTCGGCGGGCGGAGCCAGGCCTCACTCGGCATGCGCGCGATGGGGATCGCCATCGTGCGCGTCGATGGGCGGCCGATGGATTTCCTGACGGCGATCGTGCATCTGGCGCTATTCTGGATCCTCAACTCGGTGCTGACGCCGCTCATCCTGCTTGCCGGCCTGTTTACCGAGCGCAGCCGTCTCATCCACGACCTGCTTGTCGGCACAGCGACGGTCCGCACCGCCTGAGCGTTGGATAGAGACCACGGCTAAACCATTAAGCGGAGACGAAATAAAGTCTCCGCTTTCTCTTTGCCCGGGAGCGCCGCCGCTCCATATCTAAAATTAGAAGACCGAAATGAAGGGCGAGAACCGCCCCGCTGTTGACGTTTTTTATTCTTAGGTCATGCTGTCAAGAAACGGCACGATCTCGACAAGGAAATTTCCGCGACAGATGAATACGCAGACAACGCCATCCCCGCAGTTTTATCTGACGGCCCCGGCTACGTGTCCGTATTTGCCGCATGAGATGGAGCGTAAGGTGTTCACCCATCTGGTCGGCCCGCGCGCCGCCGAGATGAACGACATCCTGACCCAGGGCGGTTTCCGCCGCTCCCAGAACATCGCCTACCGGCCGGCCTGCGAATCCTGTCGCGCCTGCGTTTCCGTCAGAATTCTCGCCCAGGAGTTCGAGCCGACGAAATCGATGAAACGGGTGCTTGCCGCCAATTCCGACGTCATCGCCACCGAATTCACGGCCCAGCCTTCCAGCGAGCAATATTCGCTTTTCCGCCGCTATCTCGATTATCGCCACCAGCAGGGCGGCATGTCCGACATGACCGTGCTCGACTATGCGATCATGGTGGAAGACACGCATGTGAACACGCGAATCGTCGAGTACCGCCGGCGTGAAGAAGGCTCCGGACTGGAGCAGCGGCCGAAGGGCGAACTGCTTGGTGCCGCGCTGACCGACACGATGAGCGACGGGCTGTCGATGGTCTATTCCTACTTCAATCCCGATCTCGAGCGGCGGTCACTCGGCACCTTCATGATTCTCGACCATGTCAGGCGCACGAAAGCGCTGGGCCTGCCGCATGTCTATCTCGGCTACTGGGTGCAAGGGTCGCGAAAAATGGACTATAAGACCCGCTTCCAGCCGCAGGAACATCTGACCCCGCGCGGCTGGGAACGTTTCGATCCCTCATCCAAGCCCGAAAGCCCCCACGATTAGACCGTATGTTCGTAGGGTGAACGTGGCCCGCCCCCGCGGTAAGCTGAATTCGGGGGTTGCTCTGGATAGGCCGGAGCCGAGCCCCACGCTTAGCGAGGGCGAACCATGAAAGAAGA
>Ga0123341_1000024_pt1 | contig 73026 bp, 80 predicted proteins | sample Turbeapinknodule_FD_89959 | JGI IMG/M metagenome (GOLD analysis project Ga0123341, IMG submission 89959) | Root nodule microbial communities of legume samples collected from Mexico - Turtle bean Mexico pink nodule | ecosystem: Host-associated > Plants > Roots > Nodule | place: Mexico: Nepantla...
GGCGCGCAGGCTGCGAAGATCGCTCGCTACGGCATCCGGATTGCCGCCGGCGAAGGCGCTTCGCGTCTTCCCAACGTGACAGCCGAGCTTTCGTTCCAGAAAGGCTGGTTCGAAATTCAGGACGAGGGATCGCAGATCGTCGCCGACCTCGTGCTCGCCAAAGACGGTGAACAGGTGCTCGACTATTGCGCCGGTGGCGGCGGCAAGACGCTCGCCATGGCGGCGGCCATGCAGAACAAGGGACAGGTTCACGCCTATGACGCCGACCGCAAGCGGCTGGCGCCGATCATCGAGCGGCTGAAGCGGGCGGGCACGCGCAATGTCCAGGTGCATGACGACGCCAAGGGGCTTTCCGGCCTTACCGGGCGCTGCGACAAGGTGCTGGTCGACGCGCCCTGCACCGGCACCGGCACATGGCGCCGCCGCCCCGATACCAAATGGCGGCTGACGGCGAAGAACCTCGACGAGCGCACGACCCAGCAGCAGGATGCGCTCGCCCAGGCGAGCAGCTTCGTCAAGCCAGGCGGCGAACTGATCTACGTCACCTGCTCGGTATTGCCCCAGGAGAACGAGGAACGAGTGCGACGCTTCACGGCCGACAATCCTGATTTCCAGATCGTCAGCGCCCTGCCCGCCTGGGATGGCCTCTTCGGAAAGGACACGCCGCGTCCGCATTCTTCCGACGGCCTGACGGTGACGCTGACGCCAGCCTCGACCGATACGGACGGCTTTTTCTTCTGCCGTATGCAGCGCAAGGGCTGAGCGCCGCCGAGCCGCACTCCGATGCGGGAAGAGGGCCGCGGATAAGCCGATTTTTCGAGCAAATGCCCGGCAAAATGACGATCTTCCAGCAAGCGCTCATCTTAAAATCATTCCAAACTAGAGTGTTTGACACCAGTTTGCTTTTGCGCGAAGAGACGGAGCCCGATTAGACGGAAGATCCGTCACAGGAGAGGATCATGAAGCTCAACACATTCCGCGCAGCCGTGCTGGCGATTGCCCCCGCCGCTCTGCTCGCCCTTCCCGCGCAGGCCGAGACCGATGCTGGCGCCGTGGTGAAACACTATGCCGACGTGGCGCATGCGAAATACGAGGACTCGCTGACGACGGCCAAGGCGCTCGATGCTGCCATCGACGCCTTTCTCAAGGCGCCGACCGATGCGACGCTGAAAGCCGCCCGGGACGCATGGGTCAAGGCGCGCGTCCCCTATCAGCAGACGGAAGTCTATCGTTTCGGCAATCCGATCGTCGACGACTGGGAAGGCAAGGTCAACGCATGGCCGCTCGATGAAGGCCTGATCGACTATGTCGATACCTCCTATGGCACCGAGAGCGACGAAAATTCTCTCTATGTGGCCAATGTCATCGCCAACAAGACGATCAAGATCGACGGCAAGGATGTCGATGCCTCCAAGCTGACGCCGGAATTCCTCTCCGGCACGCTCGCCGAGGCCGGCGGCATCGAAGCCAATGTCGCGACAGGATACCACGCCATCGAATTCCTGCTCTGGGGCCAGGATCTGAACGGCACGGGACCCGGCGCCGGCGACCGTCCGGCCACCGACTACGACCTGAAGAACTGCACGCACGGCAATTGCGACCGCCGCGCCGAATACCTGAAATCCGCCTCGACCCTCTTGGTGTCCGACCTGCAGGAAATGACCGACAACTGGAAGGCTGACGGGGCTGCGACGAAGAACGTCGAAGCCGATCCGAGGGCCGGCCTCGTCGCGATCCTGACGGGCATGGGTTCGCTTTCCTACGGCGAGCTTGCCGGCGAGCGCATGAAGCTCGGCCTGCTGCTGCACGATCCGGAAGAAGAGCATGATTGCTTCTCCGACAATACCTACAACTCGCACCTCAACGACGCGATCGGCATCGCCGCCGCCTATACCGGCAACTATACCCGCGTCGACGGCACCAAGCTCAGCGGTCCGTCGCTGCACGATCTCGTCGCCGCCAAGGACAAGGCGGTCGATGCCGAGATGGAAGGCAAGCTCAACAAGACGCTCGATGCGATGAACGCCATGGCTAAGCGCGGCGAGACGGTCGAGAAGTACGACCAGATGATCGGCGAGGGCAACAAAGAAGGCAACGCCGTGGTCCAGGCTGCCATCGATGGGCTGATCGACCAGACGAAATCGGTACAGCGCGTTATTGCCGCACTCGATCTCGGCACGGTTCAGCTTGAAGGTTCCGACAGCTTGGATAATCCTAACGCCGTCTTCAAATAAGCAAAAGGCGGGCCGCTCTCAGTGGAGCGGCCCGGACCCTGAAATGTCGCATGCCCCGGCCCGCCGATTGATCGCCAGCGCAGCGTTCTGCGCCACGCTTGCCGGTTTTTCCGCAATGATCGCCGCCGGTTTCGATCTGCCGGCGAAACGCACCGACCTTTCCGAGGCCGATCTCAAACGCGTTGCCGACGTGACCCGGCCGACTACGGATTTTTCCAAGGCCGAACAATATGAAGCGATGCAGGCCGGTGGCACGACCTCGATCGATCCGATCACCGAAGACAGCTTCTCGCATATTTCGGCCAATATTCCCTTCGAGGAAGAGCAGAATTTCAAGCTCGGCAACGCACTGTTCCGCAAGCTCTGGGTTTCCTCGCCCTCCTCGACACAGGCCTCCGATGGGCTCGGGCCGCTGTTCAACGCGCGCTCCTGCATGAGCTGTCATGTCAATGACGGTCGCGGCAAACCGCCGGAGGGCGGCCCAAGCGCCGTCTCGATGTTCCTGCGGCTTTCCCGCGCGGCCAAAACAGCCGCGGAAGAAAGGGCGATCGCAAGCGCCGATATCCTCAATTTCCCCGATCCAGTCTATGGCCATCAGCTGCAGGATCTTGCCGTTCCCGGCCTTGCCGCCGAAGGCCGTATGACGATCCGCTATGACGAGGAGACGGTGACACTTGGCGACGGCGAGGCCGTGTCGCTGCGCCGCCCGCATTATGCGGCGACCAAACTTACCTATGGGCCGCTCGATCCGGCCACGACGATCTCGGCGCGTGTTGCTCCTGCGATGATCGGCCTCGGACTGATCGAGGCGATCCCCGACGCCGATATACTTGCCCATGCCGACCCTGACGATGCCGATGGCGACGGCATTTCGGCCAAGGCGGCGATCGTGAGCGACCACCGCAGCGGCAAGATCGCGCTCGGCCGCTTCGGCTGGAAGGCGCAAAACGCCACGGTGCGCGACCAGAATGCCGACGCCTTCGCCAATGATATCGGCATCTCGACCCCCGACCACCCGGATGCACATGGCGATTGCACCGAGGCGGAAAAGAAATGCCTCGATATGCCGACCGGCGTCCAGAAACGGCTGGGCGCGGAAGAAGCGCCGGGTCCCATTCTCGACCTCGTGACCTTTTACTCCGAAAATCTTGCCGTGCCGGCGCGTCGTAAGGCGAGTTTCCCCGAGACGCTGAAGGGCAAGCGGATTTTCTACGAAACCGGCTGCATTTCCTGCCATCTGCCGAAATTCGTCACCCGTCGGGATACGCCCGACAAGGCCCAATCCTTCCAGCTGATCTGGCCCTATTCCGACTTTCTTCTGCACGATATGGGCGACGGACTTGCCGACGGACAGCAGGTCGGCCTTGCAAGCGGACGTGAATGGCGCACGCCACCGCTATGGGGTATAGGACTGACCCGGACTGTCAGCGGACACAGCTTTTTCCTGCATGACGGCCGTGCGCGGAATCTCACCGAGGCGATTCTCTGGCACGGCGGCGAAGCTGAAAAGGCCCGCAACGCTTTCTCCTCCCTGTCGAAAGACGACAGGGCGGCCCTGATTACATTCCTGGAGTCACTTTGATGCGCCTTTGGCACCCCCTGCTCTGCCTCACTCTGATCGGCCTCGCCACATCAGCGGCCGCCCAGACCGCCGCTCCTCCGGCAGGGCTGAACGAGGATGCCGTTCCCGCCGTCATGCAGCGCGCGGTCGACGAGGTGATCCGCCCGGGCTATCGCAACATGCAGCAATCGGCCGCCCGGCTGACGACGGCGATGAAGGATCTCTGCGACGGCGGCACCCAGCAGACGCTCGAAAAGGCGAAATCGGCCTTCGACGATACGATCCGCTACTGGTCGATCATCGAGATCGTCCAGACCGGACCGGTCATCCAGGACAATCTCTTCGAGCACATCCTGTTCTATCCCGACCGCAAGGGCGTCGGCTTGAAGCAGGTGCAGGCGCTGATCGCCAAGGCCGATCCGAAGGATGCGGCGGTCGATGCGATCGCCGGCAAGAGCGTGGCGCTGCAGGGCCTGACGGCGTTGGAATACGTGCTTTACGGCAATGGCTCCGAAAATCTCGTCGGGCAGAAGGGCGGCTTCCGCTGCCTTTACGGCGCCGCCGTCGCCGGCAATATCCAGCGCGAGGCCGGCGAAGTCGTCGCCGCCTGGGAAAAGCCCGACGGGGTGCAGGCGAGCTGGAAACATCCCGGCCCGCAAAGCAATGATTTTATGGACAACAAGGAAGCCGTGACCGCGCTGCTCGGCATTCTCGTCCACGGCGCCGAAAATGTCCGCGACCAGCGGCTGGAGCAATTCTACAAGGGCAAGGACACGGCGCCGCGCCCTCGCATGGCGATCTACTGGCGCTCCAAGAATACCTGGAAATCGATGGCCGCCAATATCGACGGCTTGCGCACGCTCTGGCAGAAGGCCGGCATGGCCGAGCTTCTGCCGCCGGACAAACAGGCCGTCGCCGCCTCGATCGACGAGGACTTCAAATCGCTGCTCGACAGCGTGCCGAAGCTCAATCCCGATATCGACGTTGCCGTAAGCGATGCGGAGAAGGCCAAGCTCGATACGCTGCTTGCCGAGAGCCGCGACCTGATCACCAGGATCAGCGACGAATATGGCGCGGCCATCGGCCTTTCGGCCGGCTTTTCCTTTTCGGATGGAGATTGAAGCGATGATGCGAAGTGCCGCAATCGACCGACGCAGTTTTGTCAAGGCGGCCGGGATCGGCTTCCTTGCGGCCTTGACGCCAAAGTCGCTGATGGCGCTGGAGCGGACCGATGCGGTCTATGCATCGGGCATTCGGGCTGCCGACGGCTCCTTTGCCGTCGCGACCGTGACGGAGCGCGGCGAGGTCGTCGATCAGGTGGCGCTTCCCGCGCGCGCCCACGGCATGGCCTTCAGCGCCGCCACCGGCATGACCGTCGCCTTCGCCCGCCGGCCCGGCACCTATGCGATGATTTTCGATGCCCGCAATAAGCGCGAGCCGATCGTCATCAATTCTATCGAGGGCCGGCATTTCTACGGCCATGGCGCCTTCTCGCCCGATGGCCGGCTGCTCTATGCCAGTGAGAACGACTTCGACGGCAATCGCGGCATGATCGGCCTCTACGACGCCACTAACCGATTCAGCCGCATCGGCGAATTCGAGACTTACGGCATCGGTCCGCACGACATGACGGTTTCCGATGACGGACGCCTTCTGATCGTCGCCAATGGCGGCATCGAGACGCATCCGGATTTCGGCCGCACCAAGCTCAATCTCGGGGAGATGCAGCCGTCGCTGGTGCTGATCGACGCAACGACCGGGGCGCTGATCGAAAAACATCTACTGCCGGCGCAATGGGCGGAACTTTCCACCCGCCACGTCGATCTCGACGACAAGGGCCGTATCTGGTTCGCCTGCCAGTACGAGGGCCACCGCAAGGATCTGCCGCCGCTTATCGGCCATTTCGCCAAGGGCGAAGACCTTTCCTTCATCGACCTGCCGGAGCAGACGACGCGCAGGCTTGCCAATTATGTCGGCGCGATCGCCGTCAATCGCAGCGAGGGTCTCGTCGGCGTGACCTCGCCGAAGGGCGGCGCCTCGGTGACCATCGACGCTAGGACGGGCAAGGTGCTGGCCGAGACGGCCATTCAGGACGCGGCCGGCATCGCGCCGGCAAAAAGCGGCTTTGCCGTCTCCTCCTATGATGGCGATTTCCTGTCGACCCGCAGCGACGTCGCCTGGGATCAGCACATCGTGCGGATCTCTTAAAGCGTGTCGCGGTCTTTCAGATTCGCTTGCCACGCTTTAAGTCGTTGGTTTGCCGCATCCGCGATGCTCTAGCGGGCGCGCGCGTAGTCCTTCTGCTCGGCACTGATGGTCAATGCGGCGGTCCGTGCCGCCTCATGCAGCCATTCCGGTCCCTTGGCCTGCAAGTCCCGCAGGATCGCTGCTGCGACCGCCGCATCGTCGGAATGGCAATTGGCGATCTCGAAGCCCATCAGCTCGATCATCGTCGGCGAAAGCAGGACCTCCGGATGCTGGTCGATCTCGATCTTGCGGCTGTTCGGCGAAAGCCTGCGCACGAGAATACGGCCGGAGACACGATAATGAGGATCGGCCGAGCGTATCCGCCCGGCGGCAATCTCGCCCGCGTGGATCACCTCATCCTGCGGCCTGTGGCGAAGCGACCAGGCCGACGGCAGCAGCGCCTTCGCCTCGCGCAGCACCGGCCCGCCCTGCCATTCGGCATAGGCGACGAAACGCGGCCGGCCGAGGCTGCCGGTTCCGCCGCTGCGTGGCTTGACCACGAAGGGGCCGGAGCTGGGCGGCAGTGCATCGGCGAGCGCCTTTGTATAGGTGGCGGGCGCCTCGTTTTTGCCCGGCGTCAACGTCTCGTATTTCTCCCAGAATTCCCGACGTTCGGAATTCGGCAGCATCAGCGCCTTGCGCAGCCATTTGTGATCACGTTCGAGGATGACGGGCAGCGGATTTTCAAGGCCCCGGCGATAGCCGCCGAGGATCAGCTCGCCGATCATCCGAACCGAGGGCCCGTCGCCGCCCCGCGCCAGGATGGCACTTGCCGCAAGACGAACGAGATCCAGCGCATAGGGCATAACAGCTGCATCGTCGAAATCATTGACGCCCCAGACGAGCCTGCCCTCGGCATCGCGCCAAGTGCCGAAATTCTCCAGATGCGTATCGCCGATCGCCAGGACCTCGGGTGCCGTTGCAAGCTCCGGGCAGATATCGAAGATGATTTCGCACCAGCGCCAATAGGTGGCGCGCAGGAAGACGAAATCGTCACTGCACATCTTCTCGTGCTTCTCGCGTAGATCGTCTTTGACGAGATCGGCCCCGAGTTCGCCAGCCAGCCAGCTCTCGAAATTTCGCACCGATTGCGATATCGTCGTCATGCGTCGGCGCTCCGTCGTTTCGAGACCTGACGCAGAGAATATCCGCTGAGCGCGAAGCTGCAATCGCCTTCGCACAAGGCCGGCGGCATGCGCAATGACAAAAACGGCGAAAGGTTGCGCTGGCGACACGGCTTGATGTTTCCATCGCCGTCCAGACCGATTTCGGCAATGTGCAGCTTGTCGAATGCGGCCCGTCATGCCACTTTCGCCGCTGCAAGAGGGGCAGACATGAGCGAGACTGACAGGGGCGATTTCCGCGCGCGAATCCGCCGCAACTTTGCGCGGCAGGCGGCGATGGAGACGATCGGCGCGGAACTGACGCGCGTCGAGCACGGGGTCGTCGAAATCGAGCTTCCCTTCGACGTCAAACTGACGCAACAGCACGGCATCCTGCATGCGGGCATCATTTCCGCCGCGCTCGATTCGGCCTGCGGCTTTGCCGCCTACAGCGTCATCGACCCCGAAGCCTCGATCCTGACGATCGAGTTCAAGGTCAATCTCATGTCGCCGGGGCGTGGCGAGCGTTTCCTGTTTCGCGGCGAAATCACCAAGCCCGGCTCCACCATCATCGTCGCCGACGGACGAGGCTACGCGATCAGCGACGGGCCGGCGAAACTCATTGCCTCCATGACCGGAACGATGATGGTGATCCGCGGCAGAGAAGGAATTACGGGATGAAGTTCGAACTGAAATCGGTCGCGGGAAAGTCCATGCTGTTTGTCATGGCGGCCGAGGCCGAATATGGTCCCTTCCTGCGCTCGCGTATCGAGCCCCTGATGACCGGCGTCGGCCCGGTCGAGGCAGCGGTGGCACTGACGAAGACGCTGGCGCGGCTGGATGCGGCCGACGATCTGCCCGATCTCGTCGTTTCCCTCGGCTCGGCCGGCTCGGCGAAACTCGAGCAGACCGAGATCTATCAGGTGACCTCGGTTTCCTATCGCGATATGGACGCCTCGCCGCTCGGCTTCGAAAAGGGCAGGACACCTTTCCTCGACCTGCCGGCGACCCTCGAGCTGCCGCTGCGCATTCCTGGCATTCCGGAAGCCAGCCTTTCGACAGGCGGCAACGTCATCTCGGGCGCGGCCTATAGCGGCATCGACGCCGACATGGTCGATATGGAAACCTTTGCGGTGCTGCGCGCATGCCAAGGCTACAAGCTGCCGCTGATCGGCCTGCGCGGCATTTCCGACGGCGCGGTCGAGCTGCAGCATATTTCCGGCTGGACCGAATATCTGCACATCGTCGATCGCAAGCTCTCCTACGGCGTTGACAGCCTGTTCACAGCGCTGGAGGACGGCGTATTCTGGTTCTGAACCCCGCAAAAGCGGGGACAATCGGAACAATAAAAACCGACGCCGCCGATTTCCCGGATTGCCAGGCGAAGCGCTTTTCATTAAAGCCTCGCCATGACCCAGACAGCACATCCCGACTCCGTTCTCATCGTCGATTTCGGCAGCCAGGTGACCCAGCTCATCGCACGGCGCGTGCGCGAGGCCGGTGTCTATTGCGAAATCGTTCCCTTCCAATCGGCCGAAGAGGGCTTCAAGCGCCTGCAGCCGAAAGCCGTGATCCTGTCCGGCAGCCCGGCTTCGACGGTGGACGAGGGATCGCCGCGGGCGCCTGATATCATCTTCGACAGCGGCCTGCCGGTCTTCGGCATCTGCTACGGCCAGCAGACGATGTGCATGCAGCTCGGCGGCAAGGTCGAAAGCGGCCATCACCGCGAATTTGGCCGCGCCTTCCTGGAGGTTAACAAGGACTGCCAGCTGTTCGAGGGCCTCTGGTCCTCCGGCTCGCGCCACCAGGTCTGGATGAGCCATGGCGACCGCGTCACGGCGCTGCCCGAAGGTTTCGAGGTGGTCGCCACCTCCTCCAACGCGCCCTACGCCTTCATCGCCGACGAGAAGCGCAAATATTACGGCGTGCAGTTTCACCCGGAAGTCGTGCATACGCCTGACGGAGCCAAGCTGATCGGCAACTTCATTCACAACGTCGCCGGCCTCAAGGGCGACTGGTCAATGTCGGCCTACCGCCAGAAGGCGGTCGATGAGATCCGCAAGCAGGTGGGCGACAAGCGCGTCATCTGCGCGCTTTCGGGCGGCGTCGACAGTTCGGTCGCAGCCCTCTTGATCCACGAGGCGGTCGGCGACCAGCTGACCTGCATCCTCGTCGACCACGGGCTGATGCGCAAGGACGAGGCGGCCAACGTCGTCGCCATGTTCCGCGAGCACTACAATCTGCATCTGCTGCATGTCGACGCCTCCGACCGTTTCATCGGTGAGCTCGAAGGCGTCAGCGACCCGGAAACCAAACGTAAGATCATCGGCCGGCTGTTCATCGAGACCTTCGAGGAAGAGGCCAAGAAACTCGGCGGCGCCGATTTCCTCGGCCAGGGCACGCTTTATCCCGACGTGATCGAAAGCGTTTCCTTCACCGGCGGCCCGTCGGTGACCATCAAGTCGCACCACAATGTCGGCGGCCTGCCGGAGCGCATGAAGATGCAGCTCGTCGAGCCGCTGCGCGAACTCTTCAAGGACGAGGTGCGCGCGCTCGGCCGCGAGCTCGGGCTGCCCGACAGCTTCATCGGCCGCCATCCCTTCCCCGGTCCCGGCCTCGCGATCCGCTGCCCCGGCGGCATCAGCCGCGAAAAGCTGGAGATCCTGCGCGAGGCGGATGCGATCTATCTCGACGAAATCCGCAAGGCCGGCCTCTACGACGCCATCTGGCAGGCCTTCGCCGTGCTGCTGCCCGTCCAGACCGTCGGCGTCATGGGCGACGGACGCACCTATGAATTCGTCTGCGCGCTGCGCGCCGTCACATCCGTTGACGGCATGACGGCGGACTTCTATCACTACGACATGGAATTCCTCGGCCGCGCCGCCACCCGCATCATCAACGAGGTGCGCGGCATCAACCGCGTCGTTTATGATGTGACGAGCAAGCCGCCCGGCACGATCGAGTGGGAGTGAGGGATAAGTTTGATCCGCCTCCTCCAAGCCGGAAAATTGCTTCGGGAAACGGGACGACTTCTTCATGACTGCCAGCGACCGCATCGTCCTCTCCAGCGACCACGCCGCCATTGAGCTCCGCAGGCCATTTCCGCTCATATCGCGGCGCGTGGCTGGATCGTCGTCGACATCGGGCCGACGACGCCGGAGAGCACACCCTATCCCAAGCACGGCGAAGCGGCAGCGCGGCTCGTCGCCTCCGGCGATTGCCGGTTCGGCATCATCCTGTGCGGCACCGGCCAGGGCATCATGATGGCAGCGAACAAGGTCAAGGGCATCCGCTGCGGGGTCTGCAGCGACACCTTCTCAGCCCGCATGATCCGCCAGCACAACGACGCCAATATGCTGTCGATTGGCGTGCGCGTGGTGGGCCAAGGGCTGGCGCTCGATATCGTCCATGCGTTTCTGAGCGCCCAGTTCGAGGGCGGCCGGCATGCGACGCGGGTGGAGATGATCGAAGCGCTGGAAAGCTAGAGCCGCTTTTCTTCTTCCTTGGGAGGAGATGGTTTCACGACCCAAGCCCCCGGCCGGTCTGGAGTAGACAACGGCCTGTCCGCTTAGGCGATCAGAATGGACAAGCCGCCGTCAGAGAGCGCTACTTCAGCGGCAGAAACAGCTCCGCCACCGCCTCATGCTCCGCCACTTCCGGGAAGAAGCTCAGCCGCTGGCAGTAGATCGGGAAATCGCGTGCTTCCTCGCCGCTTTCCGGAAGCCAGTCGCGATAGAGATAGAGCGCAGCGGGTTCCAGATTGTCGGTATTGCCGATGACGCGCAGCACCGCGCAGCGCCCGCCGCGGATCTCGCCGGCTTTGATCTCTTCGCCCTTCGCCTCGATCGGCCGGTCGGTCCCGACACAAAGATCGACGCTATAATCGGCAGGCGACGCCGGACGCCGCTCGGAACGCCAGACGTTGAAGGTTGGATTTGTCCTGGGGTGCAGGCCGGCGGCCTTGCGCCAGGCGATGAACCGCTGGATGGTGGCGCCGAGCATAGCCGGGTCGCCCCGATGCTGCATGATCGCCACCGGCGTCGGCGGCACGTTGCGGATCGTCACGTCGTTGGGGGTAAGAATCTTCTGCATCAGCTTGCTCCTGGCGTTGTCGAGAGGCCCGAAGGCCGCAAGCCACGGCTCCCAGTCGGGAGATTTCCGGAACGACGAAGGCGATTGCCCGAACCTCTGCCGAAAGGCCCGGGCGAAAGCATCCGGTGCGGTGTAGCCGGAATCCATCGCTATATCGGTGACGCGGTCGTTGTCCCTGTAGGCCAGCCGGTATGAAGCCCGCTTCAAACGGGCAAGCCTGACATAGCGATGCACGGATAGACCGAAGGTCGCCGTGAACTGCCGGTGGAAATGAAACTTCGAGAAAGCCGCGATACCGCTCAGACCATCAAGTTCGAGATCGTCATCGAGGTGCCGGTCGATATGATCCAGCACCCGCTGCATCCGCTCATGATAGTTCCGAAGCGCTGCGGTCATTCCTTTAGTCTCCGTGGCAGCTCAAACTAGATCGCTCAGGCAAGGCGGCGCTCGACCGATCTTGCGCTTTTGGCCGCGAAGCTTCGGTTGCCGGTCTTACCGGTTCCTTTCCGAACGCCGAATCTCATCGACCAGCATCGCAACGAAGGCCGTCACCTTTGGTGGGCGGAAGCGGGCGGCGGGATAGACGGCGTGAATGCCACCGGATGGCAGAGACCATTCGGGCAGGACCTCGACGAGCCGGCCGCTGCCGAGATGGTCAGCGACTTGGAAATCCGGCAGCACCGACAGGCCGCCGCCGGCAAGCGTGGCCGCCAGCACCGCCGTCGTGGTGTTGATGCTGAGCGCCTGACGCATGCGGACGGCGCGGCGGTCGAAATCTCCCCTGGCGAAATGCCAGAGCAGCGGCTCACGCAGCGCGCCGTTGGCGATGAAGGGCAAGGCTGCGAGATCTTCCGGTTCCCGGGCGGCGATCGTCCCCAACTGGTTTGCCGAGGCGACGAGAAGCTGGCGGAACGTGCCGATCCGCCTGGCCTGGAGAGTGGAATCGTCGAGCCACCCGACCCGGATCGATACGTCGATATGATCGGCGACGAGATCGGCCCTCGCGTCGGAGAGAACGAGGTCGACAGTGCAGGCGGGAAAGCGCCGGGCAAAACCCACCGCCAACGGCGCGATCATCGAGGCGCCATAGTCATTGGGCGCGGCAATGCGCAGCACGCCCATCGGCTCGGCCCGGGCCTCGGAAAGTTCGTCGACGGCATCCTCCGCTTCGCGAAGGATCATGACGCAGCGTGCGTAGAGCATGCGGCCCGCCTCCGTCGGCTCCACCCGGCGTGTCGTCCTGATCAGCAGGCTGGTTTCGAGTTCGGCTTCCAGCCGGGCGACCTGCTGGCTGACCACCGTCTTGGTGATCCCCAGGCGGTCCGCCGCCCTGGTGAAGGACCCGGTGCCGACGACCGCCGCGAAATAGGCGAGCCGGTTGAGATTGATCGCTTCCATGGTCGCGCTGACCGTCTCATTGTTAGCTTCTAGCTTACAGTATGTCAGACTGAGTGCTGTTAATCCATATCAGGCATGGGGCTATTCTTCCTCCAGACAGTTCGGAGGCGCACATGCGGATCACCTATCTTTTCGACGCCCTTTGCGGTTGGTGCTACGGTGCCGGCCCTGCCATCGAGCGCCTGGCGGCGCTCGAGGACGTGACGGTAGAGCTTGCCCCCACCGGGCTTTTCGCCGGGGCGGGGGCACGATCGATGGATGCGGGCTTTGCGGCCTATGCCTGGCAAAACGACCAGCGCATCGCCCGGCTGACCGGACAGCCGTTCACGGAGGTCTATCGCAGCCAGGTTCTCGGCGCGACCGGCTCCCTGTTCGATTCGGCGCCGGCCACCCTCGGAATCGTCGCGACCGGCATCGAGGCACCGGGCCGCGAAATCGAGATCCTGAAGCGGCTGCAGCGCGCCCGTTACGAAGAGGGCCGCGATATCGCTGATCGCGCCATCGTCGCCGACTTGCTTGCCGAAGCCGCCCTCACAGACCAAGCCCAGCGTGTCCGTTCACCCGACGAGGAGCTTCTCGCGGCCTATCATCGGCGGATCGACACTGCCCGTGCCGATATGCGGCGCTTCGGCGTCGACGGCGTGCCGGCCCTCGTGCTCGACGATGGCGCCGGGCGGCGCCTGCTGCGCGGCAATGCCCTTTTCGGCCATTTCGACCTTCTGCTTGCCGAGATGCGGGCAGCCTGACGGTTGCCGCTGCGTCGAGGATACCATCCCTCACATCACATTCCCTGGAGTCCCACATGTTTTCGAGGAGACAGATCATGAAGACCACTCTTGCCATTGGCGCCGGCGCCGTTTTTGCGCCCGCCGATCTCGGCCACGCCGCCGGATCCAAGCTGTCCTGGAAGCACTTCCCGGCCGGTCCAAACGGTTTCTTCCGCGCGCCGGTCCTCGTCAGCGGTCCGTCGGAGGCCTTGCTGATCGACGGCGGCTTCAGCTATCCCGACGGGCGGGCGCTCGCGGACGCCATCAAGGCGACCGGCAAAAAGCTCACCGCAATCTATGTCAGCCAGTCGGACCCGGATTATTATTTCAGCCTGAAGCCCGTTCTCGAAGCCTTCCCAGGCACCAAGGTGCTTGCCGCATCCGATACGCTTGATGCCATCAAGGGCAATGTCGAGAAGAAGTTGGCGGTCTGGGGACCGCAACTCAAGGAAAACGGCCCGCAGACGCTCGCCGATATCGTCCTTCCGGAAGCCTTCGACGGCCCGGGCCTGATCGTCGACGGTGAGACGGTGGAGATCGTCGCAGCCGAAGCCGGCCTCGCCAACCGCCGCTATCTCTGGGTGCCGTCGCTGCCGGCCGTGTTCGGCGGTGTGATGATCTTCTCCGGCGTCCATGTCTGGACAGCCGACACGCAGAGCAAAGAGCAGCGCACCGCCTGGATCGCCACGCTCGACAAGATTGCGGCCCGCAAGCCGGCCGTCGTCGTGCCGGGACACCTCGTGCCCGAAGCGGCGACCGACCTTTCCGGCGTCGCCCACACCAAGGCCTACCTCCTCGCCTTCGAGGAAGAGCTGGCCAAGGCCCCGGACGCCGCCGCGCTGAAGGCCGCCATGGAAGCCCGCTTCCCCGGCCTCGGCATGGGCGTCGCCCTCGATATCGGCTCGAAGGTCGCCAAAGGCGAAATGAAGTGGGGCTGAGACTGCCGATCCCGACCTGATCCGGAGGACCTGTGAAGGCCCTCCGAGCAGCGCGGCGCCACTTCCCGGCCGCTCTGCCTGTTCCGACATCCGAACATCAGCAGCCGCGTCAGCCGGCTCCGCCGATCGGGTTGACGATCTGGAGACCGGCAAAGTCCTTCTCGTTGTCCGACACCACGACGCAGCCGTTCGCAACAGCGACGGCGGTGTTGCGGATCCAGAGCCGGCTTCAGCGGCCGTAGGTGACCTCGACGGATGCCTTGTCGAGCATATTTGCCCGGACATAGAAACCGACCATGGCGGCCGGCGCGGTATCGGGAAGCGGCAGGCTGTCGACCTTAAGTGCATAGACGGTGAACTGGTAGTGGTGCGGCGCATCGCCGGCCGGCGGGCATGCGCCGCCATATCCCGACGCACCAAAGTCGGTGTGACCTTGCACGGCGCCAGCCGGCAGCTTCTTGTCGCCGCTTGCGCCGGTGGCGATCTTCGAAGCATCTGCGGGAATATTGAACACCGACCAGTGCCACCAGCCGGAGCCGGTCGGGGCATCGGGATCGTAAGCCATGACAGCAAAGCTCTTGGTGCCCTCAGGAGCGCCGGACCAGACCAGTTCCGGCGAGATGTTCTTGCCCGAGCAGCCGAAGCCGTTGAAGACCTGCGCGTCGGCCATGGCCTTGCCTGACGTCAGATCTTTAGAGGTGAGTTTCATTTCGGCCTGTGCGGCCGTGGCGCCGACGACGGACGCGGCGAGAAGTGCTGTTGTGATAAAACGCATTTGGTTTTCCTGCGGTTGATGACGCCGGAAAACTATCGTCATCGAAGGAGCGCATCTGCCCCGCTATGCTCAACTTCTGCCCCGATCCGCTCAAAAGGCTCGGGGCCGTTGCGCACATGGCGTGGATTGACGCCGAACCGCTCCTTGAACCGCGCCGAAAATTGAGACGGCGAATCGTAACCAACCTCCAATGCGACCTGCGCCATCGGAAGCGTCGTCGTATGAATGAGCCCCAAGGCCCTGTTCATCCTTGTGTCGCTCAGGATCTCGCTGAAGCCGGTATTTTCCGCGGCGAGCCTGCGCCTCAGCGTCGCTTCGCTCATGTTGAAGGAACGCGCCGCGTGCGCCAATGTCCAAGCAAAGGCCGGATTACCTTCGATCAACTGCCTCAGCCGATCCTCAAGCCGAGGACTCTGGCTCTCACCCAGCACCGCACCGCAGAGCGCAAACCAGGTGACGAGTTCCACCAAACGAGCCTTGGCAATGGCGCCGGGAAGCCTCGCCAAATTGCCGGGCTGGCAGCAATAGTCAAACAATTCCGCTGCTTCCTGCGGCAGGCTCGAGGCGCTTGCCGGGAGCGGCCGCGAGGGAACGGCAATCGACCCCATGCTGACATAGGCATCCTCGAACAACTGTCTGGGAACAGGGAGTGCTACGGTCTGATAGTTTCGCGGGGCTTTCGGAATGTTCTCCATCGTCAATGGCTGATAGTCGGGCAGCAGGCCATACGCGCCGGCCTCGAGGCGCAAAGGCCTCTCATCCGCCATGATGATCTTCGTTCCCGATTGCACCCGGAACAACAAGGGGCTGGTATTGACGAGACGATAAAAACAGGCGCGCACACCCTGGCGGATCAGGGCCCTGGTCGGAACGGGAAAAACATTGTCCAGCATAGGTTCTCCCGCAACGGATGGATGATCATGGACCCAGGCGGCCATGAGCGCCGGAAATAGCAAATGCCCGTGCTAGGGGCAATCTCGACCGGGCGGCGCCTCGCGAAGAGGTCAGCTGAAAAATGACGGCGCCGTGCGTTCTTCCGGACGCGCGGCGCTCTAACACTATGAATCTGCGCATCGGAGATGGACGATCTCTACAGCCTGCCGGACCTCCTGATATAATCGACCAGGGCCCGCAGCTTCAGCGGCTGCCGCTGACGCCGGGGATAATAGAGATGGAAGCCCGGGAAGGGTGGGCAGAAGTCTTCCAGCAGCGGCAGGAGTTCACCGCGTTCGATATAGGGCTCAAAGGTTTCCACCATCCCGAAGGTGATACCAGCGCCGGCGCAGGCCATGCGGATCATCATTCCCATGTCGTTGGTCGTGACGACGGGATCAACCGCGACGTCGAAGTCGCGATCGTTTTCGGTGAATTCCCAGCGATAGGGCGCGGTATCGGGGCGCGGCCGCCAGCCGATGCAGGCATGGTTCTGAAGGTCGCGGGGATGGCGGGGTTGGCCACGGCGCTCGAGGTAGCCGGGCGACGCGGCCGCGCATTGCCGCTGCTGGCCGGAGACCGAGATCGCGATCATATCCTGTTCGATCAGCTCGCCGAGTCGGACGCCCGCATCGAAGCCGGCCTCGACGATATCGAATTCGTCATCGCCGATGGTGATATCGAGTTTGATTTCAGGGCAGGCCTGCATGAAGCCGGCCAGCAAAGTGCCGGACAGGAAGCTCTCGGCGATCGAGGAAACGGTGATCCTCAGCAAGCCACTCGGGCGCGCCTGCATCTCCCGCACCGTCTGCACCGCATCCCTGACCTGCCGTAGCGATGGACGAACCGCCTCGAAGAACACTTCACCGGCTTCGGTCAGCCTGACGCTGCGCGTTGTGCGCTGGACCAGGGCGACACCCACTCGATCCTCCAGGCGCTGCAGCGCCTGGCTGACGGCTGAGCGGGTGACACCGAGCCGCTCGCCGGCAAGGCGGAAATTGCGCGCCTCCGCCACCGCAAGAAAGACAGAGATACCTTCGAGATCATCGACCATTGGTTAGCAATTCTAACCAAGGCGTCGCTGATTGGCAACTTAATCGCCCCGTTTAGAAACGCTATCTTGCTGTCGCGGTCAAGCGAAAGGAAAAGCGATGCGTAACTTCTCAAGCAACGGCGTTCTGCATTTTCTCGCCGCGGCCACCTTGGTCGGCGCGGCGATCCCGGCCTCATCAGCAGATGGCTCGAACGACCGAAACCGCATGCGTCAACAGCCAGGTGAGAACACAATGCAGCAACATCCTTATATCGGCATGTGGGTAACGGATGACGGCCGGATCCGCCACGAACTTCTGCCCAATGGCCGTTACGACGAAGCCCGCGGCAGCCGGGAAAGCGCCTATCGAGGCCGTTACGAAGTCACCGGAAACCACATCGAATATTGGGACGACACCGGCTTCACCGCCGACGGCGATTTCGTCGACGGCAACACCCTCCATCACGGCGGCATGGTGTTTCGCCGCAAGTGATGCCGTCTCAAAGGCAAACTCACACAGGATGAGGCCGCGTCGCGCGGCCGGAAAGGATGACGATCATGTCTTCCACGACCCCCATCTGGCTGATAACAGGCGCATCGTCCGGCCTCGGCCGGGCCCTTGCCGAAGCGGTTCTCGCCCGCGGCTGGCGCGCCGCCATTACGGCGCGCAGACCCGAGGCCTTGAGCGATCTCACGGCAGAACACGGCGACCGCGCGCTGGCGCTTGCCCTCGATGTGACGGACAGCCGCTCCGTCGCCAGCGCGGTGCATGACGCTGAAACCCATTTCGGCGCGATCGACGTGCTGGTCAACAATGCCGGCTATGGCTACCTCTCGTCGATCGAAGAGGGCGAGGATGCCGATATACGCGCCCAGTTCGAGACCAATGTCTTCGGCTTGATCGATGTCACCAAACGGGTTCTGCCCGGCATGCGCTCACGCCGGCGGGGGCATATCTTCAACCTCTCTTCGCTTGGCGGGCTCGTCGCCTTCGCCGCGACCGGCTATTACCACGCCACCAAGTTCGCGGTCGAAGCCCTGTCGGAATCGCTGTCCCATGAGGTCAAGCCGCTCGGCATTGAGGTGACGATCCTCGAACCCGGTGCTTTCCGCACAGATTGGGCCGGCCGGTCGATGGTCGAATCCAAGACTGTTATCGACGACTATGCCGACACATCGGGCAAGCGGCGCCAGACCACCCGTTCGGCCTCCGGCAAGCAGCCGGGTGACCCGGCGCGCGCCGCAACGGCAATTATATCGGCGTTCGAGGCGGAGGAGCCGCCGCTGCGCCTGCTGCTCGGCGCCCCCGCATTGAAAATAGCCCGCGACCGGCTCGATGCGCTGCGGGCAAATTTCGATGCCTGGGCGGAAACGACGCTCAGCGCCGACTTCCCGAGCTGAGCGGACGCCCAGAAATCCTCAAACCTGCAAATGGAGTTTAAAATGTCCGATATCAAAGCAAAGGTAGTTGCCATTACCGGGGCCAGCAGCGGCATCGGAGAGGCCACGGCAAAGGTCCTTGCTGCCGCAGGCGCCCATATCGTCATCGGCGCGCGCCGCACCGAGCGCCTCGAAAAACTCGCCGATGAAATCGCCGCGAAGGGTGGCGTGGTGCGCCCGCGCAAGCTCGACGTCACCAACCGCTCCGAGGTGGAGGCCTTTACAAGCTTTGCCAGATCCGAATTCGGCCGGCTCGATGTCATCGTCAACAATGCCGGCGTCATGCCGCTCTCGCCGCTCGAGGCCCTCAAAGTCGAGGAGTGGGACCGGATGGTCGACGTCAATATCAAGGGCGTTCTCTACGGCATCGCGGCGGCCCTTCCGATCATGAAGGCGCAGGGATCGGGAGATCATCAACCTGTCTTCGATCGGCGGCCACAGTGTCTCACCGACGGCGGCCGTCTATTGCGCAACCAAATACGCGGTCCGGGCGATCTCGGACGGGCTGCGGCAGGAAACCGATCGCATCCGCGTCACCGTCATTTCTCCTGGCACCACGACCTCGGAACTGGCCGAGACGATCACCGATCCGACCGCGCGCGACGCCATGAAGGCGTTCAGGGCGGTCACGATCAGCCCGGAGGCCATCGCCAATTCGATCCTCTATGCCATCAGCCAGCCCGATGACGTCGATGTCAGCGAGATCATCATCCGCCCGACAGCCAGCCCTCATTGAGCCGCTGACGTTCGGCTCGCCGCCTAAAAACCCAGCGATTGCTGGGCTGGCGGCGGTGGGCCGAGTTGGACACCTTCGAGTTCCAGCATCCGGGTCTTCGATGACGAGCCGCCGGGCGCGGAGAAGCCGCCGATCTTGCCACCGGCGGCCAGCACCCGGTGGCAGGGAATGATCAGCGCGACGGGATTTTTTGCCATCGCCTGGCCGACATCGCGGGCCGCTTCCGGCCCGGCGCCGAGCTCCTTTGCCAGCGCGCCGTAAGTGGTCGTTCGGCCCCAGCCGACACGTCGTGCCGCCGCGTAAATATTTCGGAAGAAGTCATCCTGGCCGGCAAGATCGAGTTCGACGCCGGAAAAATCGATTTCCTCACCCTGGAAATAACGCTTCACGGCGGCGACCGTCTCCAGCACATCAGGGGTCGGGGTACTGGGTTCGGCATCCGGCAGGCGGCGCAACAGCAGCCGTTCGGTCGCTTCCGCAGTTTTCGTCGGCAGCTGGAAACGGGTGATGCCGACGTCGCTCCAGGCGATGCCGCAGAAACCGCCTGCGGTTTCGAAAATGAGATAGTGGTGCCTTGTCGACTCGTCCATGACATAGCCTCCGCGTTTTCGATTGAAACCAAAATCGTACCGAGTGGCCGCTGATTCAACCCGTTTCTTGCGCGCAAGTTCTTTTTTTGTTCCGATCACGGCCTTGTGCTGGCCGGATTTATGTCCATAAAACTCGGATAATCTATCCGATTGCAAGCGGGACCAAATCATGGACGTTTCAGAGATCACCATCCCGGGCGATACGCCGGGAACGGAATGGCGGCTGCCGGTACTGCGCTTCCAGGGCCGCGATCCGAAGGCGCCGAAGGTCTATATACAGGCGGCACTGCATGCCGGCGAGTTGCCGGGAACCGTGGCCTTGCATTTCCTCTGTGAGAGGCTGCGGCAAGCGGAAAGCGAAGGCGGAATTGCCAGCGACATCACCATTGTGCCGCAGGCCAATCCGATCGGTGCGGCGCAATCGCATTTCGGCGACCTGCAGGGCCGCTTCGACCTTGGCTCGCGCACCAATTTCAACCGGGATTTTCCGCTGATCTCCGTCGCCGATCGCGCCACGCTGCTGGACGATCTCGATGATTACCCGGCTACCGATAGGCTGAAGCGGCAGTTGCTGCATATGGCACTCGGCGCCGATCTTGTCCTCGACCTGCATTGCGACGATGAGTCCCTGCAATATGCCTATATCGACGAGGCCTTCTGGCCGGAGGCAGCCGATCTCGCCACCGCGCTCGAGATGGAGGCCGTGCTGCTTTCGGATGGCGAAAGCTCGGCCTTCGAGGAAGCCGTCGGTTTTGCATGGAAATATGAGGTTCCCGGCGAGCGCCGATCCCGGCTGCCGGGCAGGCTTTCCGTCACTGTCGAGTTGCGTGGCAAGCGCGATGTCGATCCGATGCTGGCGAAGCAGGATGCGGATGGGCTCTGGCGTTTCCTGGCCGCACGAGGAATCGTCGGCGAGGAGAAGGTGCTGCCGGCCGCGTTTTCCGGCCCCGCCGTGCCGCTCGACAATGTCGAGATTCTTCGTGCTCCCGAAGGCGGCGCCGTGCTCTTCCATCGCAACATCGGCCAAAGAATCGCCGAAGGGGAACTTCTGGCGACGATCGTCAGCCGGCCGGGGCAGCCGGGCGGTAGCATCGACTTGCATGCCCCGCAGGACGGCCTGGTCCTGACCCGAACGTCCGACCGGCTGGTACGGCGACGCGGCGACCTGATGAAGATCGCCTGCGACGGCCCCAGTAGCGCCTTGCGCAAGGCCGGCACGCTGGAGAATTGAGCCGCGCCAGTACCGATGCGCTAGGGGATAAAAGGCTGCACGGCGTTTGCGCCGGCCTTCGCCCATGCTATCTCGCTGCCATCACAGGGAGATCGATCGGGCATGGCCGTCACCATCTATGGCATCAAGAATTGCGACACGATGAAGAAGGCCCGCAACTGGCTGGAAGACCACGGCGTCGCCCATGAATTTCACGATTACAAGGCGCTGGGCATCGACCGCGCCCATCTCGAGAGCTGGATCGATCAGGCCGGCCTCGACACCGTGCTCAACCGTGCCGGCACGACCTTCCGCAAACTGCCCGATGCCGAGCGCGAGAACCTGACCCGGGAGAAGGCGATCGCGCTGATGCTCGACCAGCCGTCGATGATCAAGCGGCCGGTGCTGGAGACGAAGGGCAGGCTGCTGATCGGCTTCAGGCCAGAAGTTTATGCGGATATGTTCAAGGGCTGAGCAATGTCCAAAACCACCCGCGCCACACAGCTTCTTTCGCAGTCAGGCGTCACCTTCTCCGTTCATGCCTATGAATACGACCCCGGCGCCGAGCGTGTCGGGCTGCAGGCGGCGGAAGCGCTTGGCGAGGCCCCGCATCGGGTGCTGAAGACGCTGATGGCCGAAGTCGACGGCAGGCCGGTCTGCGTCGTTGTGCCGTCGGATCGCGAAGTCAGCATGAAGAAGCTTGCGAGCGCCTTTGGCGGCAAGTCGGCTAATATGATGAAACCCGCAGATGCCGAGCGGCTGACGGGCTACCATGTCGGCGGCATCAGCCCCTTCGGCCAGAAGAAGAGCGTGCCGACGGCGATCGAGGCATCGGCCCTTGCCGAGCCGCTCGTCTATATCAATGGCGGACAGCGCGGGCTGCAGGTGCGGCTCGATCCGAAGGATGCGTTGAAGACGCTGAAGGCCATCGCTGCGCCATTGATCGCCTGATATCAGAGAAAACGGTCGAGCAGGCACGCGAGCATCTTCGCTTCGCTTTCGGCAAGCCTGCAGCCGATATGTGTCTCGATCGATTTGCCATAGACGCCCCACATGCGCTCGCGCAGCTGCCGGCCATGCTCGGTGATGACAACCCAGCGGCCTCGCCCATCCCTGGCGAAGACTTCGCGCCGGACGAGCCCCTCTCTTTCCAGCCGGTCGATCAGGCGGGAAAGATTATATTGCGCAAGCAATGTCTGCTCTTCGATCTCATAGGGACGCAGCCTGCCATCTTGCGCGCGCGCCAATTCCCACAGCACGTCGTACCAGGCAAGCGGCGGCATGCCGGCCGCTTTCAGATCGGCTTCGATCGCCCCGAGCAGACGCTCGCGGGCGCGGATGATGCTCGTCCAGGCGCGGGTGGAGGCTTCGCTCGGCTCTACTGTTTTATGCGACATCAATGCAATTACATCTACCTTGAAATCCGCAGCAAGCGATATTAGATGCATTTGCATATATAATGTTGGGAGATTTCCTATGAGCAAGCTTACCCTCATCAGCCATCACCTCTGCCCCTATGTGCAGCGCGCCGCCATCGCGCTTCTCGAAAAGGGCGTGGCCTTCGAGCGCATCAACATCGATCTTGCCAATAAGCCGGACTGGTTTCTGAAAATCTCGCCACTCGGCAAGGTGCCGCTGCTGCGGATCGAGGAGGCGGATGGCAGCGAGGCCGTGCTGTTCGAAAGCAGCGTCATCTGCGAATATCTGGAAGAGACGCAAGCGGGCGCCGCCCTGCATCCGGCCGATCCGCTGACCCGCGCCCGTCATCGCGGCTGGATGGAATTCGGCTCGTCGGTGCTCTCCGACCTCTGGGGTTATGAAACGGCGCAGGACGCGGTGCAGTTGGAGACCAAGCGCCAGGCGCTGATTTCCAAATTCACGACGATCGAGGGCGCGCTGACCGATGGACCCTATTTCGCCGGCAGCAGCTTCAGCCTTGTCGACGCCGTCTTCGCGCCGGTCTTCCGTTATTTCGATCTCTTCGACACGCTCAGCGATAGCGGCATTTTCGACGGGCTCGAGCGGGTCAAACGCTGGCGCACGGCGCTGTCTCAGCGGGCGAGCGTCAAGGACGCCGTCGGCGCGGATTACCCGCAGCGGCTGATGGAGTTTCTCGAGAAACATAGCTCGATCCTGCTCAGGCAGTCTGCCGCCGCTTGAGGCCCGCCGCGCGGCCGGACCGACTTCCGGCCGCATCAATTTCGGCAGCGGCGCACTTCATTTTCGCCGCAAACGGGGCTAAGTCTGCCAACCTCTGGAGCGGTTCAGCTTTCACGGAAGCGCAGAACCGCTCCAATCTTTTGGATTCACGCAATTCCCGGCAAAAGCGCTTCGCGCTTTGCCTGAGAAAACCGCTTCGCACTTTTCCTGGAATTGCTCTAGCGTCGATCACAGAAGGCAGGTTGAACCATGACTTTCATGCCCCAGAGCCAGAATACCATTGATCCCGACAAGCTGGACAAGCTTGCCGAAGTTGCCGTCAAGGTCGGGCTGCAACTGCAGGAGGGTCAGGATCTGGTGGTCACCGCGCCTGTCGTGGCGTTGCCGCTCGTCCGCCTGATCACCAAACACGCCTATCAGGCCGGCGCCGGGCTGGTGACCGCCTTTTATTCCGACGAAGAAACGACGCTGGCGCGCTATCAACACGGCAGCGACGAAAGCTTCGACCGCGCCTCCGAGTGGCTCTATGAGGGCATGGCCAAGGCCTATGCCAACGGCGCGGCCCGTCTGGCGGTCGCCGGCGACAATCCGCTGCTGCTGTCCGGGCAAGATGCCGGCAAGGTCGGCCGTGCCAATCGCGCCAACTCCGCCGCCTATAAGCCGGCGCTGGAAAAGATCTCGAATTTCGACATCAACTGGAACATCGTCTCCTATCCCAATCCGTCCTGGGCCAAGGTGGTTTTCCCCGACGACCCCGAGCCGATCGCGATCGCCAAGCTCGCCAAGGCGATCTTTGCCGCCTCGCGTGTCGATGTCAGCGACCCGATCGCCGCCTGGGCCGAGCACAATGCCAATCTTGCCAAGCGCTCCGCCTGGCTGAACGGCGAGCGCTTCGCCGCACTGCATTTCAGGGGACCCGGCACCGATCTGACGGTCGGCCTTGCCGACGGGCATGAATGGCATGGCGGCGCGTCCACTGCCAAGAATGGCGTGACCTGCAATCCGAACATCCCGACCGAGGAAGTGTTCACCACGCCGCATGCGCTGCGCGTCGAAGGCCATGTGTCGAGCACCAAGCCGCTTTCGCATCAGGGCACGCTGATCGACGATATCCAGGTGCATTTCGAGGGCGGGCGTATCGTCGAGGCGAAGGCGTCGCGCGGCGAAGAGGTGTTGAACAAGGTGCTCGATACCGACGAGGGCGCGCGCCGGCTCGGCGAAGTGGCGCTGGTGCCACATTCCTCGCCGATCTCGGCCAGCGGCATTCTGTTCTACAACACGCTGTTCGACGAAAACGCCTCCTGCCATATCGCGCTCGGCCAGTGCTATTCCAAGTGCTTCCTGAACGGCGCGACGCTGAGCCAGGAAGAGATCAAGGCGCAGGGCGGCAATTCCAGCCTGATCCATATCGACTGGATGATCGGTTCAAACAAGGTCGATATCGACGGCATCACACCGGATGGTTCGCGGGTTCCGGTGATGCGGCAGGGCGAATGGGCCTGACCGGCATCGTCGCGCGCTGACTGAACCAGACGCCGGCAAGCACCATGGCGAAGCCGGCGATCTGCGCCGGCGCCAGGCTCTGGCCGAGCGCCAGCCAGCCGAGCAGGGTCGCGACAACAGGGCTGAGAAAACCGAGCGAGGCGACCGCCGAGGGCTCGATGCGCGACAGGCCGCGAAACCAGAGCAGATAGGTGAAAGCCGCGCCGATCAGGCCCAGATAGGCGATGCCGGCAATGTTTGCGGCGCTCGGTGCCGGCAGCGACGGTTCGAGCAAAAGCGCGAAGGGCAGCAGCAGGATGCCGCCTGCGGTCAATTGCCAGGCGGTGAAGGTGAGGTTTGACACCGGCGGCGCCCAGCGCCGCGTCAGCACCGTGCCGAAGGCCATCGAGACGGCGCCGGCAAGCCCGGCGGCAACACCCACAGGATCGAGCCCAGCCTTCGGCGTCAGCACCAGCAAGCCGACGCCGGCCATGCCGGCAAGACCCGCCAGCACGGCAAGCGGCCGGATCGGATTGCCGAGGAAAAGCCGTGACAGCGCGATGACGATCAGCGGCTGCACGGCGCCGACCGTTGCGGCAACGCCGCCGGGCAGCCGGTAGGCCGAGACGAAGAGCATGGCCCAAAAGAACGAGAAGTTCAGGGCGCCGAGAATGAACGCCCTTCCCCACCAGAGGCCGGTCGGCAGCTTCCGAACAATCAGCAGCAGCAGCAGGCCCGCCGGCAGGGCGCGCAGCAGGGCGACCGTCAGCGGATAGCCCTGGGGCAGGAAGGATGTGGTGACGAAATAGGTGCTGCCCCAGATGGCCGGCGCCACAGCGGTGGTCAGCACGTCGCCGAGGTATCGCGGATTTGTCTTCATATCAAGAATCTCTAGTTCAAGATAAATTCAGGATAGCGTATTTTATCTTGACGTCAAGATGTCCACTGATATCGATAGGGAATGGCTAAAGAGAAGCAAGACCACGTCGACAGGATCCTGGCGCAATGGCGGCGTGAGCGGCCGGATCTCGATGTCGAACCGATGGGCATTCTCGGGCGTCTGAAGCGGCTTGGCACTCATCTCGGCCGCGAGGTCGAAGTCGTGCTGCTGAAACACGGCCTTTCCACCTCGGCCTTCGATGTGTTGGCCACCCTTCGCCGCTCCGGCGCGCCTCACCGGCTTTCGCCGGGCGAGCTTCTGGAGATGACGATGGTCAGTTCCGGGACGATGACGAACCGGATCGACCGGTTGGAGAAGGCGGGCTTCGTCCAGCGCATTCTCAATCCGGAAGACAGGCGCAGCGTGCTGATTGCCCTGACGGACAAGGGGTTTGCCACTGTCGAAGAGGCGGTCGACGCCCATGCCGCCAACCAGCAACGGCTGACGGCAAATCTGAGCGCTGCCGACAAGGCGGAACTCGACCGGCTGCTGAAGAAATTCCTGTCGGATTTCGAATAGTTACCAGACGGCAGCGAGCGTCTTGCGAACGCGTTCCAGATGCGCCTTGCGCCTGGCTTCCGTCGTGCGGTCCATGTCGTGCAGGCTCAGCATGCGGAAGACGAGCTTCTTCGAGCAGAAATTGGCGATGCCGCGCTTCAGCAGGCGGCGGACCGGATTGCCCATATAGAGATGCACCAGCCACCAGGGTGAGCCCGTCGTGGTCAGCGCATAGAGCAGCCGGATATTGGTGAGCTGCGGCACGATGCGACCGCCGGCGGCATCATGGGTGAAAGCAATGCCGGGGGCAAAAATGCGATCGAAGAAGCCCTTCAGAATGGCCGGGAAATTGAACCACCACTGCGGAAAGACGAGAATAAGACCATCGGCTGCCCTCAGGCGGGCAACGATATCGGCCACTGCTGACGTGTCGTACGGCACATCGAAATAATTGCGGCGCTCGGCCGGAGACAGACGCGGATCGAAATCCTCGCCATAAAGATCAATGAGATCGACGACATGGCCGGAAGCTTCCAGTGCCTCGCGGGCCGTGCGCGCCACCGAGGCTGCAAAGCTTTCCGGCAATGGATGGGCAAGCACCAGCAAGATCCGCATCTCAGAACAGACTTCCCTGCTTCGAGGGATCGCCCGCTTCCTGCCGAGTGGGTCGCTTCTTCAGCGCCGCGGGCGCTGTGCCGCCCTCGGTGGTGACGGCGCCGATGCGGCCGTCGGAAAATTCGATCGAGACCGCGGCACCGGCCGAAAGAGCGGCGGCCTGCGACACCGGCCTGTCTTCGTCGTCGCGGATCACCGCGTAACCGCGCTTCAGCACATTTTTATAGGAGAGCGACTGCAGCACGCGGTCCTGCGCCGCAAGCGCAGCTTTTGCCCGGATCAGCCGATGGGACGTCGCGATATCGGCGTGCCGGATGAGATTGGCGAGATGGTCGCGGGCGCGGCCGGTTTGCGCCTGCAGGCGAGCGGGCAGCGAGGCGAAGACCGCCTCGGCGCGGTCGACACGGGATGTCGAGCGATCGATCAGCCGTTCGACCATGCGTTCGGCCCGCACCATGCGCTCGTTGAGCGTCTGGCGGCGCTCGGCGATGCGATTGGACAGCACATCAGGGCGCAGATGCGCGGCGACACGCTCGAAGCCGCGGCGTTTGTTGATGGTGTTGAGTTCCAGTCCGCGGCCAAGGCCGGCCGCCGCTTCGTCGAAACGCCGACGCGGCAAGGCGAGCAGCTGATCGAGCGACGGCAGAGCCCGCATCAGGGCGCGCACCGACTGGCGGCGCTGATCCATCTGTCGGTTCATGCAGCCCTGCAGCCGCGCGGCAAGGGTGGCGGCCTGCGCCTCGAGCTCCGCCTTGACCGGCACTGCCATTTCCGCAGCCCCGGTCGGCGTTGGCGCTCGGACATCGGCGGCATAGTCGATCAGCGTCCAGTCGGTTTCGTGGCCGACGGCCGAGATCAGCGGTATCCGGCTTTCGGCCGCAGCACGCACGACTATTTCGTCGTTGAAACTCCAGAGATCTTCCAGGCTGCCGCCGCCGCGCGCGACGATCAGCACGTCCGGACGCGGGATGGCGCCTGAAGGTTCCAGCGCGTTGAAACCGCGGATGGCATTCGCCACCTCCTCGCCGGAGCCCTCGCCCTGGACCTTCACCGGCCAGACGAGGACATGCACTGGAAAACGATCCGAGATACGGTGAAGGATATCGCGGATGACCGCGCCGGTCGGCGAGGTGACGACGCCGATCACACGAGGCATGAAGGGCAGCCGCTTCTTGCGGGCGGCATCGAACAGGCCTTCGGCGCCGAGCTTGCGCTTGCGCTCCTCGATCAGCGCCATCAGCGCGCCGGCGCCGGCCGGTTCCAGCGTCTCGATGACGATCTGATATTTCGAGGAGCCGGGAAAGGTCGTCACCTTGCCGGTGGCAATCACTTCCATGCCCTCTTCCGGACGGAACTTCAGCCGCGAGAAGGTGCCCTTCCAGATGACGGCGTCGATGCGCGCACGATCGTCCTTCAGCGAGAAATAGGCATGGCCCGAGGAGTGCGGGCCACGATAGCCTGATATTTCGCCGCGCACGCGAACCTGATCGAAGGCCGTTTCGACGGTGCGCTTGATCGAGCCGGAAAGCTCCGAAACCGAATATTCGGCAAGGTTGGTCGGCGAATCGCTGTCGAAGACGTTGCTCATCCCTTGTTTCTATGTCGATCGGCAGGAAACTGGAAGGTCGCGTCCGCCGACGAAGCCTGTTTTCCCGGCTGTCGAGCTCGTTGGCGGCGGCCGCAGTCTGCGTTACTCATCGTCTGTATGCGGTCGCGGAGCTTGGCGGATGAACAGTGAAATCGGGTAAATCCGTTTGGTTGCGGAACGCATAGTTACAATGCGCGTTATAGACGAAAGGGATTGCTAACCACCGCAATTCAAAGGCTTTTCGGCGGGCATTGCCGGTAAGTCTTTGTTAGCTGGCGCTTCCTATGCTTCCCCTCGTTATCTCTGGGAAGGTGCTGAAATGATTACTCTCACAGCAGCAGCATTGGGCATCAGCGCCGGGCAAACGCGCTCGGCTGCCGCGATCGCGTTGATCGCCGCGCTCATTGGAATAACCTTCGCGTTGGCGGCGATAACCTCGCCCGGCCCGGTCTCAATCCTGGCCTTCGTCTACGCCGTCCTCGGCTATAATGGCGGCCTCATGCTCTTCGTGCTCGGGCTCTATGCCAATACGCGCCTTCGCCGCATGACGACGCGCGTTTCCCACTAAAGGATTGGCCAAAACTGCCGGCGTCAATTCGCCGCCGGCCGATAGCGAAAGAACTGAACGCCGACGTTCGCCGCCTTCGGAAGCGGCGCCAGATAGGGCGGTATATTTCCCTTGCCGAGTTCGGCATAGAGCCCATGCGGTTTCAACTTGGCAATCTCTCGCGTCTGTAGATCACCGGGACAGAAGCCAAGCTCCGTCACACCAGCCCCCTTCAGGAAGGCTTCTGCCTCCTGCGGCTCCGCCAGCCCGATGTGCAGTTCCGTCAGCATGCCGCGCTGATTGCGGTGGTAGGGCGCGGAAAGAACCCGGTTTTGCGTAAAACGGAGGATCGGCACGCCCATTTCCGAGGGTGCGGAAACCAACCCGGCCGGAAGACCGGCAATCGGCGCCAGTGCCTGCCTCGATGTGCAGGAAAGCACCTTTTCCGCCGCCTGCTTCTGCGCGCCATTGCCCATCTGCAGCGAGACAAGTCCGCCGCCGAGAGCCCAGGCGGCCGGCACGCTTGCGAGGACAGTCACGATATAAACGAAGGCGGCGGCAACGTTCTCGCTGTCGCTATTGGAGATCCGCCTGATATCGATGATCAGCAGGGCAAGTGGCAGAATGGAGAGTAGGTTCGAGAAAGTCGAGCCGCGCACCTGGACCAGCGCAATCGCCCAGCTCGTGGCCAGCAGGAAAAGCAGGACCAGATGGACCTGCATGCGGTCGCGCCGAACGATGCGGAAGATGCAGACCGCGATGCCGAACAGGCCGGCCGCATAGAAGCCACCGATGGAGAAGGGATCGGTGCGAGCAAGAACGAAGGCCGACTGTGCTTCCGACACATTCCTCAGCCAGAGTTCGACCAGCATCGGATCAAGACCGGCGAGCGGATCGCTCAGGCATTGCGGCGCAATCACTATCGCCGAACCGAAAACACCGGCACCGACCAGGCCAAGCGCCGCAAAGCGCAACAGCCGATGCAAGTGGCTCGTGACGACCGCCGAGAACAGCAGCAACCCGCCGCCGATTGCCGCCAGGCTGTAGTAACCGAGCGAGAGATTGTCGCAGGTGACCGTCGAATAGAGCCGGGGCGGAACCGTTGCGACAAAGAGAATGCTGATCGCAATTGCCAGCGCCAAGCCGAAGGCCTTCGCGGCGGCGGCGAATTCTTCCCCTTCCCACGCCCAGAGTAAAGCGATGGTCAGACAGACGGCAGCGACGAACGGCGTCGTCTCGGCGCCGATGGCGATGGCAACCGCGGCCGCCACACCGGCAATCGCATAACTCCAACCGCGCCGATGTGGATCCAACAACATCGCCACCATCGTCGCAACCAGCGCCAGCTGCGCATTGTGATGATCGATGGCGCCCGGCGCGAAACGGTTGCCGGTGTAGATCGCAAGACCGGTCATGCCGAGACAGATATGCATGCCGGCAATACCGCCGATACGCCGCCCGGCAACGGCCATGGCAAGCATGGCGGGCAGGACGAGCGAAACCGGCCAGATGGCGAGCGCCAGGGCCTCGGCTGTCTCGTGGCGCGCAAACAGGCCGAAGAACCAGACCAGCGAAGCGATCGGCAGATCGATCAGCCGCGACCAGTGCATCAGCGTGCCGCCACCGAGGCCGAGGCGATATTGCATCAGATCGAACCATCCCTGCCCGGCGAGAAAATCGCGGACCTCGATGAGACGCATTCCGTCGTCATTGTCGGGACCGACATAATCGGTCGCGGTGGAAAGCTTGGCGACGAGGAGGATGGTGGCGAGAATAACGCTATAGGCAATGACGGTTGGCCACAGGCGCATCATCAGCCTCCCCAACCCGCCCCTTCGGGCGGCGGTCACGGATGCGGCATTGGCGATCGGCTGCACGGCGTTCATCGTGGTTAGCGCTTCGTTTCCAGATGGCCGAAGCTTAGCCGTCGCCGATCAAGAAAGTGTAAAGCCGATTGCGGCAGCGGCCGATTTTGCGCTCGTCATAGGGTCTTATTAACGGCGCGTGATTTAGGCTGCGTGCGGCTTTAAGTGTAACGAGTAGAGTCATGGCCCGATCGCGTACCGATAACCCGAACATTGCCGTTCTGCTTCCCTGTTATAACGAGGCAGCGACAATCGGTCCCGTAGTGCGAGGCTTCCGCGCGACGCTGCCGGAGGCAGCGATCCACGTCTATGACAATAATTCCACCGACGGCACCGCGCTGCAGGCGATGCTTGCGGGCGCGCAAGTCGTACGCGAACGGCGGCAGGGCAAGGGCCACGTCGTGCGCCGTATGTTCGCCGATATCGACGCCGACATATACATCATTGCCGACGGCGACGGCACTTACGCGCCAGGCGATGCCGAAGAGCTGGTGCGGACACTGCTGACCGAGCGCGCCGACATGGTGGTTGGAACCCGACGCGGCGTTCACGCAGATGCCGGCCGTCAGGGCCATGCGCTCGGCAACCGGCTTTTCAACCTGCTCTACCGGACGATCTTCGGCCCCGACTTCACCGATATCTTTTCCGGCTACCGCGCTTTCTCGCGCCGCTTCGTCAAGAGCTTCCCAGCGGTGTCAGGCGGTTTCGAGATCGAAACCGAAATGTCCGTGCACGCCTCCCGGCTGAAGCTGCCGGTCAGCGAACTGGAACTCGATTACGGCCGCCGGCCGGAAGGCTCGCATTCCAAGCTTTCGACCTTCCGCGACGGCGGCAAGATCCTCTGGATGTTCGCCATGCTGATGAAGGAAACCCGGCCTTTCGCCTTCTTCAGCACGATCAGCGCCACCTTCATGCTGGCAAGCCTCGGCTTCATGGCGCCGGTGCTGGCGGAATATTTCGCAACGGGCCTCGTCAGCCGCATGCCGACCTGGGTGCTGTCGATGGCGCTGATGATGATCTCCTTCATGCTGTTTACCGCCGGCGTCATCCTGGATTCGGTGGCCCGCGCCCGCGCCGAACAGCTTCGTATCCACTATATGAGCCTGGAGACGCCGAGCGCGGTCAAGGCGCCTCTCAGCCAAACAGCGCCCGTATCGCGCGCGCGTCCCGGCAAGGCGGATGCGGCATGAGAAAGCTCATCCGCTTCACTATCGCCGGCGGCATCGGCTTCCTCGTCGATGCCGGCGTCCTGTCGGGGCTGCTCCATCTGACGCCGCTCGGGCCTTTTCTGGCACGGCTCGTCGCGATCGCCCTCGCAATGGCGGCGACCTGGGCTTTCAACCGGAGCTTCACCTTCGAGCGCACCAGTCGTTCTCTTGCCGCTGAAGGCTTTCGCTACGGTTCGGTGGGGGTAACGGCAGCGCTGGTCAATTACGGGCTCTATTCGGCGCTTCTGCTGTCGCTGCCGGCACTACAGCCGCTTGCAGCCATGGTGATCGCCAGCATCGCCTCGATGGTCTTCAGCTTCTTCGGCTATTCGCGCTTCGTCTTCCGCGCCGAATAATTATAGCGCCGCGCGCCTTTTTCGGACGCGCAAAGGACGCTGTCACACCTTGAATCTGCCGATAATCCTTTCCGAAAATCGATTCCGATTTTCGGGGTTATGCGCTAGACCGCCTCCCAGCCGTCCTTCTCGCTCGCCCGGTAGATCGCGTCGATCACCTTCTGGTTCAGCTTCGAATTTTCCAGCGTGACGATCTCTTCCTTGCCGTCCTTGACCGCCCGCGCGAAGGCCTCGACCTCACGCTTGTACTGGCGGCTGTCCTGGAAGCGGAAGATACGCGATTCATTGTGGCTGCGGTCGGCGAGCTCGATCTCCTCAGGCCCCCAGCGATTGGCGTTGAAAGGCGATTTGACCTCGATATAGCCGTCGGTGCCGTGAAAGACCATCATCTGGCGGTTGGCCATTTGCGTCGAGATATAGAAGCTCAGCTCGAAATCGCCGAAATCGGCCTTGACGCTCGAATAGATATCCGTGCCAAAATCCAAATCGCGTTCGGTGATCGCCTGGATCCGCAACGGTTCCTTGCCGGTAGAAAATCGGGTGCTCATGACAGGATAGACGCCGATATCGGGAAGGCCGCCGCCGCCGAGCTCGGGAATGTTGCGCATGTTGGCGGCATCGCGGTTGAAATAGGTGAAGGCGCCCTGCACATGCCGGAGCGAACCGATTGCACCCTGGTCGATCAGCGCGCGCACCTTCAGCCAGACCGGTGAATAGGTGATCATGTAGGCTTCGGTGACCACCACGCGGTTGCGATCGCGGGCGGCGATCACATCGTCGATATCGCCTGATTTCAACGCAATCGGTTTTTCGCAGAGCACGTGCTTGCCGGCATCGGCTGCTTTGATCGTCCATTCTATATGCTGCGAGGTCGGCAGCGGGATATAGACGGCGTCGATGACGTCGGAGGCCAGCATCTCCTCGTAGGAACCGAAGGCATGCGGCACGGAGAAGCGGTCCGCCATCTCCCTGGCGCGTGAGAGATCACGGCTTGCAATCGCCGTGACGACGCAGTTTTCGGCGTCCTGGATTGCGGGAACGACATTGTCGCGGCCGATCTTCGCCGTTGAAAGGATACCGAAGCGCAACATATCAATCTCCCAAAGCTGATGTCCGCGAACCTTATTCAGGCCCTAGCTGCAGCGCAATGGCGCGACTGGAAATCACGGAAGTTTGGTTTCCCTGATCCCGGGATCGCGCTAGGTTAGTTCAGGCGGCGTTCTGCCCTAACTGCGATTTCAAACATTTCAGTCATTTTGGAGAGCGTCATGGAAATGCGCCGGCTTGGAAAAACAGGTCTTTCAGTCGCGCCGATCGTCATCGGCGGCAATGTCTTCGGCTGGACGGCCGACGAGAAAACATCCTTCGCCATTCTCGATGCCTTCTTCGATGCCGGCCTGAATACGATCGATACGGCAGATGTCTATTCGGCCTGGGTTCCCGGCAATAAGGGCGGCGATTCCGAGGAGATCATCGGGCGCTGGCTGAAGCAGGGCAAAGTTTCCCGCGATAGAGCCGTCATCGTCACCAAGGTCGGTTCGGACATGGGACAAGGGAAGACGCTCAAGGAGAGCTATATCCTGAAGGCGGTCGAGGATTCACTCAGCCGGCTGCAAACTGATTATATCGATCTCTATCTCTCGCACTGGCCGGATGCCGATACGCCGCACGAGGAAACGCTCAGCGCCTTCGCCAAGCTGAAACAGCAGGGCAAGATCCGCGCCATCGGCTGCTCGAACTACGATGCGACGCTGCTGCAGGCCTCGTTCGACGCGGCCGAAAAGGCCGGCCTGCCGCGTTACGACGTGGTTCAGCCGGAGTATAATCTCTATGAGCGCGCAAGCTTCGAGTGGCAGCTTGCCGATCTCTGCGTCGGCCAAGATATCGGCGTCATCACCTATTTCAGTCTCGCCGCCGGTTTCCTCACCGGAAAATACCGCAGCAAGGCCGATACGCAAGGCCGCGCCCGCGAGGGTCGCGTCTCGCAATATCTCGATGACAAGGGTCTGCGCATCCTGGCGGCACTCGACACGGTTTCGGCCGAGACCGGCGCCAAGCCCGCGGAAATTTCGCTCGCCTGGCTGTTGCGCAAGAAGGGCGTGACGGCGCCGATTGCCAGCGCCACCAGCCTTTCGCAGCTTGAAAGCCTGGTGAAATCGGCGACACTCCAGCTTTCCCAAGAGGCGATGTCGCTGCTCGACGAAGCCGGCGCCTGAAAGGAACTCCCATGACCGTGACAATCCGCGATGCCCGGCCGGAAGACGAAGCACGCTGGCGCGAACTTTGGGCTGACTATCTCGCCTTTTACGAGGTCGCGGTCGATGCCGATATCAGCGATCTGACATGGCGCCGGATCTTCGATCCGGCGTCGGCGATTGCCATGCGTGTCGCCGTCGTCGATGGCAGACCGATGGGCTTTGCGCTTTATCTCACCCATGAGGGCACGTGGATCCGCGGCAGGGACTGCTATCTCGAAGACCTGTTCGTCGATCGAGAGGCACGCGGCCAGGGTGTCGGGCGGGCGCTGATGGATGATCTCGTCGCCCTCGGCAAGGCAAATGGATGGTCGCGGCTCTATTGGCATACGAGTGAGCAGAACAAGACGGCGCGGGCGCTCTACGACAGCTATGTCGAAAGCGACGGGCACATCCGCTACCGCATCAGCTTTTGAACGCGGGAAAACCCTCGTACCACTCGGAATGCCGCCCCTCCCAATTCGCCATGCCCGGTTTGGTGAGGATGCCGCGTGGGCTGATATAACTCTGGATCACCCGCTTCGGCCGTTCGTGCCACTGGATATTGAAGGCCCAGAGCTTGGGGAAGAAGCAGAGCGAAGCATAGGGCAGGTGGTCGTGGATCCACCAGGCAAGCCGCTGCCAGTCGCTTTCCTCGCGGAAATGGTCGAGCATCCACGGCACGGCGACGCAGACTGCCGCGCCCATGCAGCCCTCGAAGTCCCGCATGTCCCAGATGTGATGGGCTGATGTGGCGGCGTTGGTCGAACAGTTGAGATTGTTCTCGTTGCCGAACCTGTTGACGGCGGGTGAGCGATAGCCGGAGCGGATATGCAGGCGGCCGAAGGTCGCCTCCAGCGGCTCCAGCAATTCCTGGCAAAGCCTCCTGCCCGCCTCGATCGCCAGATCGGGGTCCTCGGGGATATTGGGGATGCGGTAGAAATCGGCGATTTCGGAATGCAGGAAGTCGCGCAAGAAGAAGTTTTGCGATAGCCGCACCCGGCCAAGTTCTTCCAGCCCCTTCATCGAACCCGGCTTTCGCATGCCTCTCCTCCTTCGCATCGACGGCAGGAATCATCGTCCGCCGCAGATTTCCAGTCCACCCGAAATCGATCGGGAACAATTTGCGCAATCCTCGCTTCTTAATGTGTCGCCGCATTCGCGGCCTTCCCCGGAACAAGGATCGAGAACATGGCCAAGGAAAAGACGTTGGAAGATCTCTTCTACGATACGCTGAAGGACATCTATTTTGCCGAACGGCAGATCTTGCGCGCTCTACCGAAGATGGCGCGCGCCGCCCAATCTCCCGAACTGAAGGCAGGTTTTGAAAAGCACCGCGAGGAAACCGAAGGCCAGGTTGAGCGCCTGCAGCAGGTTTTCGAACTGATGGGCAAACGCGCCCAGGGCAAGACCTGCGAGGCGATCCAGGGCATTATCGCCGAGGGCGAGGAAATCATGGAGGAGTTCAAGGGCACGGCGGCGCTCGATGCCGGCCTGATTTCGGCAGCCCAAGCCGTCGAGCATTATGAAATCGCCCGCTATGGCACGCTGAAGACCTGGGCCGCGACGCTCGGCCTCAAGGATGCCGTTCGCCTGCTCGACCAGACGCTGCAGGAAGAAACGGCGACCGACAAGACGCTTTCCCAGCTTGCCACCACAGCGGCAAACCAGAAGGCCAAAGCTGCCTGACGGAATGAAGAAAACGGGCGGCAGGCCTGACCAGCCGCCCGCATTTTTCTAAACATATTTGAAGAAATCGATGAAGGCGCGCAGCGCCGGCCGCATCTGCCGCCGGGTGGGATAATAGAGAAACGGCCCGGGATAGGGTGCGCACCAATCTTCCAGCACTCTCACGAGCCTGCTTGCCGCCAGTTCCGCATGCACCCGCATATCGAAGAGATAGGCAAGGCCGGCGCCGTTCAGCGCCGCCAGCAGGGCCAGCCGGTCTTCGCTGACAACGAGCGGCCCGTCGACCGCAACGACCAATTCCTGCCCATCCTTTTCGAATTCCCAGCGATAGATCGAGCCGTTGGTGAAGCGCCGTTTGATGCAACGGTGATGGACGAGATCGCGGGGGTGCTGCGGTTTCGGATAGCGCTCGAAATATGCAGGCGAGGCAGCGATCACCGTCGTCAGACTGGGCGAGAACCTCACCGCGATCATATCGGCTTCCAGACTCTCTTCCAGTCTTAGGCCGGCGTCGAAACCTTCCTTGACGATATCGGTGAAACCGTCCTCATTGGCGATCTCAAGGGTGATATCGGGATAGAGATTGAGAAAGTCGCCGAGGCGTGGGGCAAGCAGCAGATCGGAGGCAAAGCGCGGCGCCGTGATGCGCAGGTTTCCGGCCGGTTTGCTGCGGGTATCGCGGACGGCCTCAAGGGCAATATCGATCTCCTCCAGCGCCGGACGCAGCCGTTCGAGAAGCAGGCGGCCCTCTTCCGTCGGCGCGACACTGCGGGTGGTGCGCGCCAGAAGCCTGACACCCAGGCTTTCCTCCAGGTTGGCGATCGCATGGCTGATGGCCGAAGGTGCGACGAGCAGTTCCTTGGCCGCGGCGCGGAAGCTGCGATGCTCCGAGACCGCGGCGAGCACGGCAAGTTGTGAGAGCTGTGTTCTGTTCATTGATCTAAAATATAGAACAGCCCGTTAGATACTGCACGTATTTTCTGATCGATGCGACAGCGATATGGTTTGTCCGTACCGCAACGACCTCTCTGAGAGCATGCCCATGCTCAAGCGGTTCAAAATCAGCTCAGAAAAGGAGCACATGATGAAAACCCGGAAACTCGGAACCGATCTCACCGTCTCTGCCGTCGGCCTCGGCTGCATGGGTATGAGCTTTGCCTATGGCGCCAGCGATGAGGCGGAATCGGTGAGGACGCTTCATCGCGCCATCGACCTCGGCGTCACCTTCTTCGACACCGCCGAAGTCTATGGCCCCTTTACCAACGAGGCCCTTATCGGAAAGGTGCTGAAGCCATTCCGCGACCGCGTGGTGATCGCCACCAAATTCGGATTCAAGATCGATACCAGCCAGGCGGGTGCTGCCGCCATCGCTGGCGTCGACAGCCGCCCCGAGCACGTGCGCGAGGTCGCCGAGGCCTCGCTGAAACGGCTCGGCATCGAGACCATCGACCTCTTCTACCAGCACCGCGTCGATCCCAACGTGCCGATCGAAGAAACGGTCGGCGTCATGGCCGAGTTGGTCAGGGAAGGCAAGGTCCGCACCCTCGGCCTCTCGGAAGCGGGCAGCGCCACCATCCGCCGCGCCCATGCGGTCCACCCGATCACAGCGCTGCAGAGCGAATATTCGCTCTGGACGCGCGATCCCGAAGAGGATGTGCTTGCGACCTGCCGCGAACTCGGCATTGGCTTCGTGCCCTACAGCCCGCTCGGCCGCGGTTTCCTCACCGGAACGATCCGCAAGCCGGAGGATCTTGCCGCCGACGATTTCCGCCGGCAGGTGCCGCGTTTCCAAGCGGAAAATATTGACGCCAACGCCGCTCTCGTCGCCACGCTCGGAGAGCTTGCCGCCGAAAAAGGCGTGACGGCAGCGCAGCTGGCGCTAGCCTGGGTGCTGGGCCAGGGCGACGACATCGTGCCCATCCCCGGGGCGCGCAAGCGTCACCATCTCGAACAGAACGCCGCTGCGGCCAATATCACCCTTAGCGCGGCGGAGCTCGAACAGCTCGGCCGGATAATCCCCCTCGGCGAGGTGGCCGGCAAGCGCTATTCCGACTCCTTGCTTTCCATGACCAACCTCTGAACTCCGACCGAAACAAAGAGCGAAAGCCCGGCCTGATGCTGTCGGCCGGGCTTGCCTTCGCGCCAGGCGAAACTATCTAACGCCATCTCGGAAAACGGGATGAAAACATGTCGGACAGGCAGGCAGTCGAACAGACGGTTCACCTTTATGTCGAAGGCATGGCCTTCGCCAATGAAGCAGCCTTGAAAAAGGCCTTTCACCCGAAAAGCTCGATCATCGGCCATTACCAGAACGCGGTGGAATGGCTGACACGGGACGAATTCATCGCCGCCATCCTGGCGGAGGAGCCGGCCCCGCCCGGCACGCAACCGTTCATGGATATCCAGAGCGTCGATGTCGAAGGCGATGCGGCCAGCGTCAAAGTCACCGACGATTTCGCGGGAATGCGCTTTACCGATTATCTCTCATTGCTGAAGATCGAAGGCCGATGGACGATCGTCAGCAAACTCTATCATCTCCACACATAAGAAGACCGGCCGCTTTCGGCGACCGGTCCATTGTTTTGTGGGACGACGGCAGGATCAGCTTCTGAGAACGCCGCCGGTGAATTTCGTGACGCTGGCGACGATCTTCTGCGTCAGCGCCTCGAAATCCTCATCCGTCAGCGTGCGCTCGACCGGCTGGATCTGAACCTCGATCGCCACCGACTTCTTGCCCTCGCCAACCGATGCGCCCTCGAAAATGTCGAAGACATTGACGCCGGTCACCAGCTTGCGGTCGGCGCCGGTGGCAGCCTTGACGATAGCGCCGGCTTCGACCGTTTTGTCGACGACGAAGGCGAAGTCGCGCTTGACCATCTGGAAGGGCGACAGTTCGAGCGCCGGCTTGGTGCGCGTCGCCTTGCGCTTGGCTTCCGGCATGGCGTCGACATAGACCTCGAAGCCGCAAAGCGCGCCAGAGACATCGAGCGCTTCGAGCGTCAGCGGATGGAATTCGCCGAAATAGCCGAGCACCACCTTCGGACCCATCTTGATCGTGCCGGAGCGGCCGGGATGATACCATTCCGGGGCACCCTGCTCGATCTGGATATTGCCCATCGGTAGGCCGCAGGCTTCGATGACGGCGAGCGCATCGGCCTTGGCATCGAAGACATCGACCGGCTTGCCGCCGCCCGTTGCGGCGTTCGACCACATGCGGCCGGCGCCTGATAGTGAGGCCGTCCCGCGGCGGATGCCGCCGGCAACGCGGCGCTGACCCTCCGGCCTGTCATTCTCATAGGTGCCGGAGACCTCGAAGATCGCCACGTCGCCATAGCCCTTGTCGGCATTGCGCTGGGCGGCGGTCAGCAGGCCCGGCAGCAGCGAGGGGCGCATATCCGACATTTCGGCGGCGATCGGGTTGGCGAGCTTGAGGGCAGGCGAACCGCCGCCGAAGAGCTTTGCCTGATCCTCCGGAATGAACGACCACGTGACGGCTTCGAGCATGCCGCGCGAAGCCAGCGCCCGCTTGGCGATGCGGGTGCGGATCTGCAGCGTCGTCAGGATCCTGCCGTTGACGGCGGCATGGCTTTCGAGCGGCGCCGGCTTGATATTATCGACGCCGTGGATGCGCATGATCTCCTCGACGAGATCGGCCTTGCCGTCGACATCGGGACGCCAGGAGGGAACGGCGACGGAAACGCGTTCGCCGGAACCGGAGACCTTGAAGCCGAGGCGCGTCAGGATCGTGTCGCTTTCCTCATTCGAAACTTCGAGGCCGGTCAGGCGCTTGACCTCGGAATAGGGGAAATCGACGATCTTCGGTTCGTAACCCTTATAGCCGACGACCTCGGCCTTGGCGGCGGTGCCGCCGCAGAGTTCCAGCACCAGTTCCGTGGTGCGTTCGAGGCCGGGAACCATGTATTCCGGATCGACGCCACGTTCGAAGCGGTAGCGGGCGTCGGTGATGATGCCGAGGCTGCGGCCCGATTTGGCGATGTTCATCGGGTCCCAGAGGGCCGATTCGATCAGCACGTCAACGGTGTTCTCGTCGCAGCCGGAATGTTCGCCGCCCATGATCCCGCCGATCGATTCGATACCGTCTTCATCTGCTATCACGACGTTGTTCGGGCCGAGTTTGTATTCGCGCTGGTCGAGGGCCAGCAAGGTCTCGCCCTCCACGGCGCGGCGGACGGTGAGATTGCCGTTGACTTTGGCGGCGTCGAAGACGTGCATCGGCCGGCCCTGATCGAAGGTCATGTAGTTGGTGATATCAACAAGCGCATTGATCGGGCGCAGGCCGATGGCGGTGAGCCGCTGCTGCATCCAGCGCGGGCTCGGACCATTTTTGACGCCGCGCACCAGACGCAGCGAAAAGCCCGGGCAAAGCCTGGGATCGTCGAGATCGAGCGTCAGCTTCACCGGCGTCTCGCCGTCGACGGCGAAAGACGGCGCCGGCCGGCTCTTCAGTGTGCCAAGGCCGGAAGCGGCGAGATCGCGGGCGATGCCGTGGATCGAGGTGCAGTCCGGCCGGTTGGGCGTCAGATTGATCTCGATGACCGGGTCGTCCAGATGCGCATAGGCGGCATAACTCCTTCCGACCGGCGCGTCCTCGGGCAGGTCGATGATACCGTCGTGACTGTCGGAGATCTGCAACTCCTTCTCGGAGCACATCATGCCGTGGCTTTCGACGCCGCGGATATTGCCGACGGCAAGCGTCACGTCGATACCGGGAACGTAGGTTCCCGGGGCTGCAAAGGCACCGACGAGACCGGCGCGCGCATTCGGGGAGCCGCAGACGACCTGGACCGGCGCACCAGCGCCGGTATCGACCATCAGCACCTTGAGGCGGTCGGCCTGCGGGTGTTTTTCAGCCGAGAGAATTTTGGCGATGACGAAAGGCTTGAACGCCGCCTTGTCGTCGACATCCTCGACCTCCAGCCCGATCTGGGTTAGGCGCGTGCAGATTTCATCGAGGCCGGCATCCGTTTCCAGATGTTCCTTCAGCCAGGAGAGCGTGAATTTCATCGTCCCAATTCTCCGTTCAAGCGCTGAGGCCGCCGAACAGCGTCGGCATGTCGAGCGGGCGGAAGCCGTAATGCGTCATCCAGCGGACGTCGGCGTTGAAGAAGTCGCGCAGGTCGGGCATGCCGTATTTCAGCATGGCGATGCGATCGAGGCCCATGCCCCAGGCAAAACCCTGATATTCGTCCGGATCGAGCCCGCCATAACGCAGCACGTTCGGATGGACCATGCCGCAGCCGAGGATCTCCATCCAATCGGTGCCTTCGCCGAACTTGACGATCGGGCCGGAGCGATCGCACTGGATATCGACCTCGAAAGAGGGCTCGGTGAAGGGGAAGAAGGACGGACGAAAACGCATCGTCACGCCGTCGACCTCGAAGAAGGTCTTGCAGAACTCCTCGAGCACCCAGCGTAGGTTGGCGACATTAGCCTTCTTGTCGATAACAAGGCCTTCGACTTGATGGAACATCGGAGAATGCGTGGCGTCCGAGTCCTGACGGTAAGTCTTGCCGGGAATGATGATGCGGATCGGCGGCTTCTGCGTTTCCATGGTGCGGATCTGCACCGGTGAGGTATGGGTGCGCAGCACCTTGCGCTCGCCATTCTCATCCGGGTTGAAGAAAAAGGTGTCGTGCATCTCGCGGGCCGGATGGCCTTCGGGGAAATTCAGCGCGGTGAAATTGTAATAATCCGTTTCGACGTCAGGACCTTCGGCGATCGAGAAGCCCATGTCGGCGAAGATCGCGGTGATCTCGTCGACGATCTGGCTGATTGGATGGATGCGGCCGCGCTCGGCGGGCGAGGAGCGCACCGGCAGGCTGACATCGACCGTTTCGGCCTTCAGGCGAGCGTTGACCGCGGCCATTTTCAGCACCGATTTGCGTTCGGCGATCGCGTCCGTCACCTCGTTCTTCAGGGCGTTGATCGCAGCACCCCGGGTCTGGCGTTCCTCCGGCGTCATAGCGCCCAGCGTCTTCAGGAGTTCGGAGACCGAGCCCTTCTTGCCGAGCGCGGACACGCGCACAGCTTCGAGCGCGGGCTCATCGCCAGCGGCGGCAATTTCGGCAAGCAAAGGCGATTTAAGCTGGTCGATATCTGACATTGTCTTCTTTCCGTCCAGATCAGGCGGCGTTCGAAAGGCGGGCTGGAGAGGCCGGCGCAAGGAGTACAGAGAAAGAAAAACCCGCGCTAGCCCAAACCAGCGCGGGTTTCCCAAATCATAAATTCAAAGCTTGGGAAGCGCTGGTTACTTGACCGCGCCTTCAAACTCGTTCGCCGTGCCGGCTTCCTTGAGGTACTCAAGAGCCTTCTTGGCAGCGCTAACCAGCGCGCCGAATGCTTCCGGCTCGTGGATCGCCATATCGGAGAGAACCTTGCGGTCGACTTCGATACCAGCCTTGTTCAGGCCGTCGATGAAGCGGCCGTAGGTCAGGCCGAATTCGCGGACAGCAGCGTTAATGCGCTGGATCCAGAGCGCACGGAAGTTGCGCTTGTTGACCTTGCGGTCGCGGTAGGCGTACTGCTTCGAACGATCGACAGCAGCCTTGGCGGTACGAATGGTGTTCTTACGGCGGCCGTAAAAGCCCTTCGCGGCCTTCAGAACCTTCTTATGCTTGGCATGGGCAGCGACGCCCCTTTTTACACGTGCCATATCACGATCTCCTTAAATCTAGCGTTCGCGGACGAGTCTCAGAGACCGTTCGGCAGGTAATTCTTGATAACCTTGCGGCCATCCGGTTCTGCGAGAACCATGGTGCCACGTGCATCGCGAATGAACTTGTTGGTACGCTTGATCATGCCATGGCGCTTGCCGGCAGCGGCAGCCTTGACCTTGCCGGTTGCGGTGATCTTGCACCGCTTCTTGGCAGAGGACTTCGTCTTCATCTTGGGCATTTTGCTACTCCTTGCTGTCCTCCCTGCGCGCTTTATCAAAAAAGCCCTCTCGCGAAGTCCGGTTCTCCGGCCGTCGCAACAAGGTGCGGGAGCGTTTGTTGTTGATCTGCGGCATCGGCGACGAACCGTTCCGCAAGCATTCGAAACTGCCACGGCATGCCCTGCCGGTCAGTTCGGACGCGCGCTTATAACCGCAGCGTCCTGAAAGTGCAACGGGGGCTGCGGAGGAATCTTCGCCCTCCAGTACAAGGACCGAAAGTACAAGCGCCGAAAGCACAAAAGCCGCCCTTGCGGACGGCCTTGGGGCGAAAAGGTGCCTGGCGCTTACTTCGGCGCCAGTACCATCATCATCTGGCGGCCTTCGAGCTTGGGCTCGGCTTCGACCTTGGCGAACTCGGTCGTATCAGCCTTGACCTGCTGCAGAAGCTTCATGCCGAGTTCCTGGTGGGCCATTTCACGGCCACGGAACTTCAGCGTCACCTTGACCTTGTCGCCTTCATCGAAGAAGCGACCCATCGCCTTCATCTTCACCTCATAATCATGGGTGTCGATGTTCGGGCGCATCTTGATTTCTTTGACTTCGACGATCTTCTGCTTCTTGCGCGCCTCGGCAGCCTTCTTCTGGTTGGCATATTTCAGCTTGCCCAGATCGAGGATTTTGCACACAGGCGGTTCGACATTAGGGGAAATTTCGACGAGATCGAGGCCGGCTTCCTCTGCCATTCTCAAGGCCTGGTCGGTAGGCACGACGCCCATATTCTCGCCGTCAGCTCCGATCAGCTGAACTTTGGGAATGCGGATTTCACGGTTCGAGCGCGGTCCGTCCTTCACGGGCGCGTCGGTTTTAAAAGGTCTGCGAATGGTCGTATTCTCCTCGCGTTGTTTTCGGAATGTTGCAGCCTCGCGCTCCCGATCTGGGTGCACAAACGTGTCGCGTCATTGCTGCAACGGAGTCAATATCATCCTTTAGCGGAAAAATCACCCGCTGTCAGCCTGCCAAGAATCTGTTTTATAGGCCAAAACAACAGGAGTTTCGCCGATGTCCGATCAGATGCCGAATGCCCAGCCGCAGTTCCTGACGGTCGGCGAGGGCGAGGCGGCGCGTGATATCGCTATCATCGTCCGTTCGGCCCAAGCCGGTGGCGACGCACCGGCGCTCGTCTGGTTATCCGGCTATCGCTCCGACATGAGCGGCACCAAGGCAGTCGAACTCGACGGACTGGCGGCGGAGCTTGGGCTTGCCTGCATCCGCCTCGACTATTCCGGCCACGGGCTTTCCGGCGGCAGCTTCAGCGACGGCACGATCTCGCGCTGGCTGGAGGAGGCGCTGGCCGTCATCCGTCATGTCTCGCCTGAACGGGTGATCCTCGTCGGCTCCTCGATGGGTGGCTGGATCGCGCTCAGGCTGGCGCAGGAACTTGCGCGGCAGGGCGGCCCGAAGCTGGTGGGCATGGTGCTCATCGCGCCGGCGCCGGATTTCACCTCAGAACTGATCGAGCCGAACCTCAAGGCCAAGGAGCGCAAATCGCTTGCCGAGCGCGGCTATTTCGAAGAGCGCTCGCAATATAGCCCGGAGCCGAATATCTATACCAAGGCGCTGATCGAGGACGGCCACGAAAACCGGGTGCTCGACGGCATCATCGAAACGGGCTGCCCGGTGCATATCCTCCAAGGCATGAAAGATGCCGACGTGCCGCATGCGCATGCGATGAAACTGGTCGAACATCTTCCCGCCGACGACGTGGTGCTGACCTTCATCCGCGACGGCGACCACCGCCTTTCCCGCCCCGGCGATATCGCGCTTCTCCTCAGCGCCGTCAAAGGCATCCTCGCTTCATCGGCTGACAGGAAGATGCCCGCCTGAAGAGTAGCGACCCCAAATACGCTCCCGAACTTGTTGCATTTTAACCATATCGGCGAGTCGCAAGGCGCTCCCAAGAAGTAACGATTGACTCTTCTCGGGCCTCTCCATTAACACTTTGTTAATAAATAAGGGGCGATGCGAGAAAGATCGGGCGTGCGGATGAAGGGTATTTTTGTGGCCATGATGGCCATGTTTGCGATGGCGACGGCCGCAATACCGGCCCCCAGCAGAAATGCTTCCATGGTGACGGGCAATGCCACCTCCCAGCCGATCGGACACTATGATTTCTGTCAGATTCACCGCAGTGAGTGCGGTGCAAACCGCAATTCCGGCCCGGTCGAGATGACCTCGGCGAAGTGGTCGCTGGTGCGTTCGGTCAACGCCACCGTCAACCGCACCATCACGCCGATGACCGACAAGGAAATCTACGGCAAGGACGAGGTCTGGGCCTACCCGACCACCGCCGGCGACTGCGAGGATTTCGCGCTGTTGAAGCGCCGCATGCTGATCCAGCGCGGCTTTTCGGCAGCCGACCTGCTGATGACTGTCGTGCGCAAGCCCGACGGCGAAGGTCATGCCGTGCTGACGCTGCGCACCGCCGAGGGCGATTTCGTGCTCGACAACCTCGCCTCCGACGTCAAGCCGTGGTTCGGCACGCCCTATTCGTTCGTCAAGCGCCAGTCGAGCTACAATGCCGGCCGCTGGGTTACGATCGAGAACGGCCGCGACGTTCTGGTCGGCGCGCTGCGGTAGGGATTTCCGGGGGGAATGTGGGGAAAGAAGGCTGGCGAAAGCCGGCCTTCTGCTTTTCGGAGATGCAGATGCGCTCTTTCCAGTCCCGATGAGGGCTGATCGCTATGCCGCACCATCGTATGAGATAAGGTATTGGTTGCCCCACCGTTTCCCGGCCCTTCGCTTTAGGCTCAGGACGTTCGTTGCTGCAATCGATTCACTGGATCGATTGCTCGGGCTTCGCCCGACCGCAACTCACCCATTCCCAATCAAAATGCCGGCGCCGAGCACCAGGCCGCCGCCGAGCACGACCTGGAAGGCAGCGCGCAGGAAGGGGGTTTCCATGTAGCGGTTCTGGATGAAGGCGATGGCCCAGAGTTCGAAGAAGACGATGATTGCGGCGGTGATCGTTGCGGTCCAGAAGTGCGGGATGAGGTAAGGCAGTGCGTGGCCGAGGCCGCCGAGCGCCGTCATGATGCCGCAGGCAAGGCCGCGCTTGACCGGTGAGCCGCGGCCGGAAATCTTGCCATCGTCATGGGCGGCCTCGGTGAAGCCCATGGAGATACCGGCGCCGACGGAGGCCGAAAGACCGACGAGGAAGGTCTGCCAGGTATCCTGCGTGGCGAAGGCGGCGGCGAAGATCGGCGCCAGTGTCGAGACCGAGCCGTCCATCAGCCCGGCAAGACCCGGCTGCACATAGGTCAGCACGAATTGCCGATGCACCGCCTCGTTCTCGTCGCGCTTGACATCCTCGGGCGTGTGTTTGTCGCCCAGCATGCGGGCGATATCTTCATGCCCCTGTTCGGCAAGCGCGAGATCACCGAGAAGTTCGCGCGTCGAGGCGTCCGAAGTCCGTTTTGCCGCCTCGACATAGAAACGGTAGGCCTGCTCCTCCATGGCTTCGGTCTCCTGCCGCATCGCATCCAGCGACAGGTTTGCCCTGAGCCAATCGGGTTTGCGCTCATAAAAGCCGTGCACATGCTCGCGGCGGATCAGCGGAATGCGCTCGCCGAAGCGCTGACGATGGATCTCGAACAACGACTTGCGATGCGTGTCCTCGACCTCGGCCATATCCTCGAAGACCTTGGCCGAGGCCGGGAATTCGCGGCGCAGCCTGTCGGCATAGGCGAGATAGATGCGGGCATCGTCTTCCTCGGAGGCGATCGCAAGGGCGAGGATTTCCTGTTCGGAGAGCGACTCGAAAGACCGTTTCGAGGATCTGAAAAACCGCGCCAGCATAACTTTCTCCAATGATTTAGAATAATTCTAAATCTAAAGAAGGCGGCGGTGACGGTCAAGGGCATGCCGCAGGCCTGCTGACAGATTGCCGCAAGCGGCACAGGCGACTTTGGCTCGCCGCCACAAACACCTATATGAGGACTGCCGCATCACGCGGCGCCGGGGTTTATGATGGACAATGAGATTCAGGGCCGCCCTGCCCATGTCGCGGCGATCCGCGAAAGGGCGGAGGCCGAAATGCGGGCGATGGGCGTCGATGAGGCCTTCATCGACAGGCTGGTCGAGACTTTCTACGGGCGCGTGCTGGAGCACCCCGATCTCGGGCCGGTGTTCGATGCCAGGCTCTCCGGCCGTTGGCCGGAGCATATGGAGAAGATGAAGAGCTTCTGGTCGGCCGTCGCCTTCCGCAGCGGCGCCTATGGGGGCAAGCCGGTGCAGGCCCACACCGGCGTTTCGAAGCTGACGCCCGATCTCTTTCCGAAATGGCTGGCGCTGTTTACCGCAACGCTCGACGATGTCGCGCCCTCACAGGAGGCCAAGGAATGGTTCACGGCGACGGCGGAACGCATCGCCAAAAGCCTGACGCTCTCGCTGTTTTACAATCCCGCGCTCGACGATCCCGCGAAGAAGACGGGCTGATCTTTATTGCCTGGCAGAAAAGGTCGCGCCGGCGCTTGCGGCGACGACCAGCGCCGTTCCGGCCATCTGCAGAAGCGTCATCGGCTGGGCCAGGATGACGAAGCCCGCCAGCGCGGCAATGGCCGGTTCCAGGCTCATCAGAATGCCGAAGGCGGCCGTCGGCATCCGCCGCAAGGCGATCAGTTCCAGCGTGTAGGGCAGCAGCGGCACCAGAATGGCAAGACCCACCATTTCAATCAGACCATAGCCATCGAGCGCCGGCACGGCGCCGGCAAAGCCGAAGGGTGTCGCGACCAGTGCGGCAACCATCAGCGACATCGAGAGCCCTTCCAGCCCCTTGAAGCTCGCACCGATCTTTTTCGTCAGGACGATATAGATCGCCCAACCGGTTCCCGCGCCGAGCGCAAAGAGAATACCCTCGATATTGCCAACCCAGCCGTCGCCGTTATGGGCGAGAGCCAGAACGCCGAGCCCGGCAAGGAGGGGCCAGATCAGACGCCGGCCGAGGCCGTAGCCGATGGTGGCCACGGAGAGCGGGCCGAGAAAATCGATCGCTACGGCCAGCCCGAGCGGAATGCGTTCGATTGCCGCGAAGAAGCTCATGGTCATCAGCGCGGTGGTCGTGCCGAGAACCAGCGCGCTCGTCCATTGCGCCCTGGTGTAGCTGACGATACGCGGCCGCACGAAGACGGCGAGAATGATGGCGGCAAAGGCGAGGCGCAGCCAGGAGGCGCCAGCCGGTCCATAGGTTGTGATGGCCGAGGAGGACAATGCCGCGCCGAACTGGATCGACGACATGGACATGAGGCACATCAGCCCGCCGACCGCCACGCCGTCGAATGCTGGTGACGCCCCTGCGGTCAGCGTGCCCACTCCGGCGTTTGCTTTTTCTTCCATGGTCGCCCCCCGATTGTGCGCTCTTCTTACGAAGACGGCTTGCGAGCGACAAATTCAAACTTCTGATCCAGGCAGAAAGAGCCTTGATGCAAAATCAGCGACGGCCGGCAAGGATGACCTCTTCGGCATCTTCAAAGCTCATCTCGAAAACCTGCCTGCCGATGTCGAAGCCAAAGCCGTTGCGGGCAAACGCCGAAAGCTCCTTGGCCTTCCGTTTTTCGTCGAGCTCGACCCGGCGGAACGGGCCGAAGGCACGTTTGCGGGCGAATATCGCCGCCGCATAGAGATCGTCAGTCTCTCCGAGCGCAGCCTCGACCTTGTCGCTCGCGACACCCTTGGCAGCAAGCTTCTGGGCGATGGCGCGCTTCGATTTGCCGCCGCGCACCGCAGAGCGCGTGCTGATCTCGGCATAGGCGCCGTCGTCAAGCACCTTGTTGTCATAGGCAAATTTGACGGCGAAATCGGCGACGGCCTTGAGTTGGGCCGCGCTGATATCCTCGAACTTCTCCTTGGCCCGGCGAGTGATGGCGTCAAACAGCTGCTTTTCCGTCATCATTCGCCGCTCCAGGCGATAGATGGCGGAGTTGCGGGCCCAGCTCAGCATACGGGGTGTCGGGATATCGGATGGAACTGTCTCGTTGGTCATATCAAGCAATCAGGCTTCCAGACCTTTGAGGACATTGGCGACGTTGAGGCCGATCTCCGGCACGCCATAACCGCCCTCCATGCAGGTGACGACGGGCAGGCCGGCGGCGGAGATCATCTCTCCCATGCGAATGAAGTCCTCCGATTTCAGCTGGAAGAAGGAGATCGGATCACGCTCGAAGGTATCGACGCCGAGTGCCACGACGATCGCCTCGGCGCCGAAGGTTTTGATGCGGGCGAGTGCGTCGGCAAGCGCCGAAGACCAGACATCGAAGGGCGTGTGGGGCGGCATCGGATAGTTGCGGTTGGCCCCTGTGCCCTCCCCCTCGCCTTCCTCGTCGGCATGGCCGAGGAAATAAGGGAAAGCGTGCATGGGATCGCCATGCAGCGAGGCGGTGAAGACATCGCCTCGGTGATAGAAGAGATCCTGCGTACCGTTGCCGTGATGGAAATCGACATCCAATACGGCGACCTTCTTCGCGCCGTGATCGAGCAGACGCTGGGCCGCGACGCCGGAATTATTGATGAAACAATAACCGCCGAAGAGATCGATGCCGGCATGATGTCCGGGTGGGCGGCAGAGCGCGAAGGCGAAACGGTTGCCGGCATTCAGCCAATCCGCGCCTGACACCGCGCAGCGCATCGAGGCGATCGCCGCCTCGTAGGAGCCCTTGGTGATGGAGGTATCGGCGGCATTGGCATAATGGCCGATGGCACCGACGATATTGTCGGGCACGCGCTGGCTGGTGCGGCGGACCGGGAAGGAATTGGCGATCGCTTCGCCGGTGAAGCCAGCCGCCACCCAGCGATCCCAGACGGTGGCGAGGAAATCGAGATAGGCGGGATCGTGCACTTTCCGGGCCGTCTCCAGCCGACGCGCATCCGGCGCCACAATATCCCAGAAACCCGCTTCCTTCACCGCTGCCAGGATCCATTCGGCCCGGAACGGCGCCTCGAAAGGCGTCACCAGTTGGCCGGCATGGAGCTCGGTCCTGGCATCGCGCAGCTTATGGTCCTCGGAAAAGATGACGCGCATTTCGGATTCGTCCTCGATTTAAATTCTAGACTTACATGGCTCGGCCGCGACAAAAAAGCCGGCGCGTCGCCCTTGATCGACACGGGGGATGACTTCACCTTCCCGATCTTTGAAGACCGAAGGAAATTTCCGCATGACGGTGCTGATGGTCGATGTCGACGGTGTGCTCATTCATGGTCGTCCGGCCGACGGGCTGCCCCACTTCACCTATCTCGAGCGCGATCTCGGATTGCGGCCCGACCTGCTGCAACAGGAATTCTTCCAGACGTGCTGGGGTGACATCATCATCGGCCGCGAGCCGCTGGAACCAAGGCTCGCCGAGGTGCTCGCAAAAATCGCGCCGCATCTCGGTGCCGCTGTCCTGATCGACTACTGGTTCGAGAACGATTCCCGCCTCGACCGCAATCTGCTGGCGGATCTCGCCGGGCTCAGGCAAAGCGGCGTCACACTCTTCCTGGCGACCAACCAGGAGCACAGGCGGGCGCGCTACCTGATGGAGCAACTCGGCCTTGGCGAACATTTCGACGACATCCTCTATTCGGCAGCGCTCGGACACAGCAAGCCTTCGCCCGACTTCTTCCGGCTGGCGACCGAACGTGCCGGCGTGCCGCCTGGGGAAATCGCCTTCATCGACGACATGGCGGCGAATGTCGAAGCGGCGCGGCGGTTCGGTTGGAATGCGGCGCAATGGACGGCGGGCGCGACGCTCGCCGGAACGCTTCCCATCTTCGCAAAGTGGGTATAGGCGGCGCGGGCGCATTCAGGCGAGCCGTTTGTAGAACAGGGTGGTGTCGCAGAAGCCACCCTCCGGCCACAGCGCATAATCGGGGATGACGCCGACGCGCTGCCAGCCCAGGCGCGGGTAGATCGCCTCGGCCTCGCTGCCAGTTGCGGTGTCGAGCACGAGCAGGGTTTTGCCGCATCTGACCGCCTCGCGTTCGGCGGCCTCCATCAGCAGCCGGGCAAAGCCGCGCCCGCGGGCGGAACGATGCACCAGCAGCTTCTTCAGATCGCCGCGATGCGGCTGGTTCGGCATCTGCGCGGCCCCCACCTGCACCGTGCCGACGATCCGGCCGTCCAGTTCGGCGACCAGCAGCAGATTGCCGCCTGTCGCGACCGCGTCGGCGACGTCGCGCCAATAGGGCTCGGCATCGTCAGGCCCATAGGGCTGCATGAAACCGACGGAGGCGCCACCGGTGACGCAATCGGCCAGCACCGCCGACAGGGCCGGAATGGCGGCGCGCGCCTCTTCGGCGGAAAGGGTACGAATGTCAGGCATGGTCTTCTCCAGAAACGAATGTTGCTATCGGCCGCCGCGATCGAGCACGACGCAATAATGCGCCGACGCATTGCCGGGATTATGGAAGACATGACCCTCGCCAACGGGCATAAAGAGGCAATCGCCCGGACGCAGCCGATAGACCACCTCGCCCGCCGTCATCTCCAGTTCGCCGTCGAACAGCCAGATATGCTGCGTCATGCCATGGGATGCGGCATGCGGGGGAAAGCTGACGCGGGCGCCGGGAGGGAATTCGACTTCGACGATATCGACATCGGAGGCGGTGCCTGGAGCCGAAACCGAGCGCCTGAGATAACCGGTCTCCGGATCACGCCAGACCTGCTGTTCCTGGCGGCGGGCCAGCGGCGAGGCCTGCTCTCCCTCTTCGGCGAAGAAGGCCGACAGCGACAGGCCAAGCGCGGCGCAAATCCTTGCCAGCAGCGAGGCAGTCGGGCTCGCCTCCGCCCGCTCGATGCGCGAGATCATCGCCCGGCTGACGCCGGAGGCCACGGCAAGATCATCCAGCGTCAAAGCCTTTTGCAGCCGGAGCTTGCGGATGCGGATGCCGATCGCCAGATCGAGTTCGCGTTCCATCTTCTGCTCCCCCAATTCTACTATAAGAGAAATACACTATCTGATGATGGAATCAAGCTCCGCCGGCGAGGCCTTGCTTTCACCACTCCGGCGTCGATATATGACAGCGAAATCCGAGGAGAGCATGATGGACGCCAGCACGCAGAGCATGGATGCGACGGGAAGCTTCACGGCCGCGGCCTGGGACCGGATCGCGCCTGTCATGGCCGAGATCGAGGTGCTGCCGCTTCTGACACGGCTTTCGGACGGAACGTTGCCGCCGGAGGTTTTCCGGCACTACATCCTGCAGGATGCACTCTATCTGAAGCACTATGCGCGATGCCTCGCCATCGTCGCGGCCAAGGCGCCCGACAATGCACAGGTGCTGCGCTTCCTCGGTTCGGCGCAGAAGGCGATCACCGTCGAGCAGGGCCTGCATGCCGGCTTCCTTAGCCAGTTCGGCATCTCCTCCGAGGATGTGACGTCAGCCGAACCCTCGCCCGCTTGTTTTGCCTATACGAATTTCCTGCTTGCCACCGCCTATCACAGCTCTTACGCCGTGGCGCTTTCTTCGATCCTCCCCTGTTTCTGGATCTATTGGCACGTCGGCGAGGCGATCAAGAACCGGCCAGCCGTCGAAGGCAATGCCTTCCAGGCCTGGATCAACACCTATGGCGACCCGCAATTTGCAGCCGGCGCCCGCGAAGTGATCGCGCTGACCGACATCGCCGCCCGCGCCGCCTCGCCGACGGAGCGCATAGAGATGATGGATGTTTTCGTGCGCGCCTCGCAATATGAATGGATGTTCTGGGATTCGGCCTGGCGGCTGGAGGCGTGGCCGGTCTGACAGGCGTGCGACCGGCCCGCAAAATAGCGTAAACAGCAGGATAATTACCGCTTTGCGGCAGGGGGCGGCGCTGCTATATGGCGCGCATGAGCACCAATTCGACCACTCCGCTATCCCATATCCGCAACTTTTCGATCGTGGCCCATATCGACCACGGCAAATCGACGCTGGCCGACCGGCTGATCCAAACGACCGGCGGCCTGGCCGAGCGCGAAATGTCCGAGCAGGTGCTCGACAATATGGATATCGAGCGCGAGCGCGGCATCACCATCAAGGCCCAGACCGTGCGCCTGCATTACCAGGCGAACAACGGCGAGAAATACATTCTCAACCTGATCGACACGCCCGGCCACGTCGACTTTGCCTATGAAGTTTCGCGCTCGCTGTCGGCCTGCGAGGGCTCGCTGCTCGTCGTCGACGCCAGCCAGGGCGTCGAAGCGCAGACGCTGGCCAACGTCTATCAGGCGATCGACAACAATCACGAGATCGTCACCGTCCTCAACAAGATCGACCTGCCGGCCGCCGAACCCGACCGGATCAAGGAGCAGATCGAGGAAGTGATCGGCATCGATGCCTCGGAGGCCGTGCTGATCTCGGCCAAAACAGGCCTCGGCATTCCCGATGTGCTGGAGGCGATCGTCAACAAGCTGCCGGCGCCGAAGAGCCCCGGCGGCGACAAAGCGCCGCTGAAGGCGCTGCTCGTCGACAGCTGGTACGACACCTACCTCGGCGTCATGGTTCTCGTGCGCATCATCGACGGCGTGCTGACCAAGGGCCAGACGAGCCGCATGATGGGCACGGATGCCAAATACCAGGTGGAGCGCGTCGGGGTGCTGACGCCGAAGATGGTCAATGTCGACAGCCTCGGCCCCGGCGAGATCGGCTTCATCACCGCCTCGATCAAGGAAGTGGCCGATACCCGCGTCGGCGATACGATCACCGAGGACAAGCGGCCGACGGCGCAAGCGCTGCCGGGCTTCAAGCCGGCGCAGCCGGTCGTCTTCTGCGGTCTCTTCCCGGTCGATGCCGCCGATTTCGAGGATCTGCGCGCCGCCATGGGCAAGCTTCGCCTCAACGACGCCTCCTTCTCCTTCGAGATGGAATCTTCGGCCGCCCTCGGCTTCGGTTTCCGCTGCGGCTTCCTCGGCCTGCTACATCTCGAAATTATCCAGGAACGGCTGGAGCGCGAGTTCGACCTCGACCTGATCGCCACCGCCCCCTCGGTCGTCTACAAGATGTTCATGACCGACGGGTCGGAGCGCGAGCTGCACAACCCGGCTGACATGCCCGATGTCGTGAAAATCTCCGAAATCCACGAGCCGTGGATCCGCGCGACGATCCTGACGCCCGACGATTATCTCGGCGGCATCCTGAAGCTCTGCCAGGATCGGCGCGGCATCCAGATCGAGCTGACCTATGTCGGCACGCGCGCCATGCTGACCTACGACCTGCCGCTCAACGAAGTCGTCTTCGATTTCTACGACCGGCTGAAGTCGATCTCGAAGGGTTATGCCTCCTTCGATTACACCCTCACCGACCACCGCGAAGGCAACCTCGTGAAGATGTCGATCCTCGTCAACGGCGAGCCGGTCGATGCTCTCTCGATGATGGTGCACCGCACCGCCGCCGAAAAGCGCGGCCGTGACATGTGCGAGAAGCTCAAGGAGCTGATCCCGAAGCACATGTTCAAGATCCCGATCCAGGCCGCGATCGGCGGCAACGTCATCGCCCGCGAGACGATCTCGGCCCTGCGCAAGGACGTGACGGCGAAATGCTACGGCGGCGACGCCACCCGCAAACGCAAGCTGCTCGACAAGCAGAAGGCCGGCAAGAAACGCATGCGCCAGTTCGGCAAGGTGGAGATTCCTCAGGAAGCCTTCATCGCGGCATTGAAGATGGGCGACGAATAAGACTTCTCAATCAGATCTCATGCGCATATGATCTGCGCATGAGATCGAGGAGATCGTTATGCCGCAACAGCTCAGAAAAGCAGCGAACCTTTCCCTTGACGAAGGCCTCATTTCCCAGGCGCGCGAGCTCAAGATCAACATATCCAGGGCAGCGGAAGATGGAATTGCGCAGGCCATAAAGGCGGAGCGCGAGCGGCTATGGCGTATCGAGAATGCCGAGGCTATCCGGCTGGAAAACGAATATGTTGAAAAGCACGGCTTGCCGTTCGCCAAGTACCGTCAGTTTTAATGGCACGCTTTCACGTCTATCGCCTCAAAACCGGGAATGTCCTGGCCATCGATCTTCAAGCCAATCTCCTTGACGACCTGCCTTCGCGAGTCATGGTTCCGCTGCATCCGGTGCAAGAACTGAGCTGGTCGATCTCACGACTGAACCCACGCTTTGCTATCGAGGGTGAAACCTATGTCATGGCAACTCAGCGCATGGCGTCGATCCCGACCACCGAAATAGCAAGAGCGATCGCAGATCTATCGGGCAAGAGCGATGCCATCACGGGCGCCCTGGATTTTCTTTTCCAAGGCTTCTGAGATCAGCTCCCCGCCATATATTCCTTCACCAACCCCTCATAGGCCTGCATCTCAGGCAGCGCCGCGTAGCTGTGCACCGCGCCGGTCTCGGCAAAGGCCAGCTTCTCGCTTGTCCAGGTCTCGATGAAGGGCGTGAACCAGCTGATATCGTCGAGCATGGTCACGCGCAGGTTGACGAACCAGTCCATGCCTTCCGGCCGGGTGAACATCCAGCTCATGCAATGCGGGCAGAAATAGTGCTTGGTGACACCGTGCAGGCCGCCGATAACAGGCTCGCCTTTGCTAACTTCGAAGCCTTCGCTGGGGATGGCGGCGCTTAGCGAATAGGCGCTCGCCGTCATCTTCTGGCAGCCTGTGCAATGGCAGGCCATGGTCAGCAGCGGCGGAGCGCTGATCTTCAACCGCACCCGGCCACAGCGGCAGCCGCCTTCCATAGATAAATTCGATTTGCTCATGTTTCCCTCCGTTTCGCTTTCTCATCTAGCGGAGTGATTCTCGCTGTCGAGATGGGAAGGTTATTTCGGGACAGGCGGCACACCGGCTTAGCGGATGCGGGCCGGATTGCCGACCACGGTCGCGCCCGCCGGCACATCCTTCGTCACCACGGCACCGGCGCCGACGATCGCGCCATCGCCGATCGTCACACCGCCGAGGATGATGGCACCGCCGCCGATCCACACGTCCTTGCCGATCGTGACCGGCCGGGCGATCTCGATGCCCCGGCTGCGAAGTGCTGCGTCCTTGTGATGTTCGGCGCAATAGATCTGCACGCCGGGGCCGAACATGCTGCGGTCGCCGATGGTCACGCGGCCGGAATCGAGAATGGCGCAGCCGGCATTGAAATAGACGCGTTCGCCGAGAAGGATATTGATGCCGTAGGAGCAGTGAAACGGCGCCTCGATGAAGACATCCCGCGCAGCCTGCGCAAAGAGCGCCCTCAGGACCGGCGCCATCGCGCCGCGCTCGTCCGGCGGCATCGTATTGTGCGCATGGACGGCTCGGCGCGCCTGCCGGCGCAAGCGATCGAGCGCGTCGTCGAGGCAGCAATACCATTCGCCCGCGGCCATCTTCTCGCGTTCGCTTGCCGGCATCGCTTCGCCTCTCACACCGAGGCCTGCGACAGCATCACGATCTCCTGCGGTTCGATCAGGCTGACCCAGGCACGGGCGATGGCAAGGCCGGCGGCATCGGCGGCACCGCCATGCCTTGCCGCCAGTTCGGCATGGTTTTCCAGCCAGCCGGGGGCGATGCGCTCGATCGTATCGGGGAAATCGGCCTTCCACTCCTCGACGACGCTTGTGTTGGCCTCGAAATGGAACTGGGTGCCATAGACGGCGCGGCCGATGCGGAAGGCTTGGTTCTCGGCAACAGGGCTGGTGGCGAGACGGACGGCGCCCTCCGGCAGGGTAAAGGTATCGGCATGCCATTCGAAGATGGTGAATTCGCCGCCGAGCGCCTGTAGCAGCGGATCGGCCCGCCCCTCGCCGGTGACACCGATCCTATGCCAGCCGAACTCGCGGGCGGCGCCCAACAGATTGTCGGCGCCATAGGCGCGGGCGAGGATCTGGCTGCCGAGGCAGATACCGAGCACGGCCTTGCCGGCATCGCCGAAGCAGCGCGCCAGCCGGGCGAGTTCCGGCAGATAGGGATGCACCTCGTGATCCAGGGCGCTCTGCTCGCCGCCGAGGACGACGAGCGCGTCATGCCTGGATATGTCCTGTGGCAGGATGCCGTCCTGCCACACGCGAAACCACTCGATGTCAGCCCCCGCCTCATCGAGCGCTCTGGCGAGCGCGCCAAGGCCGGTATTGCGCATGTTTTCGATGACGGCGACTCGCATCAGCTTTTCCCCGGTATGACCGACCAGGGGAAGAGACCATGCCGGAGAACGGCGCGCAAGATGCTTAAGCGCGCCATTGCATGCGCACGCTGCAAGGGCTTAAATCCAAGCAAACGAAAGGAAACATCATGACCGAAAAAGCCCGCGTCTCGATCCTCTACTGCACTCAGTGCAACTGGCTGCTGCGCGCCGCCTGGATGGCGCAGGAGCTGCTGCACACTTTTTCCGACAGTCTCGGCGAGGTGGCGCTGATCCCCGGCACCGGCGGCAATTTCGAGATCCGCGTCAACGGCGATCTCATCTGGGAACGCAAGCGCGACGGCGGCTTTCCCGGGCCGAAGGAGCTGAAGCAGCGCGTCCGCGACATCGTCGAGCCCGGCCGCGATCTCGGCCATGTCGACCGCGCGTCGCTGGAAAGCTGAGCGGACCCGCTCAGCGATAGGGCGAGCGGCAGACCCTGTAGACGCCTTCATAGGTGAGAAAATGATCCGTCCTCGGATTGTAGGAGCGGTATTCATTGGTGCACCAGGCGATATGCTTGTTCGGAGCGTTCGGCTGCACGCGGCGAACCGGCGGCGGATCATAGGTCAGCTGCGGCCGCCCGGCGGCGCCCGGCTGGTAATAGGTCGGTCCCGTCGCGCCACGCGGCCGGTAATTCGGCTGAACATAGGCGGGGCGATGCCATTGCTGCGGCCCGAAACCGAAGCAGCCGCGAAAATCGCAAAGCGTCGATCCGGTGTTGAGCGGCCCGACCCCGGGCTTGCCCAACTTCAGCGAATCAGCACCGGCCATAGCTGGCGCGAGAAGCGCAAAAAGGCCGGCAAGCAGAATTGGGCGGGAAGAGTGCATGAAGCATTCCTTTCGATATTTCCTTTATATAGGGCGTGCCGACCGGAGCGCTATGCCTGGCCTACGGCCGTCCCCCGCGCGCGGCCGGCTGCTTTTTCGCCAACTGTCAGAAAAACTTCAAAAACCCGGTTGACAGTCCGGAGCTGCCCCCTTACATCGCTCTCCGTCGCCCAGATGGCGGAATTGGTAGACGCGCCAGCTTCAGGTGCTGGTACCCGAAAGGGTGTGGAGGTTCGAGTCCTCTTCTGGGCACCATTCCCGTTTCAGGCCGCTAAAAGCGGTCCAGAAACAACCCAAAGAAGCCCGGTTTACCGGGTTTTTTATTGCCTGATGTCTAAATGACGTTCCCTACCATCCAGACACTTTGTTGGCAGCATCGAAGCGGTCCGTCGACGGGTCGATGTTCGCTCACGCGGCCATATGGGGCGCCGTCTTGCGGCTATCGGGAATAACGGTCAGAACCCCCATGCCGGCTTCCCTGGCGGCGCTGAGAAGCAATTCCCGGAGTTCGTCCATGCCGATCTGGCCGATGATGGCATCGGCACAAGCCTTCACGGCGACCACATATTCCTCTCCGTCTTCAAACGGCCAGTCCACCATCAGCACTTCGGCGGCGTCGCGCAGCGTCCTGACGATCCTGCGCTTTTGCCGGCCGCCGAGAAAGAGAACAAGAGGCGCAAAATCCGCCGATGTGTTCCATTGCATGGCACTTTCTCCCCAAGGGTTAGAATATTAGTAACAATGCAAGAAGCGTGCCGTCAACCGGTCCTCTCGCGAAGCGGCCTTCACAACGCTCATGTTAACTTCGGCCGCTCCGGAAACCCTCGACGCTGTTCCTGATGCCGGTCACGGCGTTGCCGCCGGCGCGAGCCCGCATCCATGAATCCGAGGCCCGTTCCAGTGCTGCAAGCCTCGCACAAGAACGAAATCGGATACCGGGAGAAGGATGAAATACCGCCGTTCCGTCTGAAAAGAGCCCGGGCGGCTCAAAGATGGACGGAAAGCTTGGCTAGACACTCTGGAGTTCGCTTGGGATGAAAGTCGTAATTCTCGCCGGTGGCCTTGGCTCTCGTCTTGCCGAGGAAACCAGTATCCGCCCCAAGCCTCTGGTCGAAATCGGCGGCATGCCGATCCTCTGGCACATCATGAACATCTATGCCCATCACGGCCTCGACGATTTCATTATCTGCGCCGGCTACAAGGGCTATATGATCAAGGAATATTTCGTAAACCTTGTTCTGCACCACAGCGACATCACCGTCGATCTCGGCGCCAACAGCATCAACTATCATGGCGGCAAACGACCGAACTGGCGCGTGACCGTGGTCGATACCGGCATGCATTCGATGACTGGCGGCCGTCTCGGGCGCATTCGCGACCATCTGACACCAGACGAACCCTTTTGCATGACTTATGGCGACGGCGTCGGCGACATCGACATTGCCGCCGAAGTCGCCTTCCATCGCGATCACGGCCTGAAGGCGACGATGTGTGCGGTAACCCCGCCTGGACGTTACGGCGCCACGAATATCGAAGGCCAGTACATCACCTCCTTCGTGGAGAAACCGAGAGGCGACGGCCAGCGTATCAACGGCGGCTTCTTCGTGCTCGACCCTTCCGTGGTCGATCTCATCCCAAGCGACGACACGATTTGGGAAGCCGGGCCGCTGGAGTGGCTTGCCGCCAACAACCAGCTTGCCGCCTTCAAGCATGACGGCTTCTGGCAGCCGATGGACACGTTGCGCGAGCGCACCCATCTGGAAGAACTCTGGAATTCCGGAAAGGCGCCGTGGAAGCTATGGGCCTGACGGACTTCTGGAAGGGGCGGCGGATTTTCCTCACCGGGCACACCGGCTTCAAGGGTTCTTGGCTTTCCCTGTGGCTGGAGCGGCTCGGCGCAGAGGTCACCGCGGTGTCGCTGGCGCCCGAGACCGAACCGTCGCTCTACCGCAAACTCGCTCCCTGGGACGATCGCCGTCATCATATCGTCGATATCCGCGATGGCGAGGCGCTTCTTGCTCTCTCCAGCCGCTTCGAGCCGGAAATCGTCATCCATATGGCCGCGCAGGCGCTGGTGCGGCGCTCCTACGAGAACCCGGCCGAGACCTTCTCGACCAACGTCATGGGAACGGCAAATGTCCTCGATGCCGTCAGGCAGGCGCCCACCGTCAAGACCGTGCTCGTCATCACTTCGGACAAGGTCTATGCCAATAACGGCAGCGGAATCCCGTTCGTCGAGACCGATATACTCGGCGGCAAGGATCCCTACAGCAATTCCAAGGCCTGCACCGAGCTGGTCTGCCAAAGTTACCGTGACAGCTTCTTCAAGGGACGCGATCTCAGGCTCGCCACGGTGCGCGCCGGCAATGTCATCGGCGGCGGCGACTGGTCCAGAGACCGGCTGATCCCGGATTTCATCCGCGCCTTCGAAGGCGGCGAACCGATCATGCTGCGCTATCCCGAAGCGATCCGCCCCTGGCAGCATGTGCTGGAACCGCTCGGCGGTTATCTCCGCTTCGCACAAGCGCTGACTGAGGACCGTGGCCGCGATTTGCCGGACGCCTTGAATTTCGGTCCGCACCCCGAGAGCTTCGCCACCGTTTCCGAACTTGCCGAGGCGCTCGGACGCGCGCACCGCGTCGAAGATGTATGGCGCCCGGCGCCGGGCGAACATCTGCCGGAAGCGCCAGCACTGACGCTGAGCTCGGCGCTGGCGCTCGACACCATCGGCTGGCGCCCGCGCCTCAGCCTGCAACAGACCATCGATTGGACTGCCGCCTGGTACAAGGCCAACCGCGAGGGCGAAGACATGCGCGCCTTCTCGCTCGGCCAGATCGCGGCATATGAGGAAACAGTATAATGACAGCTCACAATTGCCGGTTTTGCGACGCTCCGTTGAAGCATCGTTTTGTCGACCTCGGCTCGACGCCGCTCGCCAATGCCTATCTGACGGAAGAGCAGCTCATGCAGCCGGAGCCATCCTATCCGCTGCGCGCCTTCGTCTGCTCGCAGTGCTGGCTGGTGCAGGCCGATGCCTTCGTCCCGCCCGAGGACATCTTCAGTCACTATGCCTATTTCTCCTCCTACAGCGATAGCTGGGTGGAGCATGCCCGCCAGTTCACCCTCATGGCCCGCGAGCGTTTTGGCCTCGGCCCGACATCACAGGTCATCGAGGTGGCCAGCAATGACGGCTATCTGCTGAAACACTTCGTCGAGGCCGGAGTGCCGGTGCTCGGCATCGAACCGGCCGAAAACGTCGCCGAGGTCGCGCGTGACATCGGCGTACCGACAGAGGCGCGCTTCTTCGGCAGGGTAACGGCTGCGGATCTGGTGTCGCGCGGGCACGCCGCCGACGTCGTCATCGGCAACAACGTGTTGGCCCACGTGCCCGATATCAACGACTTCGTCGGCGGGCTTTCGGCCTTGGTGAAGCCCGACGGTGTCGTCAGTGTCGAATTCCCGCACCTGCTGCGGCTGATGGAAAACATCCAGTTCGACACTGTCTACCACGAGCATTTCTACTATCTTTCGCTGCTGGCCGTCGAAAAAATCTTCGCGGCGCACGGCCTCAAGGTGTTCGACGTAGAAGAACTGCCGACCCATGGCGGCAGCCTCCGGGTTCTGGCTTGCCGTGCAACGTCCAGCATTTACGCAATCGGGCGCGGCCTTGCCAAATTGCGCGCCGATGAGGCAGCGGCCGGCTTCGACAAGGTCGAGATCTACGAGGCCTTCCAGAACCGCGTAGCCCCGATCAAGGATGGCCTGCTCGCCTTCCTCGATCAAGCTAAACGCAGCGGCAAGAAGGTCGCCGCCTATGGCGCTGCCGCCAAGGGCAACACGCTGCTGAATTTCTGCGGCGTCGGCACGGATCTCATCGAATATGTCGTCGACCGCAACCCGCACAAGCAGGGGCATTTCCTGCCGGGGAGCAAGCTGCCGATCTACGCGCCGGAGAAAATGGAAGAGACGCAGCCAGATTACGTGCTGATCCTGCCCTGGAACATCAAGAACGAAGTCGTTGCAGCCAACAGCAGGATCAGCGCCTGGGGCGGGCGCTTCGCAGTTGCCGTGCCGGAATTGACGGTGCTCGGATGAAATTGCTTCCGACCGCGGTTTCGGGCGCCTTTGTCGTGGAAGTCGACGCGCGCTGCGACGACCGGGGAATGTTCGCACGAACCTTCGACGCCCAGACCTTCGCGGCGTATGGTCTCGTGCCCGTCTACCCCCAGTGCAACGTCTCCCAGAACCATAGACGCGGGACGCTGCGCGGCATGCACTACCAGGCCGAGCCGCGGCCGGAGGTGAAGCTGGTGCGCGCTACACGCGGCAGAGTATTCGACGTGGCGCTCGATCTCAGGCCAGATTCGCCGAGTTATCTCGAATGGGCCGCGGTGGAGCTCGATGCTAGCAGTCACAACGCCTTCTATATACCTGCCGGATGCGCACACGGCTTCCTGACGCTCGAGGATGACTGCGAACTCTTCTACCAGATGTCCGAAACCTATACACCGGAACTTGCCCGTGGCGTCCGCTGGGACGATCCCGCCTTTTCCATCGCCTGGCCGTTCACGCCGAGCGTCATCAGCGAACGCGACGCCGCGCTTGATAGCTACGGCCAGGAGACAGGCCTTTGAGCGGCATCAAACTCAGCATCTGCATCCCGACATATAATCGCGAAGCCTATCTCAGAAACTCCCTCACCTACTGCGAGAACGAATACAAGTTCGACTTTCCGTTCGAGATTGTCATCTGCGACAATGCCTCCACGGACGGCACGCAGCAGGTGGTCGAGGAATTCATCGGTCGCGGTCTGCCTATCCGCTACTACAAGCGTGAAACCAACGCCGGCGCCGGAGCAAACGTCACGAGCGCGCTGCGCCTCGGCAAGGGCGAATACCTGATCTACCTCGCCGACGACGACATCCTGATCGCCGATGCGGTGGCCGAAACCATCAGATATCTCGATTATAATCGGGAAGTGACCTGCGCCCATGCGCCGTGGTTCCTCTACGATGAGGTCGCCAAAACCGACATCGCGAAGTTCTACAATGTCGACGAGGATCGGAAGTTTCCGCACGGCGCCTTCGGCGACGTCTTCCAATATATCTGCGAACGCCACATTTTTCCGGAAATCGCGATCTACCGCTCGTCGACCCTGCGGTCGGCCTGGATCCCGCGGGAATTCTGCTTCTACCCGTTCGCGTTCCTTGCGCATTTTCTCGATCAGGGCGCCGTGACTTTCCTGCAGCGGCCCTTCTACCGTTCTATCGCCAATTCGGCGATCGCCCGTGACCGCCCGCAGGAAGGTACCAACGACGTCATGACGAGTTGGGATCGCTATCGCGGCGGGCTTGAATATTTCCTCTATACGGCCGTCAAGCGCGGGGCGCTGATCCTCACGCCCGAGACGCGTCTCAAATATGACGAGATGTGCAGGATCTTCACGCTCAATCGCATGGCGGTCGCCTTCCGCTTCTGGGCGGTCCGCAAGAATTTCATCAAGGCCTATGAGCTCTATACCCGCATCATGTGGGGCGGGATGCTCGACCACCCGGAAATCCGTCCTTTCCGCGAAAGGCTGCCGCTGATGGTCTCGATTCAGACACTGGTCAGCGAGGTGAATTCGGCAATCGGCATCGATACGCTGCTTCTCGCTGGTTTCACAGAGGTGGCGGCCCTCGAAAATCTGATGCGCGAACTCGGGTTGAGCGAAAAGGTGAAAGTGACAAAGGAGCTCACAGACAGCCCGCTGGAAAGCACCGCTGTCTTCGTCAGCATCGCAAGCGACCGGGATTATTTTGTGGCAGTCGGCTACCTGCCCAATCTCGTCTTCCACGAGCACGATCTTGCCCGGAACATCATCATGTGAGCCTCGCGCCAGTTTCGGAAACTAGCGTCGTGGCGGGCGCCTGCGTCTTGATTTCAATTCAACAGAAATTAGCGGCATGACAAACAGGATCTTCTACACCAAGCCTTCCATCACCCAGCTTGAGACCGATTATGCCACGGATGCGGCGGCGACAGGCTGGGGCGCACGCTGCTACGACTACATCAACCGCTTCGAACGCGACTTCAAGACCTATCTCGGTAGCGACTTCGCCATCGCGACATCGAGCTGCACGGGCGCCATGCACATGGGCCTGGCTGCGCTCGGCATCGGCGAGGGAGACGAAGTCATCCTCGCTGATACCAATTGGGTCGCCACCGTTTCGCCGATCGTCCATCTCGGCGCCAAGCCGGTCTTCGTCGACGTGCTCCCGGATTCCTGGTGCATCGATCCAGGCGAGGTCGAGCGGCACATCTCCCCGAAGACCAAGGCGATCATCGCGACCCACATCTACGGCAATCTTTGCGACATGAATGCGCTGCTCAAGATCAGTAAGCGCACAGGCATTCCGGTGATCGAGGATGCGGCCGAAGCGATCGGCTCCGTCTCGCATGGCGGCCGCGCCGGCTCGATGGGCACCTTCGGCACTTTCTCCTTCCACGGCACGAAGACGTTAACGACGGGCGAAGGCGGCATGTTCGTCACCAACGACGCCGCGCTTTACGAACGGGTGCTGACGCTCAGCAACCACGGCCGCGCCCGCGGCCAGACCAAGCAGTTCTGGCCTGACGCGATCGGCTTCAAGTACAAGATGTCCAACATTCAGGCGGCCATCGGCTGCGCACAGCTCGATCGCATCGAAGAGCTCGTCGCCCGCAAGCGGGAAATCCTCGCCGCCTATATGATCCGTCTTTCCGCCCTGCCCGGCATCTCGATGAACCCCGAATACAACGGCACCATCAACGGCGCGTGGATGCCAACCGCGGTCTTTCATCCGTCGACGGGTATTACCCGCGAGATGATGCAGCAGGCGTTCGAGACCGCTAATATCGACGCGCGCGTCTTCTTTCATCCCCTCTCCAGCCTTTCCATGTTCGAGGATCGACCCGAGAATGAGAACGCCTGGAGCATTCCGGGCCGCGCAATCAACCTGCCCAGCTATCACGACATGAGCGAAGCCGATATCGACCGCGTGGCAGCAACGCTGCTCGATGTGGCCGATGGGCGAATCTATCACAACAGCACGGCATTGCGGCAGTCGGTCTAAGACAGCCCTACAGCGAAGGACAAAGAACAGTCATGACCATAAAGGACGATCGTCTCGAATTCGAAGCCCACAAGCGCGAAATGTCGCTTGCGCTCGGCAAGGACGAGGCAAGTTTCCAACAATCGCTGAACACGCTGATCGGGCTCGACAAATTCGACTACTTCTATCTCTGGTCGTGGATGGGCGTGCCGATCATCCAGCTTCCGGTCGATATACTGGCGACCCAGGAAGTCATCTGGGCGACCAAGCCCGATGTCATCATCGAAACCGGCATCGCGCGCGGCGGTTCGCTGATCTTCATGGCATCAATCCTCGCCGCCATGGGCAACGACAAGGCCAAAGTTGTCGGCGTCGACATCGACATCCGCGCCCATAATCGCGAGTCGATCGAATCTCATCCGATGTCGGGCCGGATCAAGATGATCCAGGGCGGTTCGGTTGACGACGACGTGCTTGCCGCCGTGAAGGCCGAAATTCCGCCGGGCGCCCGGGTGATGGTGGTGCTCGACAGCGACCATTCCTACGAGCACGTTCTGGGCGAATGCCGCGCTTACGGTCCGTTGGTAACGGAAGGCTGCTACCTCGTCGTCGCCGACACGCTGATCGGCCACCTGACCGAGGAACAGGCCTTCACTAAGCGCTCCAAAGTCTGGCTGCGCGGCAATGAACCGCTGAAGGCCGGCACTGACTATTTGACTGAAACCGACCGTTTCGAAGTCGACCCGGTTCTGAACGGCAAACTCGTGCTGTCTTCCTCGCCGGGCGGTTACTGCGTCTGCCGTAAGGCGTGAGCAGACAATCAGGGATCGTCGTTCATGGCGCAGGTCGATATCGTCAGCCTCAAGGATAATGCGGATCCGGCCAGACAGCTCCGGCTGCCGATCAGGGACGCTAGCGGCAGGCATGTGGGCGACCTGCAATGCATCGACAGGTCGCTGCTCGACGAGCCCGGCCTGATCGACGACCTGACGACGTGGCGCAACCAGTCGATGCCGTTTTTCCTCACCCAGTTCACCGCCACCGAGGAACGCACGCGGCGGTGGTTCGAAACCATCTCGCTGCCCGCAGCCGACCGAATCCTATTCGTCATTTGCGATCCCCATGGAAACCGGTTCGGCAATTTCGGCATCTGCAACATTCGGCCCGGCTCGGCTGAGTTCGACAACGTCATCCGCGGCCGGCCGAGCGATATCGGCAACCTGATGTTCCATTGCGGCATGGCGTTGCTGGAATGGATGTTTTCCGAGCTTAAGGTCAAAACTGCCGAGCTACAGGTCTTCTCCCACAATGAAAAAGCGATCGGTCTTTACAAGCGGCTGGGCTTTGCGACGACCGAAAGCCTACCGCTGCGGCGCGCCCAAGAAGAGGGTATGATCAAATATTCGATCGTCGACCGGTCCGAAGCAAATGCCGGCTTCGACTATCTGAAGATGGAGCTTCCAGTCGAACGTTTCCGGCAGTCGTCGCCTGGGCGTTTTCCAACCGCCTGAAGCGCCTACCGCACCGGCTGATAATGTCCGCGTAGCGGCACCTTGCCGCCCGTGGTGACAAAACCGTCGCGTTCGCAGACATACATCAGCGTCGGCATGCCGCCGGAGCGGAAGATCTCGTCGTAACGGCGGCGCATCTGGACGGTTTCGGTGCGGCAATTATAGGATTCTTCTTCTTTCTTGTCCGGCTGCGCCTTGACGCCGGGAAGGCCCTTGTAGGGATAGAGGGGTTGAACACCGGAATCGAGTGATTTCGTCCAGTCGACGGCAAGGGCGGACGAGGGGGCAAGGCCGGATGCGGCAACGAGCAATATCAGAAGCGTCATTACAAGCCGCATGGCACTCTCCTGCCGGCAACAGGCCGCTCTGCTGATGTAGGGAAAGCAAAAGCCGGCATCAAGCGGCCGCAGCGGGCGGCTTCCTGAAATAACTTCTGACAACGGGGTGGCCGAAGAGGCCTGCGAGGATCGCAAAACCGGCGCCCACGACGAAACCGGCAAGAAAACCGCCGATGATGCCGGCGACCAGCAGGATTTTCTTGCCCGGACCATCGGCCTTGACCGGCGGGTCGGCCGGCGAGATGACGCGAATGTTACTCCGGTTGAGGTTCTGCTCCTCGCTCGTCTGGCTGGAGCGCTTCAGAACCGTCTCGTAAATATCGCGTGCCGCCGTCGCCTTGCGCTGCAATTCGTTCAATTCAACCTGCTTGTCGGAGGTGCTCGCCTGCAGCGCCTTCTGCACGGCCAATTCCTTGGCGACGCTGTCTTCGGCGGCCTTGGCCTGCTCGTACTCGCCCCTTGCCGAGGTGGCGAGGCGCTGCAACTCGCCCTTGATTTCGCCTGATATGCTCTGCAGCGAGGAGCGGGCCGCTTGCAGGCGCGGATGGCGCGTGCCCATCTGGCTTTCAAGGCTGCCGACGGCGGCTGCCTGGGTGGCATATTGCTGGCGCAGACTGACTAGCGGCGAGGTGACGCCGCCTTCCGCCTGATTGCCGGCGACGATGTCCTCGACGCGGAGATTGGCGACGGCATCGGCGCGCGCCTTCGCCCGGATGGTCTTTTCCTGCGCCGTCACCAGCAGCGTGTTCAGCGAGACGAGCCGCTGATCGGAGATCAAATTGCCCTCGGTCGCGGCCATGTCATTGTCGGCGCGGAAGGTTTCGACAGCCTGCTCGGCCTCCAGTACCTTCCGGCGCAGATCGTCGAGGCGTTCGTCGAGCGTCGCGGAGGTGTTTTCGTAGATGCCGTTCGAGGCGCTGTTTTCTTCCTCGGTGAAGGAGGTGACGACCTGGTTGGCAAGCCTTGCGGATTTTTCCGGATCATTTGTCGTCGCGGCAAGCGAGACGACGTAGGTGGTGGCCTCGCGGGTGATAACAAGCGCCTTCTGCAGCGTACCGATCACGGCGGCGCCATCGGCGCGGCCGCCGGTGAATTCCGGATCCTGGTCGAGCTTCATGGCCTGGACGACGCGGCGCAGCACATTGCCCGAGGTCAGGATCTGCACCTGGCTGTCGATCAGCGTCGAGATCATTTCCGGCGAGGGTCCCGAAGATTGGGCACCCGGATCGGCAAGGCCGATCTGGCGCGGATCGAAATAGAGGCTGCTGACGGCGGTGAATTTCTGCCCGATGGTGGGCGCCACCGCCCCGCCGGCAACGGCGCCGAGAAGCGCCAGAGCGAGCACGACCAGCCGCCGGCTCCAGATCGCGGCGATACTGGAGCGGAGATCGAGAAGGGGCGCGTCAGGCTCAGATGGAGCGTTCGACGGCGCGTCGGCGACAGGCTGTTTTACGGGCTGCGGCGCCGGACGCTCCGATTGCCGGGTTTGCGCAACCCTTGCCGGCGGCGGCACAAAGGCAGGGGGGGCAGGAGGGGCGGGTTCAGGCAGCGGGGGGACGAAATCGTCCGGACGGACGACAGGACTGCGCAAACGCACGCCTTCAGGTGCAGTCTGAGACGGCTCAAAACTGCGCCAGCCAGGGAGCCGGCTTACCCTGTTCCTGTCATACTGGTTCATACGCGCACTCGTGTCCCGCCCAGCGTGAAAGACTGAAGCCGAGGTACCGAGACTTTAGAAATTCTTAGCTAACGGACCGTTAAAATGATCTCAGCGACATCAATGTTGCGATTTGACGCGATTGCGAGAGGTAGCGATGAGGGCGAGACGACATCTGACAGCGCTGCTTGCCGCCGCGCTCGTCCCCTCCCCGGCCCTTGCGGCCGACGCACCCTGTTACCGCGGCGTCAATCTTTCCGGCGGCGAATATGGGGAGCGCGGCGGCACCTACGATACCAACTACACCTATCCCAGCGAAGAGACGATCAGCTATTTCGCTAAAAAGGGCATGACGATCATTCGGCTCCCCTTTCGCTGGGAGCGGCTGCAGCCAGCGCTCGGCGGACGGCTCGACGAGGACGAGCTCAAGCGGATCAAGGATACTGTCGGCCTGATCCGCAAGCACCGCATGGCCGTGCTGCTCGACCCACATAATTTCGGCTACTACGACAAGACCCAGGTCGGCACGGCACCGGCGACGGATGCAACCTTCGCTGATTTCTGGGCAAGGCTCGCGGTCGAATTCGCCAATCAGGATGGTATTCTTTTCGGCCTGATGAACGAGCCGCACGACATCAAGGCGACAGACTGGCTCGATGCCGCCAATGCGGCGATCCGCAGCATCCGCGCCGTCGGCGCTCGCAATCTCATTCTGGTGCCGGGTACGGCGTGGAGCGGCGCTCACAGCTGGGAGAAGGACGTGATCGGCGGCGCCAACGGTACTGTCATGCTCGGCGTGCGCGATCCGCTCGATTTCTACGCCTATGAGGTCCACCAGTATCTCGACGTCGATTCCTCCGGAACCCACCCGACCTGCGAAGGTGCAGACGCCGCGGTCGAAGCGATCGCCGGCGTCACCGCCTGGCTGAAGCGGAACCACAAGCGCGGCTTTCTCGGCGAATTCGGCGCCGCCGCCGACAAGGACTGCATGAGCGGGCTGACCCAGATCTACGCTACCTTGACCGGCAATGGCGACGCCTGGCTCGGCTGGTCCTATTGGGCAGCGGGCGAATGGTGGCCGGCCAACGAGCCCTTCAACGTCCAGCCGCGAAAGAGCCCCGAGCGGCCGCAGATGCGGCTTCTGGCCGAGGCGGCAAAGGCTGACGCCGGCAATTGTTCCGCCGTCAAGCCGGCGAGGAAATGAAAATGTCGGTCCTCGACCAGACTGCAGCTTTCCCCGAAGCCGGCACTGTAGCCGGAAAAGCGGCGCGGATCGATCATACCTTGCTCTGGCTCGGCCTGCTGTCGGTGCTCTACAACGGCATTCTCGCCTTCATCAATCACAACATCGTGCCACTCTCGATGACGCATGTCGCCGCCAGCGAAGGGCTGATCATGGCGAGCGCCATCATCTACATCCTGCACAAGGGGATTTACGAGACCGATCTGCCGGCTTTCCTGTTCCTGCTGTTCACGCTTGTCGTGACCATCTATGTCAGCGTTCTCAACCGCATGCTGTTCATCGATCATTTCCGCAACATTCTGATCATCTTCTGCTTCTCCGGGCTCGGGGGCTGGAGCAACGAAAAGACGATGAAGCTCGCCTTTCGTTGCGCAAGCCTTGCCGTGCTGATCTTCCTGATCTTCGAGATCATCAGCGTGCCGTTCTATGTCAGCATCGTGCATCCGTCCGATTATTTCGCCAATACACGCGGGCTGTTGCCGCTCAGCTACAACACGACCGGCCTGTTTCAGAACGCGCTCGGTTTTCCCGAGCGCTTCTCCTTCGGCATCATCGACCACCGCTCGTCATCGATCTTCCTCGAACAGGTGTCGCTCGCCAATTTCTGCGGCGTGATCGCGATCTACCTGATTTCCATGTGGGAAAGAATAGGCCGCTGGGACCGGCTGCTGTTCATCGCCACGGCCGTGCTAATCCTGGTGACGAACGACACCCGCACGATGCTGATCTTCTGTTTTGCCTGCATCGCCGGCTATTTCGTCTTTCCGAAGATTCCGAAAAATTTCAATCTGGCGCTGATGCCGCTGATCGTCGCCGCGGGTTTTGTCGTCTACACCTTGAAACCCAATGCGACCGGCGACAATTTCACCGGCCGCATCAACCTGACGATGAAGAAGATCATGGAACTCGATCCGCTCGCCATCCTCGGGCTTTCGGTCGACCGGGTCGCCGAATTCGCCGACAGCGGCTATGTCTACCTGATCTACGCGGCGACGATCTTTGGCGTCATCGCCCTCTGGCTGTTCGTCTGCCTCTTTCCCGCCGGGCGCACGGCGGCGCAGCGACGCTGCGCCCATTCACTTTCTCTTTTCATTTTTCTGAATATGATGATCGGGGGAACCGCCGTTTTCTCGATGAAGATCGCCGGTCTCCTCTGGTTCGTCGTCGGATATATGCGCTTCCACGACAGCCCGCGCATCCGGCAGGGTGGTGCGGCAGATGTAGAGAGTTGACCGCAGCGGCCCGGTTGGGGCCGACGCGCGCGAGCCCTAGAACAGGATGATTTTAGGCCAGATCGACCTGAAATCATCCTGTTCTAAATCAAAGAAATAGAGCATGATGTCGTCCGAAAACCGCCCACAGTTTTCGGCATCATGCTCTGGGGAGCAAGACACCAGATGCTTGTCCAGCTTCAATATCTGCGCGCCGTCGCGGCGCTGATGGTCGTCTATTTCCACGCGATATTGCAGCTTGCCAAGGTCAATCCGGCGGTCGACGCCACCGCCTTCGTCTATGGTGAAACCGGCGTCGACATTTTCTTCGTGCTCAGCGGTTTCGTCATGTGGCTGACGACGAGCGGGCGGGCGATGAGCCCGGTCGATTTCGCCCGCCGGCGCATCAAACGGATCGTTCCGCTCTATTGGCTGGCAACGCTGTTTTCGGCTGCCGTGGCGCTGGTGTCCCCGTCACTGCTGAAATCGACGGTGTTCGACCTGCCGCATCTCATCGCCTCGCTGTTCTTCCTGCCGTGGAGCAATCCCGCCGATCCCGGCACGATCACTCCGGTGGTCGTTCCGGGCTGGACGCTGAATTACGAAATGTTCTTCTACTTCGTCTTCGCGCTGCTGCTGCCGCTCTCGGAAGTCCGTCGCATCCCGGCGATGTTTGCCGTTTTTGCCGTCATCCTGATCGTCTGCCGGCTCTCGCCGGAAACGACGGCCACCCGGTTTTACGGCGAGCCGATCATATTGGAGTTTCTCGCCGGCACCGTGCTCGGCTGGCTCTACGGGCAGAAGCTGCTTCTGCCGAACCGCTGGGCATGGGTGGTGTTCGCCCTGGGCTTTGCGTTCCTCTTCATCAACGAGGCGCTGATGCGGCCGGAAAGCCGGTTCTACGCATGGGGCATCCCGGCGATCTTCATCGTCTACGGCGCTGTTTCCATCGACTTTTCCAGGCTGCCGGTTCTGGGATGGCTGAACTATCTCGGCGACTGCTCCTACAGCATCTATATTACCCACGCCTTCACGCTGGCGTTCCTGAGGGTCGTCGCCGACCGCCTGCCGGTCGGCATCCTGCAGCAGCCGGTGCTCTTCGTGATCCTGGCGCTGGTGCTCTCGTCGATCGGCGGCGCCATCATCCATGAAATCACCACGCCGCGCCGGAAGGTGGCGGTCGCCAGCCGCCCGCCGGCCTAAAACATGTCGCGATCCCCTGGATTCGCTGACCGCGCTTCATTCCCGCATCTCGATGTCGCAAATTGCTCAACAGCTTTGCGCAACATGCTTTATTTCAGCCCCTGAGGCGAGAATACGCATCCCGGCGGCGCTGGCGGCACAGCGTTTCGCGCAACTTCTCCTAAGCTGACACTAGCGATGAGAGAACTTGCAGAACGTGATGGTTTGTCTTGCAATTTGTCGCAGGAATGAAAGCGCGCCGGCCTATTCGCGGCCCAGGCTTTGATCTAAGCACGGCGGCGGTCTTGGAGAGGGAAGAGGGAAAGACATGAGAAGCTATGTATTGACGGTATCCTGCAAATCGACGCGCGGCATCGTGGCGGCGATCTCCAGCTATCTGGCCGACAAGGGCTGCAACATCATCGACAGCTCGCAGTTCGACGATCTTGATACCGGCAAGTTCTTCATGCGCGTCTCCTTCATTTCCGAAGAGGGGCTGTCGGGTACCGAAATCGGCGCCGATTTTTCAGCGGTCGCCGCGCCCTTCGAGATGGACTACGAATTCCACGACAGCGAGAAGCGCATGAAGGTGCTCTTGATGGTGTCGCGCTTCGGCCACTGCCTCAACGACCTGCTCTACCGCTGGAAGATCGGCGCCCTGCCGATCGATATCGTCGGCGTCGTCTCCAACCATTTCGACTACCAGAAGGTCGTGGTCA
>Ga0123341_1000025_pt1 | contig 71692 bp, 66 predicted proteins | sample Turbeapinknodule_FD_89959 | JGI IMG/M metagenome (GOLD analysis project Ga0123341, IMG submission 89959) | Root nodule microbial communities of legume samples collected from Mexico - Turtle bean Mexico pink nodule | ecosystem: Host-associated > Plants > Roots > Nodule | place: Mexico: Nepantla...
GTTTCACCAGGCGCTGATTTCCGCCTGCGGGTCGAAACTGCTGATGCAGACCCACTCGGTCATCTTCGACAAATATCTGCGATATCAGATGGTTGCCCTGTCCTACCGCGGCGACGTCGCCGCCGACGAACATCAACAGCTTTTAGATGCGGCCTTGCGGCGGGATGCGGAGACCGCCAAGCGGGTGCTTGCCTTCCATATTCAAGGCGGGGTCGAACATGCCTTGGCGCGGGGAACGTTGAAATGACAGCGGACGCTCGTCGGGCCATCACAGCAGGAAAAGCCATGCTCAAACAAGTCCACGACCCGGCCGAAACGGTCAGCGATATCGTTTTCCGGCAGATCCGCGAGGATATCATATCTGGGGTATTGCCGCCGGGGGCGAAGATCAAGCTGGAGCAGGCGAAGGAGCGATATTCCATCGGCATTTCGTCGCTGCGCGAAATTCTGAGCCGCCTGACCACGGAGAACCTCGTCGTCGCCGAAGGGCAGCGTGGTTTCGAAGTCAGCCCCGCGTCGCGGCGGGAATTGCTGGAGCTTGCCGACCTGCGGATCGTTCTTGAAACGCATGCAATCGGCCTTGCCTTCGCTGCCGGAAATCTCGAATGGGAAGGGCGCATCGTCGCTGCCCATCACCGTCTGGCTGCCGCTGAGCGCAAGCTGCTGGCGGGCGACGTCTCGCGCACCGTCGATTGGGTCCGCTACGATTGGGAGTTTCATCAAGCGATCGTCTCGGCCTGCAATTCAGCGACGCTGATGGCGACACTCTCGTCCGTCTTCGACCGCTTTCTTCGCTACCACATGCTGGCCGAAAGCTTTCGCGGCAGGCCTGTCGTCGACGACCACAGGCTGTTATTCGAACTGTCCATTCGACGTGACGTCGCCGGCGCCACCGAGGTGGTCAGACGGCACGTTCAAAGCGGCGTCGAGCATGTGCTGAAGAGCAGCCGAATTCTTTAAAGCGGCTCAGCTTTTCACGGAAACGCAGAACCGCTCTCAACTATTGTTTTGCGCAACTGCGGACGGAAAAACTGCCGACACTTTCGGCATCCTGCTTGGACAGAGTTCAATCACCTTTCGGAACGCCTTCCGGGCGCATCTGTCTTTTCAGCGCGGCGATCCGGAAAATGGCGTTCGGCGCACCATAACCGCGATAGCCGCGACGCTCGACGATCTCGAAAAAGAAACCCTCTCCATAGGTGCCGCTGTAGAGCTGGAAATATTCGCCATGCTCGTCGCGGTCATAGAGAATGTTTTCCGCTTTCAGCCGCTCGGTCATGACAGGATCGAGCCCGAAGCGGGCTTCGACGTCGTCGTAATAGTTCGGCGAAATATGCAGGGATCTGAAACCGCAGGCGCGAAGTTTTTCGGCGGTTGCAAAGATGTCGTCCGTCGAAAACGCCAGGTGCTGGATGCCGGATCCGAACTTCTCGGCAATGAAATGTCCTGCCAGGGTGCGGCGGTTTTCGGCGCCGTTCATGGTGATGCGCAGCGCACCCGACTGGTTTTCGACGACCTGGCTGCGCACCACGCCGGCCGGATCGATGATGTCGACCATCGGGGTCTTATGGGTCTCGAAGATCGAGGTAAAGAACAGCAGCCAGGTAAGCATTTCATCATAGCCGACCGTCTGAGCGACGTGATCGACGCGCAAAAGGCCGGCCGACGCCGTGTCGGTCTCGTCGGTGACCGGCCGGAAGTCGATTTCGGAAAAGCGGCCCAAGGCGCTCTTGTCGTCGATGAGATAGACGATGCCACCGCCGACGCCCCGAATGGCCGGCAGCTCGAGCTCGCCGTCGGCGACGGGCTGGATGAAGGGTTCGGCATCGAGCGCAAGCGCACGTTCATAGGCCTTTGCCGCATCGTCGACGACCAGTGCCATGGCATAGGCAAAGGTACCATGAACGACGTAGGCGGCATTGGCAAATCCTGCCTGATCGACATTGACGAGGATCCGGATCCCGCCCTGTTCGAACAGGGATACTTTCTTCGTGCGGTGGACGGCGGTCTGTTTGAATCCGAGGGTGCGCAGCAAGGCCACCAGCTCGACTTCATCCTGTTCGTCGGTGGCAAATTCGACGAAGCCGACACCTTCAACAGCGGCCCTTTGCGGCATCGCCGCACCGGCCATGCTGCCGGTGCCGAGATGGCGTCGGACCTGATCGCCGAGATAGATCAGCGAGCGGTGGCCATCGGCGGCAATCGCACGCGACAGGCCGCCTCGAAACTGATCATTGAAAATCTCGAGCGAGAAATAGCCGTCATAACCTGTAGCAGCGACGGCTTCGGTGAAGGCCGTAACGGGAAGGTCGCCTTCGCCAGGCATATTGCGGAAGTGGCGGCTCCAATAGAGCAGGTCCATGTCGATATCAGGCGCGTCGGCAAGCTGGACGATGAAGATCTTCTCCTTGGGAATCGAGCGGATGGAATTGACGTCGATCTTGCGCGACAGCGTATGGAAGCTGTCGAGGATGAGGCCGACATTCGGATGATCGGCGCGCCGCACGATCTCCCAGGCGTCGCGGTGGTCACTGATATGGCGACCCCAGGCGAGCGCCTCGTAGCCCACGCGCAGTCCGCGCCGGGCAGCACGTTCACCGAGTTCGCGGAAATCCTCAGCCGCCCGATCGATGCCGCCCAAGGCTGCCGGCGAGACGTTCGAGCAGACCAGCACCAGGTCCGTTCCAAGCTGCTGCATCACGTCGAACTTTCGTTCGGCGCGATCGAAGGTGCGGCTTCGCAGCGGCTCTGGCATGCCTTCGAAATCCCGGAACGGCTGAAACAGGGTGATAACAAGACCATGGTCGCGGACGAGTTTTCCGACGTCGGCGGGGCTTCCGTCGAAGGCCAGGAAATCATTTTCGAAGATCTCGACGCCGTCGAAGCCTGCTCGGGCGATCGCCTCGAGCTTTTCCGGCAGTTCGCCGCTGATCGTCACAGTCGCAATCGAGGTCTTCATATCAAACCCTTTCGGCATCCACCACGAGCGGCGAAAAATCGCTCTCACCTATTATTGCAAATCTCTTGAGTAATTCAAATAGCTTGATGTATCATAAATTCTCATACGATTTTGAAAAACTCTGTTGATTTAGCGGTCCGTCTCTGGCAATCATTCCTCCACAGTCAAAAGGTGAGGTGGCTGTCCGGTCGAAAGGCCGCCAAAGAGGAGGAAACATGATGTTCAAATCTATGCTGACGCGTCGAAACGCGATGCTCGGTGCCGCGGCCCTGGTGGCTGCCGTTACCTTGGCGCAACCGGCCGCCGCTATCACGCCCGAGGAAATCAAGGCTCGCGGCAAAATCATCGTCGGCATTCAGGGCGACAACCCGCCTTGGGGTTTTGTGACCAGCGGCGGCAAGCAGGACGGCCTTGACGCCGATATCGCGACGCTGTTTGCCAAGGAACTGGGCGTTTCCGTCGAGTTCGTGCCGCTTGAAGTCAACAACCGCATTCCGGCATTGACCGCCGGCCGCGTCGACGTTCTGTTTGCGACGATGGCAATGCTGCCGGATCGCGCCAAGGCCGTGCAGTTCAGCAAGCCCTATGTTGCCAATGCCATCGTTTTGATCGGGCCCAAATCGGCGGAAATCAAGACGAATGCCGATATGGCGAAGTTCACGATCGGCGTCGCCAAGGGTGCTGCGCAGGACACACAGGTGACCAAGAACGCGCCTGAGGGCACGACGATCCGCCGCTATGACGGCGACGCCGCCAGCGTTCAGGCCCTGGTGTCCGGCCAGGTCGAGACGCTGGGCGGCAACATCTTCTACATGGACCGCGTGAACAAGGCGCGCCCGGGCGAATTCGAAAACAAGCTTGAATTCCAGAAGCTTTACAACGGTGCCTGCACGCGTCTCGGCGAGAAGGAAATCAATGCGGCGCTCAACACCTTCATCGACAAGATCAAGGCAAACGGCGATCTCAAGGCCGTCTACGACAAGTGGATGAAGGTGCCGGTTCCGGAATTCCCGGAAACCCTGGAGGGCATCCCGTTCGCGGCGAAGTGAACTCGTCCCGCTGCGGACCGATTGGCAACGCAGGCTGCCCCTCACCCTAGCCCTCTCCCCGTAAGTACGGGGAGAGGGGACGTGCCCTGCGAGAGGTTGGTGGGGAACATAGAAGGTGCGGCTTGGTCCCTTCTCCCCGCGCGCGGGGAGAAGGTGGCGGCAGCCGGATGAGGGGCAGGCGACCTCCACCCTTACCAATGAAGGCGAGCAGGCCATGCCCGTCAAACGCAACCGCCATGCCCAAGGCCCTGAGGTGCGCGACATGACCAGAACCATCTTTGTGCTCAACGGACCGAACCTGAACCTGCTCGGTGAGCGCGAGCCGGCCATTTACGGCTCGACGACGCTGGCCGACATCAGGGACAACTGCCTGGCAAAGGCCGAAAGCCTCGGCTTTGTCGTCGACTTCCGCCAGACCAATTTCGAAGGCGAGTTGGTGGAAAGCGTGCATCAGGCCCGCAAACAGGCCTGCGGCATCATCATCAACCCGGCCGGCTATACCTTCACGTCGATCGCGCTTCTCGATGCGCTGAAGATGTTCGATCCGCCGAAGATCGAGCTGCATATTTCCAACGTGCATGCCCGCGAGGAGATCTATCACAAATCCCTGATCTCGCGCGTCGCCACCGCCATCATGATCGGCTTCGGCGCCCGCGGTTATGAGCTCGCCATAGAGGCCATGGCCGGCATGGCGGGAGCAGCGAAGGCATGAATTACACGTTGGATTTCACGCCCGTCATCGATGGTCTGCCGAGCCTGCTGCTCGGCTGCCTCGGTACATTCCTGCTTGCCATTTGCGGAATGCTGCTGGCGATCATCATCGGAATTGGCGGCGTTGCCTTGCGCGACGCGGCTTTCAAACCGGCGCGCTGGCTGGTCATCGCCTTTGTCGAACTGATCCGCAACACGCCGTTCCTGGTGCAGATCTTCTTTATCTATTTCGCGCTGCCGCTCACCGGCATCCGGCTCGATCCGACGCCGACGGCGATCATCGCGCTCGGCATCAACGGCGGCGCCTATGCCATCGAGATCATTCGCGGCGGCGTCCAGTCGATACCCAAGGGGCAGATGGAAGCCGGACTGGCGCTTGGCCTGCACAAGGCGCAAGTTTTCCGGCTGATCATTCTCAAGCCGGCATTGCGGGCGATCTATCCGTCTCTGACCAGCCAGTTCGTGCTGTTGACGCTGACAACCAGCATTGCATCGGCGATCTCGGCCTATGAGCTGACCTCCGTTTCCCAGCGCATTGAATCGGAGAGCTTCCGCAGCTTCGAGGTCTACTTCACGGTCACGCTTTTCTATTTCGTGATCTCCTGGGTGATGATGCGCCTGTTTGCGCAGTTTTCGGCCCGCTACTTCAAATATCCGGTCAAGTAGGAGGAATTCCATGGGCCACGACGAGTTCGTCTTCCTCCTGATCGGCCTGAAATGGACGGTGGTCCTGTCGGCCGTCGGCTTCGTCTGCGGCGGCATTGCCGGTCTTGGCGTTGCTCTCGCCCGCGCCTCGGGCAACCCGCTCCTGGAACGCGTGACATCAGGCTATATCGCCGTCTTCCAGGGAACGCCGCTGCTGATGCAGCTTTTCGTCGTCTATTACGGCCTGGCTCTGCTCGGGCTGATGCTCGATGCCTGGGTGGCCGTCGCCATCGGTCTGACGCTGCATGCCAGCGCCTATCTCGGTGAGATCTGGCGTGGATCGATCGAAGCGGTGCCGCGCGGCCAGACGGAAGCGGCAAAGGCGCTCAGCCTCAGATACATCTCCCGCATGAGGGACGTCATCCTGCCGCAGGCGCTGCGCATTTCGCTGCCGGCCACGATCGGCTTTCTCGTGCAGCTGATCAAAGGCACCTCGCTGGCCTCGATCGTCGGCTTCACCGAGCTGACGCGGGCCGGCAACATCATCTCCAATCAGATCTTCCAGCCGCTGACGGTCTTCGGCGTCGTCGGCATCCTGTACTTCCTGATGTGCTGCCCGCTGACCATTCTCGGCGCGCGCCTCGAGCGAAAGTTTGCCGCTTCTGCGCGCTGACCCGCATCCTCTTTTCTTCGATGCGGTCTTGGCCGCCAATCCTGGAGTTCTACCGATGACCAGACCCGTTCCCCCCCAACGCGCAGAAACCATGATCACCATGGCGCAGGTGGAAAAGTGGTACGGCTCGTTTCAAGCCCTTCACGATATCAACATGACCGTTCGCAGCGGCGAGAGGATTGTGCTGTGCGGCCCTTCCGGCAGCGGAAAGTCGACGCTCATTCGCTGCATCAACCATCTCGAGACCTACCAGAAAGGTGAAATCCGGGTCGGCGGCATCGTGCTCAGCGACCAGGCCAAAACCATCGATGCGATCCGCCGCGAGGTCGGCATGGTCTTCCAGCAGTTCAATCTGTTTCCGCATCTGACGGTGCTGCAGAACTGCATGCTGGCGCCGATGAAGGCGATCGGCGTCGGCAGGGCGGAAGCCGAGGAACGCGCCCGCGGGCTGCTCGAGCGGGTCAAGATCCTGGAGCAGGCCGACAAATACCCGGTCCAGCTATCGGGCGGCCAGCAGCAGCGCGTCGCCATTGCCCGCGCACTCTGCATGCGGCCGAAAGTGATGTTGTTCGACGAACCGACGTCGGCGCTCGACCCGGAGATGGTCAAGGAGGTGCTGGATACGATGATCGCACTCGCCGACGAGGGCATGACGATGATCTGCGTCACCCACGAAATGGGCTTTGCCCGCCAGGTCGCCGATCGGGTGATCTTCATGGCGAGCGGCGCAATCGTCGAAGAGGCTCCGCCCGCCGAGTTCTTCACCAACCCACAGCACGAGCGGACCCGAAAATTTCTCGGAGAAATCCTGCACAAGTAGGGCAAGCCGATACGTCGTCGAAATTCAGGAGCCGATCATGAAGCCGTTAGAGATTGCAGTGATGGGAGCCGGCCTGATCGGCAGACGCCATGCCGAGCGCGTGATGTCCGAACCCGGAACCGTACTTTCCGCGGTGATCGATCCTTCCGCTGCCGGTCGTGACTTTGCCCGAAATGCCGGAATCCGCTGGTACGCCAACTTCCAGGACATCGGTGCCGAGGACAGGCCTGACGGCGTCATTGTGGCAACGCCGAACCAGCTTCACGTCGAAAACGGAATGGAGGTTATCGCTGCCGGCATTCCTGTTCTCTTGGAGAAGCCGATCGCCGACGATGTCGATGCTGCAGCAAGACTCGTTGCCGCCGGCGAGACGGCGGGGGTGCCGCTCCTCATCGGCCATCACCGGCGCCACAATCCGATGATCCAGGCGGCCAAACAGATCGTCGACGGCGGCAGGCTTGGCCGGATCGTCACCGTCCACGGCACGTTCTGGGTCGCCAAGCCCGAGGATTATTTCGACATCGGCTGGCGGCGTGAAGCGGGCGCCGGACCAGTCTTCGTCAATCTGATCCACGATGTCGACCTCTTCCGCTTTCTCTTCGGTGACGTCGATGCCGTCCAGGCAATGGAATCGCACGCCGTGCGGGGCCACGCTGTCGAGGATAGCGCTGTCGTCTTGTTACGGTTCGCAAACGGTGTTCTCGCCACGCTCAACGGCAGCGATGCCGTCGCCGCGCCCTGGAGCTGGGAGGCGACCACCGGTGAAAATCCGGCTTATCCCCGTTACGATCAATTCTGCTACCAGGTCGGCGGCACGAAAGGGTCGCTCGGAATTCCCGACCTGACGATTTGGACAAGCCCGTCGAAGCCCGATTGGCTAAAGCCGCTTGCCGAGGAGCGCGTGCCTTTCCCGGCAGTTGATCCACTCTGCGTTCAGCTCAAGCATTTTTGCGATGTCATTCGTGGCGACGCCGCGCCCCTCATCAGCGGCCGAGAGGGGCTCGCGACCCTCAGGGTCATCGAAGCGATCAAGAGGTCGGCAGGCTCGGGGCAGATGATCCACCTCTCTGATGACGGCGCCTCTTCCGATCCCCAGAAAGTTTAGCCACATGATCACCGGGACGACCAAACTCATCGCCCATCTCGGTTATCCCACCGAGTCCTTCAAGGCGCCTCTAATCTACAATCCCTATTTCGAAGAGACCGGGATCGACGCGGTCGTCGTGCCGATGGGCTGCAGGCCGGAGGATTATCCGGCCTTCTTGAAGTTGGTTTTCCGGCTATCCAATATCCACGGCGCACTCATCACCATGCCGCATAAGATTGCGACGATGGCGCTGCTCGACGAAACGTCTACCAGCGCTAAAGTCGCCGGCTCGTGCAACGCCGTGCGTCTCAGCTCCGACGGCAGGCTGATCGGCGACATGTTCGATGGCGAGGGCTTCGTCCGCGGCGTTCTGCGCAAGGGCAAAAAACTCGAGGGCGCTCATGCGCTCGTCGTCGGCGCCGGCGGCGTCGGCTCGGCGATCGCCGCGTCGCTGGCGCAGGCCGGCGTCGCCCATCTGGCAATCTTCGATGCCAATGCAACGACCGCGACCGAGTTGCTCGATCGGCTGAAGACATATTATCCGCAGCTGCAGGTCACGATCGGCTCTCTCGATCCGGCCGGATTCGACATCGTCGTCAATGCGACCCCGCTTGGAATGCGAGGGGGCGATCCTCTGCCGATCGATGTCGACCGCATCTCGCCCTCGACCTTCGTCGGCGAAGTCGTGATGAGCCGGGAGATCACCCCTTTTCTCGAGGCGGCCCGAGCTCGAGGCTGCGCCTTTCAAGTCGGGACGGATATGCTGTTCGAACAGATCCCGGCCTATCTCGAATTCTTCGAATTCCCGACAACGACGGCCGATAATCTGCGGGCAATAGCGAAGCTTGGGTGATGGCTGAGCGGGTAGACGCGCTTTAAGCCGTTCCAAGCCGTCTGATATTCCCCACCAATTCCCCCGCCAACCGTAGCGAGGCGGCGGTTGCCATCGTCATCTGCGGCAGCAGCAGCCATTCGAGCGTCCAGGCGGCACCGGAGCGTTCCTGTTCATGAACAAGGGACTGGTGGATGCCTGAAAGAACAGTGGCGGTGAAGCGGGCGAGCGAGACCAGGACTTCGGCGGCAACCGGGTTCTGCTTGTGGGCCATCGCCGACGAGGTGCCGCCGCCTGCGATTTCGATCTCGTGGCCCATCTGAGCAAGCAGGGCGATATCCTGGCCGATCTTGCCGAGGCTGCCCGAAATCGACGAGAACAGGCCGGCAATATCGGCGATCGGAAGCCGCCCGCTCTGCCATTGCGTTATATCGGTCAGGCCGAGTTCCTGGGCGAGCGAGGCGCGGATTGCCGGGCCTTGCGCCCCGAGCTTGTCCAGCGTGCCGGCGGCGCCACCGAACTGGACGGGAAAATTTTGCTCGGTCAGGCGGTCGCGATAGGTGATCAGCGGTGCGCGCCAGGCATTGAGCCGGTCGGAGACCGTGATCGGGATCGCCACCTGCATGCGGGTATGGCCCATCAGCCGGTTGCCGCCGAACTGGCGATCGAGCCCATCGAGCCCTGCGGCAATAGTAGAAAGCCGGCCGGCAAACAGAAAGGTGATCGCCTTCAGGCGGATCATCAGGCTGGTGTCGATCACATCCTGGCTGGTGGCGCCGAGATGCAGGCTGTTGGCCGCTTCCTCGCCGACCGCGGCGCGCAGCTGTTTGACGAGATCGGGGACGACGACCCCGTCCCGTGCCGTTGCCGATCGCAGGCTGGCGAGATCGGGAGAGAAGCCGGCGCAGATTTCGGCGATCCGTCTTGCGGCTTCGGCAGGGATGAAACCATGGCCGGCTTCGGCCTTGGCCAGTGCCGCTTCGAAGGAGAGCATGGCGCGGATATCGGCCTCGGCGGAGAAGTAGGGCGCGATTTCGTCGTCGCCGAGCAGGCCGGAGAGGAAGGGGTGGTCGAAGGGCGATGCGGTCATGGTCTTCTCGTTCGTGATGGTGGCCCCCTCATCCGGCGCCGCCACCCCCGGGGTCGAGCCACTGGTCTCGACCCGTCCTTCGGGCCCCCGAGGGGCGAAAGGACTTGGGCAATGTCGGTGCCTATGAGCAGGCGATCTCGTATGGCACTGTTCCCCTCTCCCCGTCGAGGAGAGGGCAGGGTGAGGGGGCCACTTGCGCGGAGCCCTCAAACAAGCCACCCGCATACTCTCAAATATCCAGAAACACCGTTTCGTCAGCACCCTGCAGACGAATGTCGAAATGGCAAGTCGCGCCGTCACGACTGGCAATCATGGTTGCGACGCGCTCGCGATGTTCGATGCGCGACAGCAGCGGGTCGCCAGCATTGGCCTCCGTCTCCTCCGGGAAGTACATGCGCGTCTGCAGGCCGATATTGATGCCGCGGGCGACGATCCAGACCGTGATGTGCGGGGCCTGCCTGCGACCGTCCTTGAAGGGGACGCGGCCGGGCTTGATGGTCTCGAAGCTGTAGACGCCGTCTTCACTGCGGGTCGGGCAGCGGCCCCAGCCGGTGAAATTCGGATCGGCGGCGCCGCGCATCTCCGAGGGGCTGTTATAGAGGCCGGCGCTGTCGGCCTGCCAGATCTCGACGACGGCATCGCGCACCAGCGCGCCGGCGCCGTCGAAGATACGGCCGGTGACGGTGATGCGCTCGCCGAGCGTCTTGTCGTTGACCATCTGCGTGCCGAGATCGCTGTCGTAGACGCCCGTTATGTCGCAGAAATTCGGCGTCAGGCCGATATGGACGTACGGCCCTGCCGTCTGCGACGGGGTTTCCTTGAGATAGCCGAGCTGCTGCATGGTCAATTGCCCTCCAGCCTGTTTTCGAACATCGTCGAGCGGCGGCCGCGCAGGACGATATCGAATTTATAGGCTCGTGAATCCATCGGGATCGTGTTGCCCCAGTCGAGCGGCGCGATCAGCTGCTCGATCGCCGCCTTGTCGGGGATGGTGCCGACGATCGGACATTTCCAAATCATCGGATCGCCCTCAAAATACATCTGGGTGATCAGCCGCTGGGCAAAGCCGTGGCCGAAAATCGAGAAATGGATATGGGCGGGGCGCCAGTCGTTGACGCCGTTCGGCCAGGGATAGGCGCCGGGCCGCACTGTGCGGAAATGGTAGCGCCCCTCCTCATCGGTGATGGCGCGGCCGCAGCCACCGAAATTCGGGTCGATCGCCGCCAGATAGCTTTCCTTCTTGTGGCGGTAGCGACCGCCGGCATTGGCCTGCCAGAACTCGACCAGCGCGCCGGCAACCGGTTTTGCGCGTTCGTCGAGCACCCGGCCATGAACGATGATGCGTTCGCCGATGGCGCTTTCGCCGGGCCGCGCGTAATTCAGGATCAGGTCGTTGTCGAGTTCGCCGATCATCGAATTGCCGAAGACCGGGCCCGTCGTTTCGGAGATCGTGCCGTCGAGCGACAGCAGCGCGCGTTGCGGCGCGCGCAGCACTGACGTCTTGTAGCCGGGGGTCAGCGCCGGCGCATGCCAGGCTCGGTCGCGGGCAAAGAAGGCGCCGGTCTCGGGCTTTTGGTTGGGTCGTTCGGACATATCTCTCCCTCAGGCCGCCTTCTCGGCGTCCATCTGTGCAAAGGCCTGCTTGGCAATCTTGATCGCGTGGTTGGCAGCGGGAACGCCGGCATAGATCGCCACATGTAAGAGCGCCTCGCAAATATCCTCGCGGGTCGCACCCGTTTGGGCGGTGGCGCGCACATGCATGGCGACCTCGTCATCCTGGCCGAGAGCGGCGAGCAGCGCGATGGTGACGATCGAGCGCTCGCGTTTGCTCAACGCCGGGCGCGACCAGACATGGCCCCAGGCGGCTTCGGTGATCAATTCCTGGAAGGGGCGGTCGAATTCGGTCGTCGCGGCCGCGGCGCGGTCGACATGGGCGTCGCCGAGCACGGCACGGCGGGTCGCCATGCCCTGCCGGTAACGCTCGGAGGAGGAGGCGGTCTCGTTCATCGGTTGGTGTCTCCAGGTGGGATGGATGTGAGGAAGGCGCGGATGATCGCCGTCAGCGCCTCCGGCTGCTCGACGCAGGGAATATGCGCGCAGTCGGCGATCACCTCGTAGCGGGCGTCCGGGATCAGCCGCGCCGTGGAGAGCACGAGATCGGGCGGCGTCGAGCCGTCCTGGTCGCCGACGATGCAGATCGTCGGCACAGCGATCGCCTTGGCCGCTTCGGAAAAATCAGCATCACGGATGGCTTCGCAGGCGGCGATATACCCCTCGACCGGCTGGCGCGTCAGCATGTTGCAATAGCCGGAATAGGCGGTGTTTTCGGGCCGGCGGAAGGCCGGCGTAAACCAGCGCTCCATGATGGCGTCGACGATGCTGGCGATGCCGTTTTTCGCCACCGCGGCGATGCGGGCGTTCCAGCTCTCAGCCGTGCCGATCTTGTGGGCGGTGTCGCAAAGAATCAGCGCGCCGACCAGATCCGGCCGCCGCTGATAGAGCGACTGGGCGATCAGGCCGCCGACCGAGAGCCCACAGACAACGGCATTTTTCACCGACAGCAGATCGAGCAGGCCGGCGAGATCGGTGGCATGATCCTCGATCGACGAGGGGAGCTGACCGACATCGGAAAGGCCGTGGCCGCGCTTGTCGTAAAGCACGATGGCGTAGTCCCCGGCAAGCCGCACCACGACGTCGCGCCAGATGCGGAAATCCGTCCCGAGCGAATTGGTAAAGACGATCACCGGCCGGTCGGCAGGCGCACCGATGACCTGATAATGGATCGTCACGTCGTTTATGCGGGCAAATTGCACGTCGCTCTCCTCCATCAAGTCAGTCCAACCGAGAGGCTGGCATTGGTTTGGTTCCGCTAGCGAGGTCCGGACAAGGGCGCCTACGCTGCGAATGGCTCCGTCCGTCCCTCCATCCTCTCTCATGCTCGGCCTTGAGCAGAGCATCCCACGGCACCCACCGGTAGCTGTGGCATGGATCCTCGGGTCAAGCCCGAGGATGACGGAGAGTGGGGTTGGCTTCCCGCCAAACTTGTCACCGCCTCCGGATAGCAAAACTGAATGGTTGATCCGGTTAAGTAAAATGATATTTTCAGGCGTTTCGATAACCCAGGAGTTATGGGAGATGATCGACAGCCGCGTCAAGTTTCGTCATCTGCAGACCTTTGTCGAGGTGGCGCGGCAGAAGAGCGTCATGAAGGCGGCCGAATTGCTGCATGTCAGCCAGCCGGCGGTGACGAAGACGATCCGCGAGCTGGAGCAGGCGCTGGGTGTCGCCGTCTTCGAGCGTGACGGCCGCGGCATCAAGATCACCCGTTACGGCGAGGTCTTCCTGCGTCATGCCGGGGCGGCGCTGACGGCGCTGCGCCAGGGTCTCGATTCCGTCTCGCAGGAGCAGTTCGCCGATGCGCCGCCGATCCGCATCGGCGCGCTGCCGACGGTGTCGTCGCGCATCATGCCGCGGGCGATGGAACTCTTCCTCAAGGAGCGGACCTGGAGCCGGGTGAAGATCGTCACCGGCGAGAATGCCGTATTGCTGGAGCAGCTCCGCGTCGGCGATCTCGACGTCGTCGTCGGCCGCCTGGCCGGGGCGGAGAAGATGGCGGGCTTTTCCTTCGAGCATCTCTATTCCGAGCAGGTGGTCTTTGCCGTTCGCCCCGGCCATCCGCTGCTCGACGGCCGGCAATCGCCCTTTGCTGGTTTCGGCGACTATACGGTGCTGATGCCGACGCGGGGTTCGATCATCCGGCCGGTGGTCGAAAATTTCCTCATCGCCAACGGCGTCTCCAGCCTGCCGAACCAGATCGAGACGGTGTCGGATTCCTTCGGCCGCGCGTTCCTCAGGGGAGGCGACGCAATCTGGATCATTTCCAACGGCGTGGTGGCCGACGATGTGGCCGACGGCCGGCTGGCGCTGCTGCCGGTCGATACCGGCGAGACCAAGGGGCCGGTGGGGCTGACGATGCGTGCCGATGCCGTGCCGTCCGTGCCGCAATCGATCCTGATGCAGACGATCCGCGAAGCGGCCGGGCAGCTTTCCTGAAGCCAGGCTCTTTAAATCCGCTTGAAGATCGCCCAGATTTGGACTATGTCTAATTCAAGACAGGAGACTTTCATGCAGCACGCGCGACGCACGCAGCGGGAAAGCCAGGCGCCACAGCGGCTGGACATGAAGCGCTTTGCGCCGGCAAACCGTCGGAAGCTCAGCGCACCGGCCTTGCGAACCTTCCTGGCAATCGCCGATCTCTGGGGCCTGAGCGAAGAGCAGCGGCTGCTGGTGCTCGGCTATCCCTCCCGCTCGACCTACCACAGCTGGGCCAAGCAGGCGCGCGAGCATGGGGCTTTCACCCTCGATGTCGATACGCTGACCCGGATATCCGCCCTGCTCGGCATTCATCAGGCGCTCGGTGTGCTGTTTGCCGATGAACGCGGCGGCGTCGCCTGGCTGCGCACACCGCATCAGGCGTCGGTTTTTGGCGGGCATCCGCCGCTCGACGTGGTGACGAACGGAACCCAGGACGGCTTGATAACCGTGCGCCGCTTCCTCGATGGCGCCCGCGGTGGTGTCTATATGCAGCCGAACAGGCTCGACGACGCTTTCACGCCCTATGAAGATGCGGACATCGTCTTCCGGTGAGCGACCGTTTTGCCGAGGCACCGCGTCCATCCTACCGGCTGATCCCGTCGCAATTTCCGCCGATCGGGCTTTTCGAGACGGTGGCGAGGGCGGCCGATCTCGAAGCCGTGATGGAGCTTGTGGGATGGACCAACGACCGTCTCGTTGCCGACCGCATCCAGCGGCTTCCCGAGGATGAATGGGTTTACGGCGTGCCGAACGCCAGCATCGTCATGGCGGCTTTCCTGCATGTCGCCCCCGGTGGCATGCGCTTCAACGGCGCCGATCTCGGCGCCTGGTATGCCGCCGACCACCTCAAGACAGCCGCCGCCGAGGTCGGCCATCACCTCAGGCGCGAAACCGTCGCGCGCGGTGTGGCGACGATGGTGCGGACCTATCGAAGCTATTCGGCCATCCTGATCGGCGACTATCTCGACATTCGCGGCGAACAGGCGCTGCGGCGCGACGTCTATGACGGTACCAGCTATGCGGCGTCGCAGGTGCTGGGCGAAGAGGTGCGTTCGAGCGGCGGCGCCGGCATCCTCTATGACAGTGTCCGGCTGAGGGGCGGGGTCAACATCGCCGCGCATCGGCCGAGGAATATCCGCGACGTGGCGCAGGCCGATCACTTCGAAATCACCGTTTTCGCCACTGACCGCCGCATCGATGTCAGGAAGCTTGCCCCCTGACGACGGCAGTCGCAGGCGGCTTAAACCGGCAACCGCTCGGCCCAGGCCTTGGCCGCCTTTGCCATCGTGGCGAGGTGGTCGGCAGCGGAAAAGCCTGAGATTGTCTTGCGCGGCTTGAGGTCGTGGTCGCCGTCCTCGAGCCAGAGGATCTCGATCCGGTCGGAGAGATCATAGCCCGGCACCTCGTCCCGCGTCCCGAATTCGTCGCGTGTTCCCTGGCAGATCAGCGCGGGTGTTGTCATCCCCTTGAGATGACCGGTGCGCAGTTTCGTCGGCTGGCCGGGCGGATGGAAGGGATAGCCGAGGCAGAGCAGGCCGGCGATCTTCCCCCTGCCATGGAGATCGTCGGCGACCATGCTGGCGACGCGTCCACCCATCGACTTGCCGCCGATGATCAGCGGACCGCCGGCTTCGAGTTCGGCGATTGCCGCCTCATATTCAGGATTGAGTGTTTCGGCCCGCGGCGGCGGCTTGCGGCCTCCGGTGCGGCGGGCGGCCATATAGGCGAATTCGAAGCGGGCAACCCTGAAGCCGACGCCGGCAAGCGCTTCTGCCGCTGCTGTCATCGACCCCGAATCCATCGGCGCTCCGGCACCATGCGCAAGCAGGATGGTGAAACGGGCATTACGGGGGCCTTGAAGCAGAAACCTGTCAGACATCGACAATCCTCCATTCGGTCATCGGAACCATGTCGGCGCCCGTGACTTTTTCCTCGAAAGGAGACGGACAATGTCGACGAATGATGAAAACGTAAAGCCCGAGCAGCGCCGCCCCAAAGATGTGAGCGCCGTTCCCGAAAAGCCGGAGCCCGCCGACGCAGAATCGATGGCGCCGCCGACAGTACAGCCGGCCGGAGCAGGCGACAAAAGCGAACGGCCCGTGGTCAACCCAGTCACCGGCGTCGCCATTTAGGCGTCGCAAAACTATGATGCGGATCGGCCCTTGAAACCGCGGCGGAGAGGGTCCATATAGCGGTCCTGCCTGAAAAATGGATGCGCACGGTATCGACGTCGTCGAACTGTTCGCTGTCCGACAGGATAAGGGCGCTCCCCGCAAGGGTCGAGCGCCCTTTTTGCTTTTCGGACGTCAGCTGGAATGACGGTCTTGGGTTCGTGCTGGTGGCGATAGCGAGCATCTCCCACCATAATCTATATAGCACTTCGGAATCCCGAAATTGGTTGCGGCGTTGAAATCATTGCATGTTTTTCGCGGGTGACTCCTCAAAAACACCGGCGCATTTCGGAATCCCGAAGCGGTAGTCCTTCGGGATTCCGAAGTGAGAATTTTGCTGTGCCGTCAGCCGGTTTTCCCACGGTCCTGTCGATTTTCGCATCTGTGGATCGTCTTCCTAACGATGTGCTGGAAATCCGTTGCGGTCGCGGCACATCCTTTGAGCGTCCGAGACGCGCGACAACAGAAGGAGGATATGTGATGGATCATCAGCAGCTGGTACCCGCCGCCGTGCTCGCGGCCAAGAATGGTGTCCGTTTTCCCAATGAGAGCGAGGAATACCGCATCGCCCGCGACGCGCTGCTCGCCGAAGAGATCGAATTGCGCCGCCATATCGAGCGAGTGGCGGTACAGCGCCGGGCGCTGCCGCCCGGCGGCGAGGTGATAAAAGACTACCGCTTCGAAGGCGTTGACGGGCCGATAAGTTTCAGCGAGCTCTTCGCTGACAAGGACACGCTGGTCGTCTACAGCTATATGTTCGGCCCGGAGCGCGAGCGTCCGTGCCCGATGTGCACCTCGCTGCTATCGGCCTGGGACGGCGAGGTGCCTGACATGCAGCAGCGCGTCGCCCTTGCCGTCGTCGCGCTTTCGCCGATCGGCAGGCTGCTCGCCTTCAAGAAGGAGCGGGGCTGGCACTACTTGCCGCTCTATTCCGATCCGACGGGCGATTACAGCCGCGACTATCACGCCATCGGCCGGGGTGGCGGCGATGACGCGGCTTTCAACGTCTTCACGCGGCGCGACGGCACCATCCGGCATTTCTGGAGCGGGGAGATGGGCCAGGTGACGGCCGATCCGGGCGAGGATCCGCGCGGCGCGCCCGATCTGATGCCGCTCTGGACCGTGCTCGATTGCACACCCGAAGGCCGGGCGCCGGACTGGTATCCGAAGCTGTCCTATTAAGATTAGGCCGGCCGCGTCAGCCGGTGGAGCGGTTTCTGGAGGTCTCGATCCATTCGAGGTTGGCGACCGAGGCCTCCGGCAGCAGCGATGGATCGATGTCGTATACATAGCCGCTCAACATGTCGGCGGCGCGTTCGGTCGCCTTGATCTTCGCCTCGGTTTCCGCAACCGCCTTGGCGATCGCTTCGATGCGGGCGCGGAACATGTGGGCGAGCACATCGCGGCCGGACTGTTTTTCGAGCCGTTCCAGATGCAGGCCGACGCGCGAGGCGTGGCGCTCCAGCTCGCTCTTGCTGAAGCGCGCCTTGCGCAGTTCCTCCGAAAGGCTTTCCTGCATGACGGCGACGGGATCGAAACTTCCCGGCGCGCGCTCGTCGAGCACCGCGTCGGTGACGAGCTTCTCGATGATCACAAGCGCCTGCAGCTCGGCGGCATCGGCCAATTCGACATCATAGCCGGTATCATCGAACACCTTGCGCCGGACCGGATCGAGAAGCAGCGCATAGGCTTTCTGCAGATTGTCAAAGGCCTGCGAATCGCCCCCCGAATCCGGGTGGGCAACTTTCGCCAGGCGCCGATAGGCGGCCTTCAGCTGGGCCTCGTCCGCATCGCGTTCAACGCCGAGAATATCGTAGGGATCCGTCACGCCTGCTCCATTGCTACCCGGCACGCCCGGACAGTCTAGGTCTTCTTCTGCATCAGCAAGGCGAAGTTTAGACCAAAAGCAGGAATGACGTCCATGGCCGGAAATCGCAATCGTCGCCGCGAAAGCCTAAGCCACTTTTCGATTGTCCCATTTTTTCAAGCCGTTGTGCGAAGATCAGGGCGTGCTGATCGAGACAAGATAACATCTGGCTTCGCCATGGAGTTCCAGTGCGGTTCCAGCAGCATCCGCAATCAGCAGCGCATCGCCGGCCCCAAGCGCGCCGGTCTCATAGCCGTGCCGGAATGACAGCGCGCCGCGATGGCAGAGCAGCAGGCATGTCGACGAGGTCAGCGGCACGGACTTGCCGCCGTCGATGTCGATGCGGATCAGCGTGTGGGCGAGACCGTCGCGGCGGGTCATGACGTTGAGATCGGTGATCGCGCCGTCCTGAAGTGTCGCCGCGACCGGGATATCCGCCGGGAAGGGCAGGGGGTCGCTCGCGGTCGTCAGCAGCGCCGGTGCGCTGCCTTCGATGTCGAGCACCATGCCGTTACCGTCGAGAATCACAAGCGTCCGGTCGATGCCGGGGAAGATCGAAAACGGGCCGTCCGTTGCGACGGTCGCCATGCTGACGCGCCAGTCGAAGCCGGCGAGGCCGGCATCATCGGGCGAAACGGCGATCTCCACCGTTTCGCCGCCGCCGTTTTTCCAAGGCATCCGCTTGTAATCGCCGGCGCGCAGGATCCGCACGAGGCTCAGTTCCCGAGAATGCCGGGCAGGCGCAAGCCCTTGTCCCGGGCGCAGTCGAGGGCGATGTCGTAGCCGGCATCGGCGTGGCGCATGACGCCGGTCGCCGGATCGTTCCAGAGCACACGCTCGAGACGCTTTGCCGCATCGTCGGTGCCATCGGCGCAGATGACGACGCCGGAGTGCTGGGAGAAGCCCATGCCGACGCCGCCGCCATGGTGCAGCGATACCCAGGTGGCGCCCGAGGCGGTGTTGAGCAGGGCGTTCAGCAACGGCCAGTCGGAGACGGCGTCCGAGCCGTCCTTCATCGCTTCGGTTTCGCGGTTCGGCGAGGCGACGGAGCCGGAGTCGAGGTGGTCGCGGCCGATGACAACAGGCGCGGAAAGCTCGCCAGTCCTGACCATTTCATTGAAGGCCAGAGCCAGGCGGTGACGGTCGCCGAGGCCGACCCAGCAGATGCGCGCCGGCAGGCCCTGGAAGGCGATGCGCTCCCTGGCCATGTCGAGCCAATTGTGCAGGTGGGTATTGCCGGGGGTCAGTTCCCGCACCTTGGCATCGGTCTTGTAGATATCCTCCGGGTCACCGGAAAGGGCGGCCCAGCGGAAGGGGCCGATGCCGCGGCAGAACAGCGGTCTTATATAGGCCGGCACGAAGCCGGGGAAGGCGAAGGCGTTTTCGAGGCCCTCCTCCTTGGCGACCTGGCGAATGTTGTTGCCGTAGTCGAGCGTCGGAATCCCGGCGTTCCAGAAAGCGATCATCGCCTCGACATGTTCGCGCATCGAGGCACGGGCGGCCTTTTCCACCGCCTTCGGATCGCTTTCGCGCTTGGCCTTCCACTCGGCCATCGTCCAGCCCTTCGGCAGGTAGCCGTTGATCGGATCATGCGCCGAGGTCTGGTCGGTGACCATATCGGGGCGGATGCCGCGACGAACCATCTCGGGCAGGATTTCGGCGGCATTGCCGAGCAGGCCGACGGATTTGGCTTCGCCTGATTTGGTCCAGCGGTCGATCATCTCGAGCGCTTCGTCGAGCGTTTCGGCCTTGGCGTCGAGATAGCGGGTGCGCAGGCGGAAATCGATCGAGTCGGGATTGCATTCGACGGCGAGGCAGCAGGCGCCGGCCATGACGGCGGCGAGCGGCTGGGCGCCGCCCATCCCGCCGAGGCCGCCGGTCAGGATCCATTTGCCCTTGAGATTGCCGCCATAGTGCTGGCGGCCGGCCTCGACGAAGGTCTCGTAGGTTCCCTGGACGATGCCCTGCGTGCCGATATAAATCCACGAACCGGCCGTCATCTGGCCGTACATGGCAAGGCCCTTCTTATCCAGCTCGTTGAAATGGTCCCAGGTCGCCCAATGCGGCACGAGGTTGGAATTGGCGATGAGCACGCGCGGCGCATCCTTGTGGGTGCGGAAGACACCGACCGGCTTGCCGGATTGCACGAGCAGGGTTTCCTCTTCCGTCAGCGTCTTCAGCGTGGCGACGATGCGGTCGAAATCTTCCCAGGTGCGGGTCGCCCGGCCGATGCCGCCGTAAACGACGAGCTCGTTCGGATTTTCGGCGACGTCGGGATCGAGATTGTTCATCAGCATGCGCAACGGCGCTTCGGTCATCCAGCTCTTGGCATTGAGTTCGTTGCCGCGAGGCGCGCGGATTTCGCGGATATTGTGGCGTGGATTGTTCATGGCGGTTCCCCTGTTCTCAGGTTTCAATCTTCAGCGTTTCAGGCCCGGTGCGATCTGTTCGATGCGCACCAGAATGTCTTTGAGATGGATGCGAAGCCTGTCGGCCTTGGCGGCGTCATAGGCGAAGGGCGGTGCCTCGGTCTGCAGATGGGTCGATTGCGCGAGCTCCATCTGGATCGCATGCACACCGGTCTCCGGCCGGCCGTAGTGGCGTGTCGTCCAGCCACCCTTAAAACGGCCGTTGAGCACGCTGTCGTAACCTTGCGCCGCTTGCGTGACGGTGAGCGTCGCCTGCTCGATGGCGCTGTCGCAGGTCTTGCCCATATCGGTGCCGATATTGAAATCCGGCAGCTTGCCTTCGAACAGGAAGGGGATATGCGAGCGGATCGAGTGGCAATCATAGAGAATCACAACGCCGTGAATTGCCCTGACGCGTTCGATCTCGGCGGCAAGTGCAGCATGATAGGGCGCATGAAAATCCCGCAGCCGCGCCGCGATATCGGCCGCATCAGGCGCTTGCCCATCCTTCCAGATCGCCTTGCCGTCGAAGTCCGTTTCCGGGACGAGGCCAGTGGTATTCTGGCCGGGATAGAGGCTCCCGCCCTCGGGATCGCGGTTGGCGTCGATCACATAGCGGTGGAAGGTGGCGCGCACCGTCGTGACGTCATCGAGCAGGCCGTCATAGAGCCGGTGGATGTGCCAGTCGGTATCGGCGAGGATCCGGCCATTGTCGTTGAGCCGCTCGGCGATATCAGTCGGCACATCGGTGCCGGTGTGCGGGAAGCCGAGGATGATGGGCGAGGTGCCCTGGCGGGTTTCGTATGGTGTGGTCACGGGTGAAACGCTCCGGCGTTGCGGGGTGCCAAGTGCAGAACCATCACGATCAACCCTCCAGAACCGGCAAGATGCCCGTCGAAACCGAGGCGTTCAGCGCGCCCGTCGCCACCAGTTCGGCGGCGGCGGCGAGGTCATTTGCCATGTAGCGGTCGGTCTCAAGGGCAGGAACTCTAGCGCGGATCGCGGCGATCGCCTTCAAGAGCTCCGGGCTGGTCGACAGCGGCGCGCGCAGTTCGACGCCCTGGGCGGCGGTCAGCGCCTCGATGCCGATGATGGCGAACAAGTTTTCGGTCATGCCGAGCAACCGGCGGGCGCCGTGGCAGGCCATGGAGACATGGTCTTCCTGGTTGGCCGAGGTCGGGGTCGAATCGACCGAGGCTGGGTGCGACATCTGCTTGTTCTCCGACATCAGCGCCGCCGAGGTGACCTCGGCGATCATCAGGCCGGAGTTCAGGCCCGGCTTCTTGGCGAGGAAGGCCGGCAGGCCGTAGGAGAGGGTGGGATCGACGAGCAGCGCGATGCGGCGCTGCGAAATCGCGCCGATCTCGCAGACGGCAAGCGCGATCTGGTCGGCGGCGAAGGCGACGGGCTCGGCGTGGAAATTGCCGCCTGAGACGACGGAGTTGTCCGAGAGCACCAGCGGATTATCGGTAACCGCATTGGCTTCGATCTCCAGCGTGCGGGCGACCGAACGCAAGAGATCGAGGCAGGCGCCGTCGACCTGCGGCTGGCAGCGGATGCAATAGGGATCCTGCACCCGCTCGTCGCCCTCGATATGGCTCTGGCGGATGACCGATTGTTCGAGCAGGGCGCGAAGGGCTGCTGCCGTGTCGATCTGGCCCTTATGGCCGCGCAGCGTATGAATGTCAGGATGGAAGGGCGCCGAAGAGCCCATGGCGGCATCGGTCGACATGGCGCCGGTGATCAGGGCCGCCTGGGCGGCGCGATGGGCACGGAAGAGGCCGGCAAGCGCCAGGGCTGTCGAGGTCTGGGTGCCGTTGATCAGCGCCAGGCCTTCCTTGGCGGCGAGCACGACCGGTTTCAGCCCCGCTCTTTCCAGAGCTTCAGCACCGGAAAGACGTTCGCCGGCGAAGAAGGCTTCGGCCTCGCCCATCATTACCGCCGCCATATGGGCGAGCGGCGCAAGATCGCCGGAGGCGCCGACCGAGCCTTTTTCCGGGATCAGCGGGATGACGCCTTTATCAAGCATGCCTTCGATCAGCCGCACCAGCTCCAGCCGCACGCCGGAGGCGCCGCGCCCGAGCGAGACCAGCTTCAACGCCATGATCAGCCGCACGATATTGTCGGGCAAGGGTGCGCCGACGCCGCAGCAATGCGACAGGATGAGATTGCGCTGCAGGGTGGCGACATCGGCGCTGTCGATCTTGATCGAGGCGAGTTTGCCGAAACCGGTATTGATGCCATAGACCGGAGCATTGCCGGCGGCGATCTCGGCGATGCGGGCGGCAGCCTTGTTTATGCCGGCATCGAAGGCGGGATCGAGTCTTGCCGGCGCACCCGTCCAATAGATGATTTCTAGATCCTTGAGCGAGACGGAGCCCGGGTGGAGGGTGATGGTCATCGACCGTTCCTTTCGCCCTTGAAGAGACGTGTGTGAAGTGGGTTGAAGCCGATGCGATAGACGAGCTCGGCGAGGCTTTCGACATTCCAGACGGCGAGGTCGGCGGACTTGCCGGGTTCGAGCGTTCCGGTCTTGTCGAGCAGACCGAGTGCCCGGGCGCCCTCACGGGTGGCGCCGGCGATGCATTCCTCGACGGTGAGGCCGAACAGCGTCGCCGACATGTTCATGGTCAGCAGCATCGAGGTCAGCGGCGAGGTGCCGGGATTGCAGTCGGTGGCGATCGCGATCGGCACGCCCGCCTGGCGCAGTGCTTCCACCGGCGGCTTCTGTTTCTCGTGGATGGCGTAGAAGGCGCCGGGCAGGAGCACGGCGACAGTGCCGGCTGCGGCCATCGCGGCAACGCCGTCTTCGTCGAGATATTCCAGGTGATCGGCCGAAAGCGCGCCGTAGGATGCGGCGAGTTTGGCGCCGCCGAGATTGGAGAGCTGCTCGGCATGCAGCTTGACCGGCAGGCCGAGCCCCTTGGCCTTGTCGAAGACACGGCCGATCTCGGCCGTCGAAAAGGCGATACCTTCGCAGAAGCCGTCGACGGCATCGGCAAGGCCGAGATTATGCACATCGTCGAGGCCGGGCAGAACGACATCATCGAGATAGTCGCCGTTGCGGCCCTTGTATTCCACCGGGGTCGCATGCGCGCCGAGATAGCTGGTGGCGACGCGCACCGGCCTGATATGGCCGAGCAGGCGCGCACTCTGCAGCATCTTTATTTCGCCGGCCCGGTTCAGCCCATAGCCGGACTTCACTTCGATCGTCGTGACACCTTCGGCAAGCAACGTGTCGAGCCGCGGCAGCGCCTCGGCGACCAGATCTTCGACCGACAGCGCATTGGTCGCCTTCACCGAGGAAACGATGCCGCCCCCGGCTCGCGCAATTTCTTCATAGGTCGCGCCGGCAAGGCGCATCTCGAATTCGCGGGCGCGATTGCCGCCGTGAACGATATGGGTGTGGCAGTCGACGAGACCGGGGGTGACCCAGCGGCCTTCGAGATCGACGATCTCGGACCGTTCGATGGCGGCCGCCGGCAGGTCGCTTTCAGCGCCGGCAAAGGCGATGCGGCCGTTTTCGACCAGCACTGCGCCCTTTTCGACGATGCCGAGCCCCGCTTTGTCAGGAGCAAGCGTGGCCAGCCGCGCATTGCGCCACAGCGCCGGCCGGATGTTGGCGGATGGGCTTCCTTCTGAAAAATTGTTCCCGGTCATCAGCTTTGCGCCTTTCCTTATGCCAAAACATGTATATACATAATCAACAGGTGACAAGAGAAATTTTGCGCGCTTTTCTGGAAAAGAAAGATCGGCGGCGCGGCAGGAGGAGAAGACGGCCATGACCACACTTCACGCAGAGACAGCGCTCACCCCGCAAGGCTGGCAGAAGAATGTGCGGCTGACGGTTGAGGCCGGGCGCATCGCCCGGGTCGTATCAGGCGTTTCCGCAGCACCCGGTGATGAGCGCCATGCCCTGATCGTTCCCGCCATGGGCAACCTGCACAGCCATGCCTTCCAGCGAGCCATGGCCGGTCTTGCCGAAGTGCGCGGGCCTGCAAATGACAGCTTCTGGAGCTGGCGCACCGTCATGTACAAGTTTGCCCTGGCGATGACGCCCGATCATGTCGAGGCGGTCGCTGCCAAGCTCTACGCGGAAATGCTGGAGGCGGGGTTTTCCCGCGTCGGCGAATTCCACTATCTCCATCATGACCGGGATGGCGGCGCTTATGCCAATATCGCCGAGCTTGCCGAACGCATCGGGGCGGCGAGCCAAGAGTCCGGCATCGGCTTGACGCTGCTGCCGGTCTTTTATGCCCATTCCGGCTTCGGCGGCGCCGCGCCGATCGACGGCCAGCGACGCTTCATCAATTCGCTCGACAGCTTCGAAAGGCTGATGGAGGGATGCCGGGCGCTGACCGGCCGGCTCGACGGCGCCGAACTCGGGCTGGCGCCACACAGCCTGCGCGCCGCAACGCCTGAGGAACTGGCAAGGCTGGTGCCGATGGCGGGCGACGGCCCGATCCATATCCACGTCGCCGAACAGGTGAAGGAAGTCGAAGACTGCATCGCCTGGTCGGGCGCCCGGCCGGTGGAATGGCTGCTCGAGCAAATGCCGGTCGATGAGCGCTGGTGCCTGATCCATGCGACGCACATGACCGAGGACGAGACGCGGCGGATGGCGAAGAGCGGCGCGATTGCCGGCCTTTGCCCGATCACCGAAGCCAATCTCGGCGATGGCGCCTTTGCCGCGCCGCTCTTCCTCGAAGAGGGCGGGCGTTACGGCATCGGTTCGGATTCCAACGTGCTGATCTCGGTACCGGAGGAATTGCGCCAGCTCGAATATTCGCAGCGCCTGGCGCTTCGCGCCCGCAATGTCGTGGCCGCACCCGGCGGCTCGACGGCGCTTTCGCTCTTCACCCACGCCCTTGCCGGCGGCGGTGCCGCGCTGAAAGCGCCGGCCGGTCTCGTAGAAGGCTTTCATGCCGATCTCGTTTCGCTCGATACGTCAGCCATTCCCTATCTCTCGGGCGACCAGATCCTCGATCACTGGCTGTTTGCCGGCGGCATTTCCGTCGATTGCGTCTGGGCACGCGGCCGCAAGCAGGTGGAAGGCGGCCGCCATATCGGGCGCGACGCCATCGACCGGCGGTTCCTCGCTGCGATGGGCGAATTGCTGGCGGCCTGATAAAGCACTTTTCCTTTCAGGGCATTCGATCTAGAGCGGGGAGACCAATCGGAACGTGGCGATGAACCAAAGCAGGGATCTGACCTTGCATCAGCGCATCCTCGGCGAGATCGAGGGCCGTATCGTCTCGGGCGATTGGCCGCCGGGGCATCGTATTCCCTTCGAGGTCGATCTCGCCACGCAGTATGACTGCTCGCGCATGACAGTGAACAAGGTGCTGACCCAACTCGCCAAGGCCGGGCTCATCGAACGGCGCAAGAAATCCGGCAGCTTCGTCACCCAGCCGCAGGCGCAATCGGCGGTTCTCGAAATCCACGACATCAAGGCCGAGGTGCAGTCGCTGAACCTGCCCTATTCCTATGCCGTTTCCAAGAAGGCGAGCCGCAAGGCCAAGGCGGAAGACAGAAGCCGGCTGGAATTGCCGGCGGCGTCCTCGGTCGTCGAGGTCGTCTGCATCCACAATGCCGGGGCGCGGCCCTTCTGCCTGGAGGAGCGGCTGATCAGCCTTGAGACCGTACCTGAGGCCGCCGATGCCGATTTTCTAACGGTGGCCCCGGGGCCCTGGCTGCTCAATCAGGTGCCATGGAGCACGGCTGAACACCGGATCCACGCCGTTTCTGCCAATGCCGAACTGGCCGCGGCCCTCGATATCGCGCGCAATACGGCCTGCTTGGTGGTCGAACGCCGCACCTGGAGCGGCGCTGGCCCGGTGACCCATGTACGCTTCACCTATCCCGGCGACCGCCACGCACTGGTGGCGCGTTTCACGCCGGCTTCGCAATAGTCGCCATGTTCCATATACAACATGGCGACTGTTTTCATTCCTCGAACATCTTACCGCTGCGGGCTTCAAGCCGGTAGCGATAGCCGGGATAGACGAGGCGGGCGGTCGACACCACCTGTTTTGCCGACCATGTACGCCGGCGGATCGTCAGGCACGGCTCGGTCTTCAGGATGGTCAGCAGCTTGCATTCCCAGGCCTGCGGCATTGCCGCCTCGACGACGTGTTCGGAGCCGCTGAGCGGGGCGGCCGCCGTCAGATAGGCATTCGGCGTCAGGGTGGTGAAATCCTGGTGGAGATATTCGGGCGCGGCCTCCGGATGGACGAAACGGTCCTCGATCTGCACCGGAACGCCATTTTCGCTGTGCACGATCAGCGAGTGGAAGACCGCCGCGCCGATTTCAAGTTCGAGCGCGTCGGCGATCTCGGGGGAGGCGGTTTCCTGGGCCAGAACGACGACGGAAGCCTCATGGACGTGGCCACGTTCGGCGATTTCCTCGGCGATGTTGCGCACTTCGAACAGCGCCGAATAGCCCTTGCGCTCCGCCACGAACGAGCCGACGCCCTGGATGCGGACAAGTTCGCCTTCATTGGCGAGTTCGCGCAGCGCCCGGTTTGCGGTCATCTTGCTGACGCCGAGCTCGACGACCAGCTCGTTTTCCGACGGTACGCGGTATTTCGGCGGCCATTCGCCGCTATGGATGCGGTCGAGGATCACCTGCTTGACGCCGGCATAAAGCGGCGTGCTATCATTTTCCGCCAGCTCACGCTTCATTTCCCCGGGACGCTTCATTGCCTATTCCTTTTGCACGAATGCAATTCGCCGCATAAACCGACTTTCCTCTTGCATATCACAAAATATCTCATATGGTACCATATACAACCTCCCAATCGGTCCTGGACACAGAAATAGGACGGAAAGGGCAAGCCGGCGAAGATCGGCGTGGTGCCGCAAGGTCTGTTTCAACTCCAGAGGAGAATTCATCAATGAAATTCAGCACAATCCTGTTTTGCGGCGTCGCCGCTCTTTCCGCTTTCGCAGCGCCCGCCTTTGCCAAGGACTGGACGAAGGCGACCATTACGCTCGAAGGCGCCTATGCGCCGTGGAACCTCACCAATGCCGACGGCACGCTCGGCGGCTTCGAGCCGGAGCTTGCCAAGGTGCTCTGCGAACGCGCCAAGATCGAATGCACGCTGGTCGCTTCCGACTGGGACGGCATGATCCCGGCGCTCAACGCCGGCAAGTTCGACGTCATCATGGATGCACTGTCGATCACCGAAGAGCGTAAGCAGGTTATCGGCTTCACCATTCCTTATGCCGCCACCCCTGCTGCCTTCGCCACCGCCAAGGACAGCCCGCTCGCTAAGGCCGCCGGCACCGGCGCCACGATAAAGATGACGCCCGGCCAGACCGGCGTGAAGGAAATCGATGCGCTGAAGGCTGCTTTCAAGGGCAAGACGATCGGCATCCAGGCAGCGACCGTCTACGCCAAGTTCGTCTATGACAATTTCGGCGACATCGCCGAGATTCGCGAATACAAGACCGGCGCCGACCGCGACCTTGACCTGCAGAACGGCCGCATCGACCTCGGCTTCGACGATGCCGTGTATTTCGCCAATGCGTTCAAGTCCGCCAACGACACGCTTGATTTCACCGGTCCGGAGATCGTCGGCTCGATCTGGGGCGAGGGCGAAGGTCTCGGCATCCGCCAGGCCGATACGGATCTGCGCGACAAGTTCAATGAGGCGATCAAGTCGACGCTTGCCGACGGCACCGTCAAGAACCTCTCGATGAAGTGGTTCAAGGTCGACGTCAGCCCGCAGCAATAAGCGTTTCGGCCTTTCGGCCGCAAACACCTGTCTCCGGCTTTATCGCCGGAGACAGCATGTTATTGTCAATCCACAAAACGCTGCCGCGGACGGGGAACGGACGACATGGCAAGTTTGGAACTGCTTGGCTTCGGCTCGACCGGATGGGGCGCGCTGCTTATTCTCGCCACCTTGATGACGCTGGCCGTCACGGCGACGGCGCTTGCGATCGGCGCGGTGCTCGGCGCGATCGTCGCGGCGGCAAAACTCTCGGGCAACCCTGTCTTCGTGGCATTCGGCAATGTCTATACGACCGTGTTTCGCGGCGTGCCGGAACTGCTGATCATCTATCTCATCTATTTCGGCGGCTCCTCGGCCATCACCTCGATCGGCAAGGCGATGGGCTACGAAGGATTCCTCGGCCTGCCTTCCTTTGCCGCCGGGGCGCTTGCCGTCGGCATCATTTCCGGCTCCTATCAGGCGGAGGTGTTCCGCGGCGCCTTCCTCGCCATTTCCAAGGGCGAGCTGGAAGCGGCCTCGGCGATCGGCATGCATCGCGGCCTGCGCTTTCGCCGCATCATCATGCCGCAGGTGCTGCGGCTGGCCATTCCGGGCCTCGGCAATGTCTGGCAGCTCAGCCTCAAGGATTCGGCGCTGATCTCCGTGACCGGCCTTGCCGAACTGATGCGCACCAGCCAGGTGGCGGCGGGCTCGACCCGGCAATATTTCCTGTTCTTCATTGCCGGCGGCTGCCTCTACCTGATCCTGACCAGCCTTTCCGACCGCATCTTCAACCGCGCCGAACGCCGGGCCAATCGCAGCATGCCGGCATCGGCCATGGGCCAGGCGTAAGGAGGCGACGATGGATTTCACCTTTCTTGCTTCGACCATGGTAACCCTGCTCAAGGCGGTGCCGACGACGCTGATCCTGTTTTCGCTATCGATCTTCTTCGGCGGCGTGCTGGCGCTCGTCATTGTCTCGATGCGGGTCAGCGGCAACCCCGTGCTTTCAGGGTTCGCCAAGGGCTACATCTTCGTCTTCCGCGGCTCGCCGCTGCTGATCCAGATGTTCCTGGTGTTCTACGGCCTCGGCCAGTTCGGCGTCATCCGCTATTCCTTCCTCTGGCCATTCCTGCGCGAGCCGATGGTCTGCGCCGTGCTGTCGCTGGCGCTCTGCACCGCCGGCTACACGGCGGAGATCTTTCGCGGCGGCATCCGCGCCGTCTCGCCGAAGGAGATCGAGGCGGCGCGCTCGATCGGCATGTCCGGCTTCCTGCTGGTGCGCCGCATCCTGGCGCCGATCGCCTTCCGCCATGCGCTGCCGGCCTATTCCACCGAGATCGTGCTGATGATGAAATCGACGGCGCTCGCAAGCCTCGTCACCGTCTGGGAGGTCACCGGTGTCGCCCAGCGGCTGATCTCGCAGACCTACCGCACGATGGAAGTCTTCCTCTGTGCGGCGATCATCTATCTCGTGCTGAACTTCATCATCCTGCAGGGCATGGCCCTGCTCGAATATTCGCTGTCCCGACACCGCCGCGCGGCCCCGCAGCCGCTGAAGGCATAGGCAGTTTTTGACCTGATTGGAGCAATCATGCCAGGCGTTACCAGACTTTCGGTCCGCAATATCCGCAAGAGCTTCGGCACGCACGAGGTCTTGCGCGGCATTTCCCTCGATGCCGAGGACGGCGACGTGATTTCGCTGCTCGGCGCTTCCGGCTCCGGAAAATCGACGTTCCTGCGCTGCATCAACATGCTCGAAACAGCCAGCGACGGCGAGATCTGGGTCGACGGCGAGCATATTGAAATGGTTCACAAGAACGGCAAGTCGAAGCCGGCCAGCCAGAAGCAGGTGGATCATATCCGCTCCGAACTCGGCATGGTGTTCCAGTCCTTCAATCTCTGGTCCCATATGACCATCCTGCAGAACGTCATCGAAGGTCCCGTTCATGTGCTGAAGCGGCCGCGCGCCGACTGCATCGCCGAGGCTGAGGCACTGCTCGAAAAGGTCGGCATCGCAGATAAGCGTCATGCCTATCCCGCCCATCTCTCCGGTGGCCAGCAGCAGCGCGCCGCAATCGCCCGCGCTTTGGCGATGAAGCCGAAGGTCATGCTCTTCGATGAGCCGACCTCGGCGCTCGATCCGGAACTTGTCGGCGAAGTGCTGCGCGTCATGCGCGCGCTTGCCGAGGAGGGCATGACCATGCTCGTCGTCACCCATGAGATGAGCTTTGCCCGCAACGTCTCGAACCGCGTCGTCTTCATGCGTCAGGGACTGATCGAAAGCAGCGGCAAGCCCGATGAGATGTTTACCGGCGGCGCCACGCCCGCCTTCCGCCAGTTCATCGGCCATTTCGGAAGCGGTCAATGACCATCACCATCGATGAAGTGCTGACCTGGCGCGATGTCGCGTGCGTTGGGGCAGGGGCTGCGCTTGCGCTGTCGCCGGCCGCCTGGGCGCGCGTCGAGCAGGCAAGCCACATCGTCGCCAGCATCGTTGAATCAGGCGTGCGTGCCTATGGCGTCAATACCGGTGTCGGGGCGCTCGCCGACACGGTGGTCGACCGGGCCTCGCAGAGCCTGTTGTCGCGCAGCATCGTGCTCAGCCATGCCTGCGGCGTCGGCCCATTGCTCGATGCCCGCGCGGTGCGCGCCATTATTGCCGCTCAGATCGCCAATTTCGCCCACGGCCATTCCGGCGTGCGGCGCGAGATCGTCGAGCATCTTGCGGCCCTGCTGGAACATGACTGCATTCCCGACGTCCCATCGAAAGGCTCGGCGGGTTATCTCACCCACAACGCCCATACGGCGCTCGTCCTCATCGGCGAAGGCAGCGCCACGCTCGGCGGCCAACGCATGAGCGGTCGCGCGGCACTGGCGGCGATCGGCCTCGAACCGCTGGTGCTCGGCGCCAAGGAAGGGCTTAGCCTTGTCAACGGCACGGCCTGTGCCACCGGTTTAACTGCCGTCGCACTTTTGCGCACCGAACGGCTGCTCGATTGGGCCGATGCGATCGCGGCGCTGACGCTGGAAGCGGCGGGCTGCCAGATCGCCGCCTTCGACGCGGCGGTGCTGAAGCTGCGCCCGTCCGCCGGGATCGAAAAGGTCGGGGCGACACTACGCGCCCGCCTTGGCGGCAGCGGCCTTGTCGCCGCCGCCTTCGGCCGGCGCACCCAGGATGCGCTCAGCCTCCGTTCGGTGCCGCATGCCCATGGCGCCGCCCGCGACGTCTTCGACAATTCCGCCCGCATCGCCGATCAGGAACTGGCCTCGGTGACGGACAATCCTGCGGTCTCAGGCACGCCGGAGCGGCCGATCGTCTCCTCGGAGGCACATGCCGTCGCCCCGGCGCTCGGGCAGGCGGCCGATAGCCTGGCGATTGCGCTCGCGCAAATCGGCGCGATCAGCGAACGGCGTATGGACCGGCTGGTCAATCCGCTGGTGAGCGGCCTGCCGCCGTTTCTGGCAAGCGACGCCGGCAGCCATTCCGGCTTGATGATCGCCCAATATACCGCAGCAGCGCTCAGCAACGAAAACCGCCGCCTTGCCGCACCCGCGGCCATGGATGGCGGCCTCACCTCGGGCCTGCAGGAGGATTTCCTCGCCCATCCGACAGCTGCCGTCGGCAAGCTGCTCGCGGTCGTCGACAATGCCGAATATATCCTGGCGATCGAGCTGATGGCCGCCGCCCAGGCGCATGATTTCCTGGCGGCGACGGCGCCGCGGGCGCCAGGTACGGATCTCGTCTATCGGGCTGTGCGGGAGCGTATCTCCCATTATGGCGACGAGCGGCCGCTCAACGGTGATATCGAGGCCGTGCGCAGCCTCATCCGCGAGATAGCGCCGCCGCCGATGGATTGAATTGTGCAGACCGTCAGAATGGCTTGCTGGTGTCGGAATCCTGCTTCGGCTTTCCGCCGGCTTCCAGCCGCTTGAGGCACTGGCGATAGGTTGGATAGAGCTGGTCCACCCGCGAGAGCGGCAGCGTCCAGTCGCCTTCGTCGCCGGCAAAGGTCAGTTGCACGTCAGGGGTTCCTGAAAAGGAATTCTTGATGATCTTCTTCAGTCCGCCGTTTCCTTTGCTCGCCGGTGGCCAGAGGCGAAGCGTCGTCTTGTCGAAGAATTCAGCGGCAACCACTTTCGTCACGTTGCGATCGGTCAGCGTCACCTCTGTCGTGGTGCCGGCCGGAATGTCCCAGCTGGTCTTGGTCACCAGCCAGAAGGTCTCGGTGGCGCTCTGACGGAATTCCATTGTCTTGCCGAGTTCGCTGTCCCACAGCAGCCGGCAATAGGCAGGGCTCTCGTTCGCAAAGCCGACCGACCATTGCCGCGCACCGCCCATCCATTCGGTCTCGCCGAAGGCTGCGACCGGCTGCAGGACGGATGCCATCAGAACCATCGCGGTCAGAATTTTCATCGCGGAAATCTTCTCCAGGACAATCGGCTCCAGCGGTAGCAAAAGAAGGTTGAGCTTTTGCTACCAAAGCGTCGCGCGACTTTTCGCGTACAACAACGCAGTCGCAACTGGTGCGTCCTGGGCGTCGTCATTCCCGCTCCCGAAGAACGCCAGAAGCACACTGAAGGATAATCGCTAGCAGTACGAAGTTCGTCAGTCCGGCGTCAGAACCGGATGGCGACTCCGAAGATCGGCCCTTGCTGGACAACGTCGAAGACGAAGCCGTCATTGTCGTAATTGACGCCCAGTGCACGATACCCGGCGACCGCCGAGATGCTGTTGTTGAACTTGTAGCCGAGGCCCAACGCTACGTCCCAGTCGAGATCGGCGCCGCCGGCACCCACCAGACCCCATCCCGTAAGATAGATTTCAGGCGTGAAGAAGTAGTTTCCTCTGACGCCAGCGACGGCATCGACCCATGTCGCGCTGTCTTCGACATCCACTCCGGCCAGGATGCCGCCATTGAAGGAGATCTCGGTTTCGACCGACCAGACCTTCATGCCGCCGACCACGTCCAGATGGCCATTTTGGTCTTCGAGCACGGCGTAACCGACGCCAAGAAATCCCGCGAAGGTCTTCGATGTCACATCGACGTTGTCGGCAAGGATGCCGGCAGGGGTGTCGGCGTCGGCACCGAGCTTGGTGTAGATCACGTCACCAACGATGCTGAAGCGATCGTACCTTGCTTCCCCAGCCGCCATGAAAGCGAAGTCGAGGTTTTTGAGGATATCGCCGAAATCCGGGTCGATATGAACTTCCGGAAGCCCAAACTGCCCAATATCGCCGGATATGCCGGCAGCCCAGAAATAGGGAGCGAAGGTGAATTCCCAGCCGCTCTGGCTCTCGACTGTTTTTGCTTCCGGCGTAAGCGGCGTTATATCGGCGGCGTTGCCGACCGACGCAGCGGAGATCCCCGCCAACAACAGAATGGCACGCAAGTATATGGCTTTCATGAGAATCCCCCGATCTCGTTTGTCGCCTCGGCACTGCTTTCCCGAGTCAGCACTGTGCAGCGAGAAGTAGATTTGGACAAGCTTGAATACCTATTTTCCGTTGATTGCTTGCTTCAACTGCCCAATGAGGTCCGAAATCTGCTGATCCTGGGGCCTCAGTCGCGCCAGATCTTCCGCGTGTTCCAGCGCCTGTGGCAAGCGTCGAAGCTTGAGACTGTATTGGAGTGCCAGGCCCACGATGTCGGCGCCCCCGCCCGCCGCCCAAACATCGAGTCTGCCTAGTGCCTCTTCCGTCCGGCCAGCGGAATCGAGCGCGACGGCAAAGGTCGTCTTGTAGCGGGAGCTTTGCGGATCAAGCCGCACCGCTTCTTCGAGTTCCACTATCGCTTCGGTCAATGCCTGCTTGCGCACCAGGGATAGCGCATGTCCGTAACGCAGACCCGCGCGTTCGGGCGCGATCCGGATCGCTTCGGCATAAGTCTGCTCCGACTTGTCGTTTCGGCCGGTGGCGCGGTAGAACTCGGCGAGATTGATGCGCATTGCCTCCAGTGTCGGGTCGAGCGAAATCGCCCGTCGAAAGGCGGCTTCGGCCTCGACCGTATGCTGTTGGGCGAACAGGAAGAAGCCAAAGTTGCTTTGTGTCTCCGCGACGTCGCCATTCGTTTCGACATAGGCGCGAAGGTCGGCGACAGCGGCTTCGAAATGGGTTCGCCGATTGCCGAAAAGGTCGGGAGGGGTGCCGGCGAGTGCATTGGCGGCCGCAACCCGCACCGCACGCGTTGCATCGTCCACCAGATTGCCGATCGCCTCCAGCCTCTGCTCCGGCGCAATGTTGCCTGCCGCTTCCGCAGCACCGAGCCTGACGAGCGGATCTGTATCGGCTGCGGCCGTTCGTATGGCGGCGGTGACGTCCATGCCGCCAGTCCCACTCAGTGCGACGATGGCGCTTCCCCTGACAATTCCTGCCTGACCATGGTCACTGACAAGCGCACGCAGAGCCTCAACTGCGGTCTGATCGCCATTCGCAGCTCCGGCAAAGGCATGGGCGCTCGACGGGCGTTTGCGCCATTGCGTTCCGTACCATCCGTCCATCGTCTCGGCTGCCCAATCATCGGTTCTGCCGACATGACAGGTCGTGCACGCATTCGGCGTTCCGAGGGTCGCCGACAGGTCGGGCCGGGGGATGACGAAGGAGTGATCTCGGCGCGGATCGACCTTCATGTAGGCGCGTTCCGGCATGTGGCAGTTGGCGCATTGCGCTCCGATCGAGCCAGCCTGGTGGCGGGTGTGCGCGGGAGTGTCGAACAGGCCGCTCGGGTCCTGGTTGACGAAACGTTCCGGCTTCGTTGCGGTGTGGCATTGCGTGCATAGTGCATTGCCCTCGGCCTTCAGGCCAGCATCGTGCGGCCGATGACAGTCGAGACAGGTCACGCCCGCCCTTGCCATCTTGCTTTGCTGAAACGAACCATATTCGAAGACCTCGTCGAGTATCTGCCCGTCCGGGAAATAAAGATCCTGTCGGAGCAGGGCGGGGGAGAAATAGTCGAGAAACGGCTTTCCCGGCTGATAGCCGTCCAGCAGCCTGGTGCGCCTGGCATGGCAGGCAAAACAAATGCCTGCATCGACTTTCGGCAGAGCTGTATCCGGCTTGACCGAGGATGATGCGTTGGCGGATTGCGCGGAAGCAACGTGCTTGGCGCCCGGGCCATGACAGGACTGACAACCGATGCCGGTGGCGACGTAGGTCGACTTGTATTCGTTGGTCTGCGGTTGAAAATTCGCCTGGGGATCGGTCGAATGACAATCGATGCAGGTGCGGTTCCAGCGATAGAAGGGACCTGTCCAATGATAGGTCGAACCCGGTATTGCCGGGGTGCTGTCGCCGAGCCAGAACCACTGTCGTCTGGCCGTATCCCAGGCGATGTCGAGAGCCTGCAGCCGTCCGCCTCCGATGTCGACGAGATACTGCTGCAAGGGGTTGTAGGCAAAGGTATATTTGACCTCGAACTCGGCATGGCCGCCGTCCGCACCCTCGGTGCTGACGAAGAAGCGGCCGTCGCGGCGCGTGAAGGTCGTGACGACGCCGTCATGTTCAACGCTGCTATTGTTGAAATCGCCGCGCACTGTTTCGTCTTTGGCAAGCGCCATGGCCTTTGCATGGTGGGAGTTCGAAAATGCCGCGGCCTGATCGGCGTGGCAGGATGCGCACGTCCCTTCGTCCACGAAACCCTCGTGGATCGCTATTCGCGGGTCGGCCCCGGATGTCGAGATGTCGTCAGTGGCAAGGCTGCGCCCGGCAGGCGCGAGCAACAGGAAAAGCAGGACAGCTATTCCTCTCACCGCTGCTGACCGAACAGATGCTGCCACTCAATCGCTCCTTGTTGACGTTTTAGAAGGTCGGGGTCGCCATGGTTCAAACCTCTGGCGTGAGGCGCAGTCCTAGTCCTTGAACACCTGCTTCCAGTCGGCCTTCATATCGACGACGGTCCAGCCGGTGATCGCGGCCGCATCGAGCGCCTTGTCGAGGCGGCCGAATTCGGTATCGCGGTCGTAGGCGTATTCGCGCGCCGCATCTGTATGATGGATTAGCACGCCGAGCCTGGCAGGCCCGCCGGCCATGGTCGTCCATTGCAGCATTTGGAGATCTCCGTCGGAATTGCCGAAGGCGGCAATCGGCCGCCGGCCGATCTGCTGGTTGATCCCGACGGGTTTGCCGGCCTTGTCATCGATGAAATTGACTTCAGGAAGCCGAAAGAGGGTCGGCGTGTCGTCCTCCATCCTGAACTCGGTCTTGATCGACGAACCGACGACCTGCTCCGGTGGGATGCCGTAGACCTTTTCCGCCCAGGGACGCATGAGCTCGACGCCGCCGCCTGAAACGATGAAGGTCTTGAAGCCGTTGGCGCGGAGATAGGCGAGAAGCTCGATCATCGGCTGGTAGACGAGTTCGGTGTATGGCCGCTTGAATTTAGGGTCGCGTGCCGAAGCCAACCAATCGATCACGATCTTCTGAAAGTCGCTGGTGGTCATTCCGGCATGCGTCGTCATGATGAGCTCCACAAGGCCCTTTTCGCCGGACGCCGCGAGCGCCTTCATATCGCCTTCGAGCACTGCCTTGAACGGCTGCGTTTCCTTCCATTCCGGATGTTGCGGAGCAAGCGACTTCACTCGGTCCAGGGCGAACGCGAGTTGCGTATAGATCGGATGTTCGACCCACAGGGTTCCATCATTGTCGAACACGGCGATACGCTCCGCTTCCGGAACGAAGTCGGCTGAATCCGGTTTTGTCACCTTTTCGACGAAGGAGATTATCGCTTGCTTCGGTGCCGTGTCATTCCACGAAGGCAACGCGTCCGTTTGGGCAACCGCCAACGTCGCGGCAAAAAAGCATACTGCGGCGGCGAGCGCGACACCTCGGGAAAAATGCAGGAAATTACGGGCCGAAATCATCGCGAAGCCTCCACCGACAACGTGCAGCAATCTTGAACTGGGAGTGTATATACGGCAGCCCCGGATCCCTCCGGGGCTGTCACGGACCTAGTTTCCGGTCGGAGGCGTGATATTGACCCCCTCCTTGCCCAGTTGCTCACGAACCGACTCCAACATCTGATACTTGGAGAGTTCGATCGGACCGTCGTAACCCATGCTCTGCAGCTTGCGCGGGGGGTACTCGACATAGGTTTTCATGAGGTCCTTGATCGCTGCAGAGATGGAGACCAATGTCCAGGTATGTTCGGTATAGTTGTTCATGAAGACGTCGTAGCGTTCTTGCGGATCCTGCAGCAGATCGAACACCTGGGGCACGATGGCGACATAGGACTGGGCACCCTTCCAGCCAAGATTGGTATCAACAGCCAGACCGCCCGTGGCCTGCCCATTGTCACCGCGCAGGTTAAACACGGCCTTGTAGTTGCCGACGCGGGCAGCACCCGGCGTCAGTTCGTTTTCGGTAAAGTAGAACCAGTTTTTGCGGGCCGATTTTCCCGTCCCCAGCAGGATCGGTGTCATGTCGTAACTATCGAAGATAATCGGTTTATCTTCGCGGTCCTTTGTGGGCAGCGGCACGCCGCCGGCTGCGGCAAAGGTCGCCATTAGATCGAGACCGCCGACGATGTCGTGATTTTTCACGTCATGTTTGATCTTGCCGGGCCAGACAGCGATCGCGGGAACACGGTTGCCGCCTTCGCGCACCGTGCCTTTTGTACCACGGAATGGCGTGTAGCCAGCGTCCGGATAGACGTCTTGCCAAGCGCCGTTATCGGTCGTGTAAAAAACCAGCGTATTTCTGTCCATGCCGGTCTCACGCAGCTTGTCCATGATCCTGCCGATGCGTGTATCCAGCTCCACGACGGAGTCCGCATACTTGCTCTTCGAGATCGATTTGCCCTGGAACTCCGGGGCTGGCATGTTCGGCTGGTGCACTTTCATGAAATTGACGTTGATGAAGAAAGGCTGATCCGGTGCCTTTGCGGCTTCATCAAGAAAGCCCAGCGCCGCTTTCTCGACATAGCCGTCGAAGAACGGAATGCCGACAACGCCTTCCTTGCCGTCGATCACCGGCGTATCGACATACTGGCCGTTGATCTTGAAGTCCTCCTTTACCTCGCCTCCGGCCTTGCCGGACAGCGAGCCCGTCGTCACTTTCTGGAACAGAGCGCGGGTTTCCGCATCCATGTCCGGGAACCAGGTCGGATCGGCATAGGTGTAGGCATTGAGGTGATAGAGGCCGACATACTTCATTTCGTCGTAGCCCTGCGCGATCGGCAATGCATAGTCCGCCTCGCCAAGGTGCCATTTACCGGTGAAATAGGTGTGATAGCCACCGCGCTTCAGCACGGAGGCGAGCGTCCATTCCGCTGCAGGCAATCCGCCACCCTGGCCTTGAAAGGCGACCGTCGTCATGCCGCTGCGATTGGGAATGCGTCCCGTCTGCATGGCGGCGCGGCCAGGCGTGCAGCTCGGCTGGGCGTAGAAGGAAAAAAAGGTCATACCTTCGTCGGCCAGCTTGTCGATGTTCGGGGTCGGCATCCCGCGGCCCTCACCTCCGCCGTAAGGCCCGAGATCGCCGTAGCCGGTATCATCCGAGACGATGAACAGGATGTTGGGTTTTCGTTGGGAGTCCTGCGCTTGCAGGGGCGAGGCTGCGCACCAGAGAACGGTGGATGTAGCCAGTGCTCCCATGCAGCGGATAAGGATTCTGCTGTTCATTTCAAATCCCTCCGTTGGCGTTCTTGAATGACGGAGCCGCTCGCGGCAAAGGCTGCGATTGCATGCGTCGATTCAACTAGACTGCTTTGAAAAATTAAGATCCTGCCGGAACTGCCTCCGGCGAGTTGCTAAGCCGGCCGCATCTCTGCCCCGGCCCGCTGAATTCTAACGAATGCTGCCTTCGCCCGATATTGTACTTTAGGGAATCTCTTGATGCGGTGGCAATCGGCAGTAGTAATGCGTAGATGACGCCGCAGCGGGAAGCTGTTATTGTCGCCCGGCTTTGGGGGAAAGCGGATGGGCTTGCGAATGGTCAGGTCGATTATGCTGGACCGCCTTGTTGTTGGCGGTGGCAGCCCTGGATGCGTCCGGTGGTCAAGCCGCATCCTCCGACACCTCGTTTGCCATCATCGACCGAGTTCCCCGCGTCCTCGTCCTTTATCCCTATGATGAGAGGATCGCTGCCGGGGAGGCGCTGCGGAGCCGCTTGCTGGAGGCGACAAACGGCAAGATCGACCTGTTTTCAGAGTTCCTGGATCTGTCGCGGTTTCCGGAAGGTGGCCATGTCCCGCGCATGGCACGATATCTCGGCGAGAAATACGCGGCGCGCCGCCCGGACGTTGTTGTGGCCCTCGGCAAGGAATCGGCGAGCTTCGTAACCGCGAACCGCAGCATGATCGCTCCTGGCGCAAAGATCGTCGCCGCCGGTTTCGGCACTGCCACGGCCGAGAAGATAGACTTGCCGGATGACGTAGTCGGAGCCTTCGCGACATTCGATATTCTGAAGACGGCCGAGATGGCCCGCAGCCTGCAGCCCGATGCGCGCCATCTCTACATTGTTGGCGGTTCGTCCGACTTCGACCGCGGCTGGCTGACGCCGGCCCGTGCGGCTCTTAGGGAGTTCTCGAAGTCCTACGAGACGACCTATCTGGAAGATCTGACGATCGACGAGTTCGTCGAGCGGGCATCGCGTGTGCCGTCCGACAGCATCATTCTGGCATTGACGGTCTTCACGGACAGGGCAGGGCGCAATTTCATTCCGCGCGATGCCATCAGGCAGATCGCAGCGACCGCCAGCGCGCCTGTCTACGGACCCTATCAGACCTACATCGACTATGGCGTCGTCGGTGGCAACACCGTCACATTCGAAGCCCTGGGCCGGACCGTCGGCGACCTCGTCATCGATGCAATTGCTGGTAAGACGGTGTCGGATATCGAAGCGCCCCAGACATATCTCGCCGATGCGCGGCAACTCCAGCGATGGGGGCTTGCCGAAAAGGATCTGCCGCCGGGCACTGTCCAGATGCACAGGGAGAGGAGTGTCTGGCAGGAACACTGGGTCGTGTTGGTGGCGGGGAGCGGCCTCGTGCTGGCACAGGCCACCATCATCTCGGTGCTCCTGCTCGAGCGGAGGCGGCGCCGCGACGCCGAGCGCAGTTCGCGCTTGCACTTGCTCGAAGCCGTCCATCTCAACCAGTCCGCGACGGCCGGGGCGTTGTCCTCGTCGATCGCTCACGAACTGAACCAGCCCCTCTCGGCCATCCGCAACAATGCCGAGGCAGCGTCGGTGCTGCTTCGAAGCGAGAGCCCCGATCACGAGCTAATCCAGCAGATTCTTCTCGATATCCAGGAGGACGATCAGCGCGCAGGCGATATCATCAGCCGAATGAGAGGACTGCTCAAGAAAAGAAGCGAGATCGATTGGCAGGAGTTCGACCTGAACGATGTCACGTCGAGCGCAATCCACATCATTCACGGCGAGGCAGAACGACGCGGAATTACACTGACATCAAACCAACTGCCCGGTGAGCTGCCGGTGCGTGCCGACAAAGTTCATGTGCAGCAGGTCATCCTCAACCTGGCGACCAACGCGATGGATGCCATGCTGGAGGCCGTCCCGGCCGGGAGAACGCTCACTTTTGCAACAGGCCTGGCGAACGAGAAGGTGGAGCTCCGGGTCTCCGACACGGGAGACGGCATTCCCGCGGAGAGACTGATCCGCATCTTCGAACCGTTCTACACCACCAAGCAGGCGGGGACCGGGCTGGGTCTTTCCATAGCCCGCGCCATCGTAGAGACCTATGGCGGCACTATCTGCGCCGACAACCGCCCCGAAGGCGGGGCAGTCTTTCGCATGATCCTGCCTCTCGCCCACGCGGAGGAACGATCGAGATGAAACCTGTCATTCATATCGTCGATGACGACAAGTCCTACCGGACGGCAACCGCGAGGCTGCTTTCCGCACATGGTCTCAAGGTCGAAGCCTACGAGTCCGGAGACCAGTTTCTCGCCCGCTTTTCCGCCTGCGAGCCGGGCTGCGTACTTCTCGACCTCCAGATGCCTGGCCAGTCCGGCCTGCAGATCCAACGCCGCCTGTGCGAGTTGGCGCCGCTATTGCCGGTCGTATTCCTGACGGGGGAAGGAGACATCAAGACAAGCGTCGAGGCGATGAAGGCGGGCGCCAGGGATTTTTTGGAGAAGAGTTCGAGCGCGGCGGCATTGATGGAGGCGATCGATCGAGCTCTCATCCAATATGAAAGACAGCGGGCCGGACACGATCGCCTTCAGGCCCAGCGAGCGCTGGTGGCGGAGCTTAGTCCGCGCGAAGCCGAAGTGTTCCGGTTGTTCATTCGCGGGCGTCTCAACAAGCAGATCGCTTATGCGCTCGGCATCTCGGAGCGGACGGTGAAGGTGCATCGCCATCAGGTCATGGAAAAGCTTGGCGTAAGCTCGCTGGCCGAGGCGGTGTCGATCGCGGCGAATATCGGTCTCATCGACCAGGATACGGAATCCCCGGCGGGGTGATCGGATCCTCCTTCCCCTTAGGGCAATATCAATCGACCTCCAACTGGCCTAATTTGGCCAGGAACCGTTAATCTCTCATGTGTTCGAAAGAGGAGGGGGCATGAGGTGGAGAACCTTCCCCGCACGGTCGCTGTCGTCGATGATGACGCAAGCCTGCGGCGCAGCCTCGGGCGACTTCTCAACGCCTACGGTTTTCTGGCCGAGGAATATGCATCCGCCGAGGCCTTTCTCGCTCGCGAGCGCAAAACGGCGATACACTGCCTTGTCCTTGATATCGACCTCGGTGGCATGTCGGGCATCGATCTCCAACGCAGGTTGAAGGCCGAGGGGACAAACCTTCCGGTGATTTTCATCACGGCGTTGGAAACCGCTTCGGTAAAGGCGGAGGCAGAAAAGGTGGGCTGCGTTGCCTATCTGCAGAAGCAATTTTCCGGAGCCACGCTCATTGCGGCTATCAACAAGGCTTTGGGATTGTGAGCTGATCGAAGCTGTAGACGTTGCGCTGTCGAAGGACGACGGTTTGTTCGATCGCCGCTTGATGGTGTGCGGCAGTACCGCGTCTTGCCGACCCAGCTCCCACAGTCCTTATCAGGACTCGACCGGATCAATGCGCTTCCCTATCTCAATGGTGTCGATGAACTATGCACGGCGGCCCCGCCAGGCGTAGAGACCCGCTTGAGGAGCATCGTTGAACGCAGCTGGGCTTGAATCCTGAGTTTGCATTGACGATTTCGCGAAGACCGAGATGAGTAAAAGGAGCTCGACGGCACGCATGACTGATGTTCAACGACGAGGTTTTGTAACAAGGCTTACCGCCTATGAGCCGTTGACGCTCATTATGCTGGCATCCGTCGCAGGAGGACTGTTCGTGCTCCAGCGATTGACGAGCGAGGTCCTGGAAGGGGAGACGTTCCGCTTCGACGAGGCGATCCTGCTGGCGCTGCGGCGCCCGGGCGAGCTTGGCGTGCCGGTCGGCCCCGCCTGGCTGACCCATGCCGTCGGCGACATCACCAGTCTCGGCGGCGTCACCGTGCTGACGCTGATGACCGTTCTCGTCACCGTCTACCTTCTGCTCGACCGGCGCTGGCCGATCGCGATCTTCGTTTTTTCCTCGGTGCTGACGGGCTGGCTGGCGAGCACGCTCCTGAAGATCCTGGTCGCACGGCCGCGTCCCGATATCGTGCCGCATCTCGTCGAGGTCAGCGATCTCAGCTTTCCCTCCGGACACGCCATGGTCTCGGCGGTGACCTATCTAACCCTCGGCGCGTTGCTGGCGCGCACGCAGCGATACCCCTCGACGCGGATCTTCGTCATGGGCGCCGGGGTCTTCCTGGCTGTGATCATCGGGCTCAGCAGGATCTATCTCGGCGTCCATTATCCGACGGACGTTTTCGCCGGATGGTGTGCCGGTGCGCTGTGGGCGCTCGGCTGCTGGCTGATCTCGAAACGGTTCGTCCCGAGCCGCGCACCAGATGATGCCCACACGATCGCAAACGGCGACGGCGGATAGCGCGAGGCCTATTGCGGTACCTTGAACAGGTGGCGGATACGTGTCACCAGCGAGCCAACCGAGCCGCCGTTCAGCGCGGCGCCCTCGGCCGCGAAGGAATGCTGGCCGGTCTCGATCCGGCGCGAGAGGGTGGCGGCCAGCTCTTCTGCAATGGCGGGTCGGTCGTGTAGCAGCGGCGCCAGGCTTGCCTGAGCGATTTCGTAGACGACGACGAAGGTGAGCGCGCGCAGGCTCGCCGCCTCGCCAATGCCGATCAGCAGTCCGCTTTCGCCGAAATAATCGCCTGGCGCCAGCCGGCCGAGTTCGACTTGCTTGTGGCCTTCCTGCCGTGTCGCGACGAGCGCGCCGGTACGCACGATCATCAGCGACGCAACCGTATCGCCCTGATCGATGAGAACGGAATCCTTCTTGTAGGTCCGCCGTGTCATTGAGGATGCGAGGGTTTCCTTCTCGTCCTCGGTCAGCGAGAAAAACAGCGGGACGGCGTCGAGAAGCTTGAGCGGCGTCGGCCGGTGCGGCTTTGCCATCTCCTCCGGCTGCAACTGCTCGGGCGGTAAGCCGGCGGCGTCGAGCGGTCGCGCCAAGGTGAGACCAGCGGCTTTGACATGGCGGTAGATCAGGTCGAATATTTCGTTCTTCGCGAGCCCCGCCTGGCCGATATCCCTGACGCGGAAGGAGAGCTCCACCTCGATTGCGTCCGATGTCAGCGATTTGATCTGCACGCCGGGTTTCGGCTCGGTCAGGATCGAGCCGCTGCTCAAGAGCACGGCGCGCATGACTTCGATGATCGCAGACGGGCCGATCGTTGGCACGACGCGGACCGTCAGTGTCGCGCCGTGACTGCGGTCAGGACTGCTGAGGTTGGTCAGTCCGACCTTGGCGAGAAAGCTGTTCGGCAAGACGACGAGGTCGTTCGATCCGTTTAGCAGATGGGTCGAGCGCCAATTGGTTTCGACGACACTGCCTTCGACGCCGTCATTCAGCACGATCCAGTCGCCGATCGCGTAGGGCCGGCCGAGATTGAGCGCGATGCCGGAAAAGACGTCGCTCAGGGTGCTCTGCATCGCCAGGCCGAGAATGACGGCAAGGACGCCAGACGTGGCGATCAGCGTGCCGACGGGAAAGCTGAAGACATAGGCGACCACCGAGAGGATCGCGCCGAGATAGATCAGCCCGATGACCAGATCCTGGACGAGGCGACCTTCGCGCGGTTGGCGCTCGAAGATCAGGAAGACGCGCACGAAGGCGATCAGCGCCCAGGCGGCATTGATCCACCAGACAACCTTGGCAAGGGCGATGAAGACGCGTTCGAAGGTCGAAGCCGTCGTCGGACCGACCTCGTAGGGCACGATGTCGTGATAAAGCAGCAGCACGCTGAGCGCCGCGAAGAAGAACACCTGCCCTGCGAGTCTCCAGCTCGGGAAGGGCCGAAGCGCTATTCGGGTGATCACTGCGCCAGCCACCGCCAGCGTCCCGGCTTGGACGACAGGATCGGCAAGCACTCCGGACCAGGTAAGATTATCAAGCATCGACTGTCCACCCGCCAGAGCACGGTGCCGGAAAATGTGAGCGGTCTTCGGTCAACAAATCCTCGCTATCCCATTCGAATGGTGGCTTCGCCGCATCCTTTCTTCCAATCCGACCGCGAGGCAACCGTAAAATAGCGCCAGCGCGCCGGAAACGGGATCTGCGTGACCAGCGAGCTCATATTGCCGCGGTTCATCGTGGCGCCTTCAGTCGTGATGAAGTGTCTGCCGTTTCGCCGCTAAAAGCCCCGTCAGATCTGCGCGGACGATCAACCTCGTGTTCGTGGCATCTCATCCTTGCCGCATCACAAGTGCTGGAACGCTTGCAGCGCCCCGCGTCGATTTAGACGCGCGGCGCTGCAGCAGTTTGAACGGTGTATCTTGGCTACGAGCGCTTAGGTGCGCGGCTTCAGATTTTCCGGGTCATAGATCGGCTTGTAGCCGACGCCGACAACCTCCACCGGATAGGTCTCGGCAAAATACTCGACGTTCAGCTTGCGTCCGACCTGGCAATGCGACCAGGGCAAATAGGCCAGAGCAATGTTCTTGCCGACCGTCGGGCCGTAGGCGATCGAGGTCGTGTAGGACCGGCGGCCAAGCTCGTCGACCAGAACCTCTCCGGTGGCGGGATCGACAACCGGCAGGTTGCCGAGCGGATAACGCTTCACGCCCGATTTGTCGGTATTTTCGGTCATGACAAGCGTGCAGAGCATGGCCGGCTGGTGCTCACGCGCCTTGTATTCCAGATGTTTTTCCTTGCCGCGGAAATCGGCTTCCTTGACCTTCGGACGGGCGAGATCGGCTTCGATCAGGTTGTACTGGGTCAAAAGGTCGGCGTTCTGCAGGCGCAGGCTCTTTTCCATGCGGCGCGAGTTTGCATAGGTCTCGACGCCGAAGGCCATCACACCGGTCGAACGCAGCGCATCCCAGACGGCGAGGCCGTCTTCGTACTTCATGTGCAGTTCCCAGCCCTGCTCGCCGACATAGGAGATGCGGAAGGCGGTGACGGGCTTTCCGGCGATTTCGATCGGCTTGATCGCCGCAAAGGCGAAGTTTTCCTGATCGAGCCCGGCCGGATCGGCCACAACCTTCTTCAGCGTGTCGCGCGCATTCGGCCCCCAGATGCCGATCGTCACGAATTTTTCCGAGACGTCGGTGACGGTCACATCAAGGCCGCGGTCTTCGGCGACGCGCTTCATATAGTGCAGGTCGCGCGGGCCGGCATCGGCGCCGTTGACGAGACGGCAACGGTCGGCCATGCGGAAGACGGTGAAGTCGGCGCGCACCATGCCTTCGTCGTCGAGGAAGTGGGTGTAAACGCCCTTGCCGATGTTGGCATCGCCGCCGACCTTGGCGGCGCACAGCCATTCCATCAGCTCGACATGGTCAGGCCCCTCGATATCGACCATGTGGAAATGGCTGAGATTGACGATGCCGCAATCCTCGCTCATCGCCAGATGCTCGGCATTCGACACCCGCCAGAAATGGCGGCTGTCCCATTCGTTCTCACGAACCGGGACGCGGTCGGCATATTTCTCCAGAAGGTGCTCGTTGGCGGCATAGCCGTGCGCACGCTCCCAGCCGCCGAGTTCCATGAAATAGCCGCCAAGCTCCTTTTCGCGCTCGTAGAAAGGCGAGCGTTTGGCGTTGCGGCCGGATAGGTAGGGTTCGCGGGTATGAACGGCCGGGAAATAGATCTTCTGGGCGGCTTCGTAGCAGCGGCCTTCGATGAACTCTTCCGTCAGCTGATGCGGATAGAAGCGGGCATAATCGATGCTGTTGTGATCGATTTCAGTCCGGCCGTCGGTCATCCAGTCGGCGATCAGCTTGCCGTAACCCGGGCCATCCTTGACCCAGATGGCAACGCAATACCAGAGACCGCGCACCTTCTGGCTCTCGCCGCAGGATGCGCCGCCGCTGGCGGAAACCTGCAGCAGGCCGTTGAAGGAGTGGCCTTCGTTATAGCCGAGTTCGCCGAGGATCGGCGTCAGTTCCATGGCGCGCTCGAGCGGCTCGATAATCTGTTCCATCTCGAGGTCGCGCTGCGAGGGCGAAAGGCGGGCTTCGTGCTTTTCGAGAATATCGCGCGGATGGCACATGCGCGGATTGGTGGCCTCGTAATAGCCCCACTCGATCTGACCGCCCTCGGTCGTCGCCGGGTCGCCGGTATCGCGCATATAGGCGGAGTTGCCCTGGTCGCGCAGCAGCGGAAAGCCGATTTCCTTGCCGGTGCCTTCAAACTCGTTATAGGGACCGAAGAAGGTGAGCGGGTGGTCGACAGGCATGACGGGCAGGTCTTCGCCGACCATCTCGGCGATCAGGCGGCCCCAGAGGCCGGCGCAGACGATGACATGGTCGGCCATGATGGTACCGCGATGGGTGACGACGCCCTTGATGCGGCCGCCTTCGACGATCAGCGACTTCGCCGGCGTGTTGCCGAAGACCTGCAGCTTGCCCGCCTTTTCGGCGGCATCGACGAGCTTGCCGGCAACGGTCTGCGAGCGCGGAATGACGAGGCCGGCATCCGGGTCGTAAAGGCCGCCCATCACCTGATCTTCCTCGATCAGCGGGAACTTCTCCTTGATTTCGGAAGGGCTGACATAATGGGCGCGCGTGCCGAAGGCGCGTGCCGAGGAAAGCTTGCGCTTGATTTCTTCCATCCAGGCATCGTCGCCGGTGCGCGCCACTTCGAGGCCGCCGATGCGGGCGTAATGGCCCATCTTCTCGTAGAAATCGATTGAATATTGCGTGGTCCAGACAGAGAGATAGTCGTGGCTCGTGGTGTAACAGAAGTCCGAGGCATGGGCTGTCGAGCCGATATCGGTCGGTATGCCCGACTTATCGATGCCGACGATATCGTCCCATCCGCGCTCGACGAGATGATGCGCGATGGAGGCGCCGACGATACCGCCGAGGCCGATGATGACGACCTTTGCCTTTTCCGGAAATGCTGCCACGTGCTGTTCCTTCTACTGATCGGACGAACTAAAGTTTTGCCAGCCGCCCTCGACTTGCGACGAGGGCATTATGCATCACGCTGGCGACCGTCATTGGTCCTACGCCGCCGAGGATCGGCGTGATTGCGCCAGCCGGGATCGAGGCTGGATAATTCCAGGACGATGCAAACGTCGTGGGTTCACGGCGCTGAAATCGCCTTGAGCCGGTCGATATCGACGAGCACGATCTCTTCCGAAACAGGCTCGCGATTGTGCAGGCGGAACCATTCCACGGCTTCGCGCACCCGGTCTCCATGCGGCGCCGGATAGGCGCCGAGGCCGAGAACCCATTCGCGCACGGTTTCCCGTTCCATCCGCCCGGCCCGGTATCGGTCGCAGACGGTTTTCGCCGATGCGATGAGATCATTGATGCTTTTCACGGGGATTCCTCAATGCACGGAAGGTTCGTCGTCGTCGAGGAAGGATCGAATGCCGTCCCGCGCCACCACGGCCAGGAATTCGTCGAAGGCATCCCGGTCGGTCGCAAACGGCTCGTCCCAGCGGATCAGGTCCTCGCCTTGCGTGACGACTTCCATCGTCCAGTCTTCATTGCTGCCTGAGGTTCGAAAGATATCGACAAGCACCGTCACGCCGTCATCGGAAAATTCCCCGGCCAGTTCGGAGTGTTCAAGCTTTTGCTTCTTTGCCATTCAGCCGCCAGCGCCTGGAGGGGCGTCGTTTTTGAGATGTTCTTCGTATTGAACCGTCTCGGTTTCGTTCGTGTCGATGGAGGCATTGGCGCCTTTCACAAGGCGAACGCCGGCACCGCCGCCGTCCTCCGCAATGAAAAGCACACCCGCATCCTCCAAGCTCCGCTTCATATCCTGCAGGATTCGCTCGGACGGGGAAAGCGTCCCGGCCTCGAAATCGGCAATCGTCTGTTTGGCGATTTTCGCAGCTGATGACAAGTCATCCTCAGACCATCCGACGAGGGCACGCGCGGCCCGGCATTGAGCTGGAGATAGGCACAAAACAATCACCTGACATTGAACGAAGGGGGAGAGCATTTCCGTGGTTTCGGAGAAATCAGGACCTGCTCGGTCAGCAATATAAAGATGTGACCAGCGGTGAAGAAGACAAGCGCATGTCCGCCGACGCGGAATAGGGCCAATTGCTCTACCCTTATTGGGCGATAGGGGAGGTTGATTGACTGAATATTATTAAAGCCTAATCTAACCGCCTTTGTCACGGGGAGGTAACAATGCGTGAGCCGGATATGCAGAAACTCGATGCGCTGGTCGGCCGTCTTGTCGGCGATGTCGGCGCCGCCATGTCAGGTGCCCTGGTCGTGCTTGGCGATAAGGTGGGGATCTTCAAGGCGATGGCCGATGGCACGCCGCTGACCGTTGAGCAGCTTGCCGCAAAGACCGGGGTGAAGGAGCGTTACCTCAGGGAATGGCTGAGCGCCCAGGCGGCTGCGGATTATGTCGTTTACGATGAAAAAACCGATCGTTTCAGCCTGACGGCGGAACAGGCGATGGTGTTTGCCGAGGAAAACAGCCCGGCCTTCTTCGTCGGGGCCTTCGAGGTCGTGCAATCCATGTGGATGGACGAGGCCAAGGTCGCCGATGCCTTCCGCACCGGCAAGGGTCTCGGTTGGCACGAGCACAGCACCTGTCTCTTCCGCGGAACCGAGCGGTTCTTCCGCCCGGGCTACAACAGCCATCTGGTGAACGAATGGATACCGGCTCTCGCAGGCGTCGAAGAAAAGCTCAAATCCGGCGCCAACGTCGCCGATGTCGGCTGCGGTCACGGCGCGTCGACCATCCTGATGGCGCAGGCTTATCCCGCCTCGCATTTCACCGGTTTCGATTATCACGGGCCCTCGATCGAAAGAGCAAAGGCCGCCGCAAAAGAGGCTGGCGTCGCCGATCGTGTCACTTTCGAGCAGGGCAAGGCGGCCGAATTTCCAGGGCGCAGCTATGATATGGTCGCCATGTTCGACTGCCTGCACGACATGGGCGATCCGGTCGGCGCCGGCCGGCATGTCAGGGAAACGCTTGCCCCGAACGGCACCTGGCTGATCGTCGAGCCCTTTGCCCATGACCATCTCAAGGACAATCTCAATCCGGTGGGACGGGTCTATTACGGCGCATCGACGATGATCTGCACGCCGGCATCGCTCTCCCAGGAGGTGGGCCTCGGGCTTGGCGCCCAGGCCGGAGAAATGAAACTGCGCAAGGTGGCGCTCGACGCCGGCTTCAAGCATTTCCGCCGCGCCACCGAAACGCCGTTCAACATGGTCTTCGAGGTGCGGGCCTGAAATAGCCGAGCTATCTCAGCTTGCCGATGCTGGCATACATGCCGGTCGTGCGAAATTCCGTCGGGTTGGTGCCGTAGACCCGGCGGAAAACCTTGGAGAAATAGTTCGGATCGTCGAAGCCGCACATGATGGCGACTTCCTTGACCGGCAGAAAGTCGGCCTTGGTCAAAAGTTTGACGGCGCGCTGCAGGCGCTGCTGCAGCACGAATTCCGCCGGCGGCATGCCCTCGCTTTCGGCGAAGCTGCGCGAGAAATGCGCGCGGCTGAGACCGACAATGCCGGCGAGTTCGCTGACCGGCAGCGGCTTTTCGAGATTGGCGTTGATATGGTCGATTACCGGCTGCATCAGGCTGAGCTCGGCGGCAAAGGCCGGCGAGCCGAAGACGTCGTCGTAAAGCGCCATTGCCGCTTCATAGGCAATCGCCGAGGCGGCACCCGGGGAGGTCGCGCCGGTGACGAGGCGCAGGCTGCAGTCGGCGAGATGATCGATGGTCGAGGGCTGCAGTTTCAGCACCGGGCCTGCGGTGGACAGCACCAGCTGATGAATGCGCAGCGTCTCCTCACCGTTCATCGAAATCCAGAAATATTCCCAGCGGTCGCCCTTCTCCAGCCAATAGCGATGATTGTGCGGGACGAGCACCAACAGAGTGTCGCCGCCCTGAAGCCGATAATTGCGATTCTGATAGCGCAGCCGGCCCGTGCCGCTGATCGTGTGCTGCAGCACGGTGAAGGGCGTCTGGCCGCGCCTTCGGCCATCCCAGTCATAGGGCTCGTTCTCGCGCACTTCATAGCCGGAGCTCGTCGGCATGGCATGCAATCGCTGCCGGCCGCGAGGCAGCGAAACCGTCCTCATCGACTGTCCGTTGGCAATCAAATTCTGCAGCACAAAATTACCCCTGAAAGCATAATCCTTCTCTGGTCGCTCTGCCGATTTCGGGCATAATCCCGCTCGACAAACAGAGAAGAGACGACGGTCGAAAGAGCGGCCGGGAGGAAAACAGGCAGTTTTTCGGCTTTTTCAGCCCCATGTGCCAGCATGCGGCCTGATCCTCCATGGCCATCTTTTCTGTAGCATTCGATTGGGTCGAGGTGAAGATCATGAGTTTCAAAATCGCTATTATCGGTGCAGGCAGCGTCGGTTTCACCAAGAAGCTGTTCACCGATATTTTGTGTGTTCCGGAGTTTCGCGACGTCGAATTCGCGCTGACCGATCTCAGCGAACATAATCTGGAGATGATCAAGGCGATCCTCGACCGGATCGTCGAAGCGAACGGATTGCCGACCAAGGTGACGGCGACGACCGACCGGCGCCAGGCGCTGACCGGCGCGCGTTACATCATCAGCTGCGTCAGGGTCGGCGGCCTCGAAGCCTATGCCGACGATATTCGCATCCCGCTGAAATACGGCATCGATCAGTGTGTCGGCGATACGATCTGCGCCGGCGGCATCCTCTACGGCCAGCGCAACATCCCCGTCATCCTCGACTTCTGCAAGGATATCAGGGAGGTTGCCGAGCCCGGTGCCAAGTTCCTGAACTATGCCAATCCAATGGCGATGAACACCTGGGCGGCGATCGAATACGGCAAGGTCGATACCGTCGGCCTCTGCCACGGCGTCCAGCACGGCGCCGAACAGATCGCCGAGGTGCTCGGCGCCAAGTCGCTCAGCGAGCTCGACTATGTCTGCTCCGGCATCAACCACCAGACCTGGTTCATTGACCTGCGTCTCAACGGCCGCAAGATCGGCAAGGACGAACTGGTTGCCGCCTTCGAGGCGCATCCGGTCTATTCGCAGCAGGAGAAGCTGCGCATCGATGTGCTGAAGCGTTTCGGCGTCTATTCCACCGAAAGCAACGGCCATCTTTCGGAATACCTGCCCTGGTACCGCAAGCGGCCGGAGGAAATCACCCGCTGGATCGACATGTCCGACTGGATCCACGGCGAGACCGGCGGTTACCTCCGCCACTCCACCGAAACCCGCAACTGGTTCGAGACGGAATTCCCGCAATTCCTGGAATCCGCTGCTAAGCCGATCGATCCGGCCAAGCGCTCGAACGAACATGCGAGCCATATCCTCGAGGCGCTGGAGACGAACCGGGTCTATCGCGGCCATTTCAACGTCAAGAACAATGGCGTCATCGCCAACCTGCCGTCCGATGCGATCATCGAATCGCCGGGCTTCGTCGACCGCTTCGGCATCAACATGGTCTCCGGCGTCACCCTGCCGGAAGCCTGTGCCGCCACCTGCATTGCCTCGATCAACGTCCAGCGCATGTCGGTGCATGCCGCCATCTCGGGCGACATCGACCTTCTGAAGCTTGCCGTGCTGCACGATCCGCTTGTTGGAGCCGTGGCGACGCCCGAGGAAGTCTGGCAGATGGTCGACGAAATGGTCGTTGCCCAGGCGCGCTGGCTGCCGCAATATGCCGATGCCGTGCCGGCCGCCAAGGAGCGGCTGTCGAAATCCAAGGTGCAGACCCGCGACTGGGCGGGCGCTGCGCGCCGCAACGTTCGCTCGATCGAAGAGCTGCGCGCGGAAAAGGCGGCGCTGAAACAGGCCGTCTGATTTTCGTGAAGGAGGGGTCGTCATGGGTTTCCGGGAGGGAAATCCATGGGCCGCCGGCCCCGACTTCATATCGTTCGAGGAAAAAGGAGCCCGTGTGATCCGCGCTCCGGAACAAGAGGGAGAAACGATGATGAAATTCCGTAACCTTGGCATTCTGGCAGGACTGGCGCTCGGCGTCTCGGTCCTGGCGCTGAATGCATATGCCTCCGAGGCAACCGTGCCGCCGGTGCCGCCGGCATTCCCGGCCGAAGGCAAGATCAAATATGTGGCGCGCGACTCCATCCTGGAGTTCAAGGCGCTGCCCGAATATCACGAGCCCGACTGGGTCACGAAGAATTTCGTCGCCGCCGGCAAGCTGCCGCCGGTGAAGGACCGTCTGCCGAAGGAGCCGATGGTCTTCAAGACGGGCAATATGCCCGACGGCATCGGCGTCTACGGCGATACGATGCGCCACGTCATCGGCGGCCGGCCGGAAGGTTGGAACTACGGCGCCGGCCAGACGCAGGGTTGGGGCGGCATCGATATCGGCCTGTCCGAATGCCTGACGCGCACCGCGCCGCTGTTCCAGGTCGAAGCCAAGGACACCGAGCCGCTGCCGAACCTCGCCAAGAGCTGGGATTGGTCGGAAGACGGCCACAAGCTGACCATGCACCTGGTAGAAGGCGCCAAATGGTCTGACGGCGCGCCGTTCAATGCCGACGACATCATGTTCTACTGGGACGACGAAGTCGTCGACCCGAACGTCTCGCCGCTCGGCGGCGGTGCCTCGCCTGAGGCATTCGGTGTCGGCACGACGCTGAAGAAGATCGACGACTATACGGTGGAATGGACCTTCAAGGAGGCCTTCCCGAAGCAATATCTCTACACGATGTCCTACCCGAACTTCTGCCCGGGACCGTCGCATATCCTGAAGCCCCAGCATCCGAAATATTCGAAGAACACCTACGACCAGTTCAAGAACGCCTTCCCGCCGGAGTTCATGAACATGCCTGTCATGGGCGCCTGGGTGCCGGTGGAATATCGTTCCGACGACATCATCGTCATGCGCCGCAACCCCTACTACTGGAAGGTGGACGAGAAGGGCAATCAGCTGCCTTATCTCAACGAGCTGCACTACAAGCTCTCGACCTGGGCCGACCGCGACGTTCAGGCCGTGGCAGGCTCCGCCGATTTCTCCAACCTCGAGCAGCCGGAAAACTTCGTCGCCTCGCTGAAGCGCGCTGCGGAAAAGACCGCGCCGGCCCGGCTGGCCTTCGGTCCGCGCCTGATCGGCTATAACCTGCGCATGAACTTCTCCGCCAACGGCTGGGGCAACCCGGACGAGCGCGGCCAGGCGATCCGCGAGCTGAACCGCAATGAGGATTTCCGCAAGGCCGTCACCATGGCGCTCGATCGCAAGGCGATCGGCGACTCGCTGGTCAAGGGACCGTTCACGGCGATCTACCCGGGCGGGCTTTCCTCCGGCACCAGCTTCTACGACCGCAACTCCACCGTCTACTATCCCTTCGATCTGAAGGGCGCCAAGGCGGAACTCGCCAAGGCAGGCCTCAAGGATACGGATGGCAACGGCATCGTGAACTTCCCGGCCGGCACGGCGGGCGGCAAGGATGTCGAAATCGTCATGCTGATCAACAATCAGTACACGACCGATAAGAGCCTTGCAGAAGGTGTCGTCGGCCAGATGGAGAAGCTCGGCCTGAAGATCGTCATCAACGCGCTCGACGGCGCCAAGCGTGACGACGCCCATTATGCCGGCCGCTTCGACTGGCTGATCCAGCGCAACACGACGGAGCTGTCGTCGGTGGTGCAGAATACCGAGCAGCTTGCCCCTGTTGGTCCCCGCACCAGCTGGCACCATCGCGCCGGCAAGGATGACCAGCTCGATCTGATGCCGTTCGAAAATGAGCTTGTCGACGTCGTCAACAAGTTCAGGACGAGCCAGGACAACGACGACCGCGTCAGCCTGATGAAGCAGTATCAGAAGATCTCGACCGAGCACGTCAACACCGTCGGTCTGACCGAATATCCCGGCGCGCTGATCGTCAACAAGCGCTTCTCGAACGTGCCGCAGGGGACGCCGATCATGATGTTCAACTGGGCTGAAGATTCGGTGATCCGCGAACGCCTGTGGGTGGCTGCCGACAAGCAGGGCAAATACGAGCTGTTCCCAGCGCAGCTGCCCGGCAAGCCCGGCGACAAGGGCCCGATCAACTGATGCCTGTCATCAGGAAACAAAGAACCAAAGCGCGTCGCATCTGAAGATGCGACGCTGGAGAGTTCCCTCCCAGCTGAAAAAGAGATTCAGGCCGCGCGTGGCGCGCGGCCTGATGTGACCAACAAAGCCGGCCGCGCCGACAAGGAGCGACTGGCGGCAAGGTAAGCGAACCGTCCGATGTTACGATTCCTGCTCGTGCGCATAGCCTCCGCGATCCCCGTTCTCTTCATTCTGAGCGTGGTGACTTTCGCGATCATCCAGGCCCCGCCTGGCGACTATGCCGATTATATAAGATCGCAGCTGATCAATCAGGGCGGCGCCTCCTACGCCCAGGCCGAAGCCCAGGCCCAGGCCTACCGGGTCGAGCACGGCCTCGACAAGCCGATGGTCGTCCAATACGTCAACTGGATCGGCGGCATCGTGACGCGCGGCGATTTCGGCTACAGCATGTTCTACAACAAGCCGGTTGCCGACGTCGTCGGTGAGCGTTTGCCGCGGACCCTGCTTCTGGCGCTCGTCTGCCACATCTTCGCCTCGGTGCTCGGCATCGGCTTCGGCATCTGGGCGGCGACCCGCCAATACAGCTGGATCGACAGCGCGCTTTCGGGAATTTCCTTCCTCGGCATGACGGTGCCGCGCTTCCTGATGGCGCTGATCATCGTCTATCTCCTGGTCTTCCAGTTCAACGTGTCCGAAATCGGCAGTTTCTTCTCGCCGCAATATGGCGGCGCGCCCTGGTCCTGGGGGAAATTCGTCGATCTCGTTCACCATGTCTGGCCGGTCGTGGCGATCGCGACCTTCGGCGGGCTCGCCTACAATATGCGCGTCATGCGCGGCAATCTGCTCGATACGCTGAATGCCCAATATGTCGAGACGGCCAAGGCCAAGGGGCTCACTGGCGCAGCGGTGGTGATGCGCCATGCCGTGCCGAACGCGCTGCATCCGCTTGTCATGTACCAGGGTGTGGTGCTGCCTTATATGCTGACCGGCGAGATCGAAACCGCCATCATCTTCGCGCTGCCGACCGTCGGCCCGGCGATCGTCGGCTCGATGGCGGTCGGCGACGTCTATGTCACCGCCACCTTCATGATGGTGCTGTCGGCGACGCTGATCGTCGGCAATATCATCGCCGACATGCTGCTCGCTTTGCTCGATCCGCGCGTGCGCCAATTCGGAGGAGCCTGAGATGCTTGCTTTCGACTCGTCCGACACCCCGCCGACAACCGAACCCGCGATCAAGAAGCCATCGCATGGCAGCGAGAGCTATCTGGCGCTCGTCTGGCGCCGGCTGCGGCGCTCCTGGACCGGCATGGCCGGGCTGATACTCGTCGGGCTGCTGCTGATCATGGCGATCTTTGCCGATTTCTTTGCGCCGATGGACCCGAAGGCGACCGATGTCGGCTTCGCACCGCCGCAGGTGATGAGCTTCCACGACAAGGACGGCAATTTCGTCTTCCAGCCGCGCGTCTATGCGCTGTCGGATTCAGAGGAGCTCGACCCGGTCACCTTCCAGCCGATCGTCGGCATGGATTACGACAATCCGCGGCTGCTCGGCTTCTTCGTCAAGGGCGCCGAATATAAGCTGCTCGGCCTCATTCCGGCCGACCGCCATTTCTTCGGTTCGACCGACGGCCAGCCGGTGCATTTCCTCGGCACCGACAAGTTCGGCCGCGACGTGCTGTCGCGCGCCATTATCGGCTCGCGGATCTCGCTGACGATCGCGCTGACCGTCGTTTTCATCGTCACCCTCATCGGCACCACTGTCGGCATGGTGTCGGGTTATTTTGGCGGCACCTTCGACGTCTGGCTGCAGCGCTTCGTCGAACTGGTGCTCGCCTTCCCGCAATTGCCGCTTTATCTGGCGCTGACCTCGCTGATCCCGGTGACAGCGCCGACCAATGTCTTCCTCGCCTTCGTCATTATCGTCATGTCGGCGCTCGGCTGGGCGCAGATGTCGCGCGAGGTGCGCGGCAAGACATTGGCGCTTGCCCGCATCGATTATGTCCGGGCGGCGATGGCCGTCGGCGCCACCGACCGGCGCATCATCCTGCAGCATATCTTTCCGAACGTGATGAGCCACGTCATCGTGGCGGTGACGCTCGCCATTCCGAGCGTCGTGCTACTCGAATCCTTCCTCGGTTTCCTCGGCTTTGCGGTCAAGCCGCCGCTGATTTCCTGGGGGCTGATGCTGCAGGATACGGCGACTTATTCGGTTATCGGCTCCTATCCCTGGATTCTCTCCCCCGTCGGCTTCGTGCTCGTCACCGTCTTCGCCTTCAATGCGCTCGGCGACGGACTGCGCGATGCAGTCGATCCTTATTGAGGTGATTGATATGGCTCTTGCACTGGTCAATTCCTTCGCCCCACCCGTCCGCCACGACCATGATGGCCGCTCGGAAACGCCGATCATTGACGCCCGCAACGTGGCGGTGAATTTCAAGGTCGAGGACGGCATGGTCGAAGCCGTCAAGGACGTCTCGTTCCAACTCTATCGCGGCGAAACCATCGCCATCGTCGGCGAATCCGGCTCCGGCAAATCGGTGACGGCGCGAACGGTGATGGGGCTCTTGTCGAAGCGCGCCGTAGTCTCCGACAAATCGACGGTTTCCTATGACGGCAGCAACATCCTGAAATTCTCCGAGCGGGCCCGCCGCAAGCTCCGCGGCGACCGCATCTCGATGATCTTCCAGGAGCCGATGAGCTCGCTGAACCCGATCTATACGATCGGCAGCCAGATCGTCGAGGCGATCCGCGTCCACCGCCGGGTCAGCCGGAGGGATGCGGAAAAGCGCGCGCTCGAACTGCTCGAACATGTGCAGATCCCCGATCCCGCCGCGCGGCTGATGCAATACCCGCATCAGCTTTCCGGCGGCCAGCGCCAGCGCGTGATGATCGCCATGGCGCTCGCCAACGATCCCGACGTCCTGATCGCCGACGAACCGACGACGGCGCTCGACGTCACCGTGCAGGCGCAGATCCTCAATCTGATCCGCAACCTGCAGAAGGAACTGGGGATGGCCGTCATCCTCATCACCCACGACCTGACCGTGGTGAGGCAGTTTTCCGACTACGTCTACGTGATGCAGCATGGCGAAGTGCGCGAGCACAATGTCACCGAAGCGCTGTTTGCCAATCCGCAGCACGCCTATACCAGACATCTCCTTGCCTCCGAGCCGCGCGGTGAGGCCAATCCGTTGCCGGAGGGGTCGGACATCATCCTCGATGCCAAGGGCGTGCGCGTCGGTTTCATGATGCGCCACGGCACTTTTCTCAAGCCGGAGATGCGCGAGCTTGTCGCCGTCGACAGCCTGAGCCTCACGCTGCGCCGCCACGAAACGCTCGGCCTTGTCGGCGAATCCGGCTCCGGCAAGACCACCTTCGGCCAGGCGATCCTGCGGCTGAATACACCGCAGGCAGGCGAGATCCATTTCGACCGTCAGCCGATCCACGGGCTATCCAGGGCCGAGATGCGGCCGTTTCGCGCCCGCATGCAGGTGGTTTTCCAGGACCCGTTCTCATCGCTCAACCCGCGTATGACAATCGGCCAGATCATCGAGGAAGGGCTCGTCGTCAATAGGCTCGGCGCCACCCGCGGCGAACGGCAGGACCGGGTGCGCGAGGCCCTGATTGCCGCCGGCATGCCCGGCAATATCCTGTCGCGTTTCCCGCATGAATTTTCTGGCGGCCAGCGCCAGCGCATCGCCATTGCCCGCGCCATCGCCCTGGAGCCGGAATTCATCCTGCTCGACGAACCGACATCCGCGCTCGACCTGTCCGTCCAGGCGCAGATCATCGAACTCTTGCGCAAGCTGCAGGACGAGCGGGGCTTGAGCTACCTCTTCATCTCTCACGACCTCAAGGTCGTGCGCGCCCTCTGCCACCGCGTCATCGTCATGCAGCATGGCAAGATCGTCGAAGAGGGACCGGTCAACGAAGTTCTCACCCATCCCAAGACCGCCTACACCGAACGGCTCGTCAAAGCCGCTTTCGAGGTAGCATGATTATCGAATGCCGGAGGCTATAATGGCAGGAAATCCCAAAATCACCTTCATCGGAGCAGGCTCCACCGTCTTCATGAAGAACATCATCGGCGACGTCTTGCAGCGTCCGGCCTTGTCGGGGGCGACCATCGCGCTGATGGATCTCAATCCGCAGCGGCTTGAGGAAAGCGCCATCGTCGTCAACAAGTTGATCTCGACGCTTGGTGTCAAGGCAAAGGCCGAGACCTATTCCGACCAGCGCAAGGCGCTTGCTGGCGCCGATTTCGTCGTCGTCGCCTTCCAGATCGGCGGTTATGAGCCCTGCACGGTCACCGATTTCGAGGTGCCGAAGAAATACGGCCTGCGCCAGACGATCGCCGATACGCTCGGCGTCGGCGGCATCATGCGCGGGCTTCGCACCGTGCCGCATCTGTGGAAGGTCTGCGAGGACATGCTCGCCGTCTGCCCCGAGGCGATCATGCTGCAATATGTCAACCCGATGGCGATCAACACCTGGGCGATATCGGAAAAATACCCGACCATCCGCCAGGTCGGCCTCTGCCATTCGGTGCAGGGCACGGCGATGGAGCTCGCCCACGACCTCGACATTCCCTACGAGGAAATCCGTTATCGTGCGGCCGGTATCAACCACATGGCCTTCTATCTCAAATTCGAGCAACGCCAGGCCGACGGTTCCTACCGCAACCTCTATCCCGATCTCTTGCGCGGCTACCGCGAGGGCAGGGCGCCGAAGCCCGGCTGGAATCCGCGCTGCCCGAACAAGGTGCGCTACGAGATGCTGACGCGGCTCGGCTATTTCGTCACCGAAAGCTCGGAGCATTTCGCCGAATACACCCCCTATTTTATCAAGGAGGGCCGCGACGACCTGATCGAGAAATTCGGCATTCCGCTCGATGAATATCCGAAGCGCTGCATCGAGCAGATCGAGCGCTGGAAGGGCCAGGCCGAGGCCTATCGTTCGGCCGACAAGATCGAGGTGCAGCCGTCGAAGGAATATGCCTCCTCGATCATCAATTCGGTCTGGACCGGCGAGCCCTCGGTCATCTACGGCAATGTCCGCAACAATGGCTGCATCACCTCGCTGCCGGAAAATTGCGCCGCCGAAGTGCCTTGCCTGGTCGACGCCTCCGGCATCCAGCCGACCTTCATCGGCGCCCTGCCGCCGCAACTGACGGCGCTGATGCGCACCAATATCAACGTCCAGGAACTGACGGTGCAGGCGCTGATGACCGAAAACCGCGAGCATATCTACCACGCCGCGATGATGGACCCGCACACGGCCGCCGAACTCGACCTCGACCAGATCTGGTCGCTGGTCGACGACCTGCTCGCCGCCCATGGTGATTGGCTGCCCGAATGGGCCCGCACATCGAGTAAAGTCAAGGCTGCCTGACCTACTCTCCCTTGTCAGGCGTCAAAGAGCCCCGCGGTCGCAACAACCGCGGGGTTTTTTGTGACGCCGGCGAGCTCCGGATTTTCGCGGCGGATCTCGACGTCACGCTGTTGTCTGCTGCAAAAGATATGGACCAAATCATGCAGTCGTTCTGAGAAGCAAGTCAAAGGGACAGCCCGCGGAGTGTTTAACGCCGCCGAGATCTATAGCCATGGATTACGGCCTCCCTCCGTTGTAAGCTCGCCGCACATTTGTGACTGTCTGTCCGAAGGAGCGGTTGCCGCCGTGGATCGAAAGCTCGCAGCCATTCTATCTACCGATGTCGTCGGCTTCAGCCGACTGACCGCGCTCAATGAGGAGCCCACGCTTCGCGCGCTTTACGCCTGTCATGACCACATCGAGGAGTTGGTGCGCCAGAATGGCGGACGCATTTTCAGCAGTGCTGGCGACGGACTTTTGGCGGAGTTCCCGAGTGCCGTCCAAGCGGTGAGGTGTTCAGTCGACGTGCTACGCCGCATCCGCCGCCACTTCGACGACTTGCTGGAGGAACCTAGCCTTGAATTCAGGGTCGGCATCAACCTGGGCGACGTCGTCGTGTCGGGGGACGATCTCTTGGGGGATGGGGTCAACATAGCCGCGCGTTTACAGGAGATGGCTCCGCCTTCAGGCATCTGCATTTCCGGATCGGTCAGGGAGCACCTTCACGGCAAGATGACGTTTACCCTGATCAGCCTTGGAGAGCGCGCACTGAAAAACATTCCGCGGCCCGTCCATGTATATCGGGTGGAATGGGCACAAGACTTGTCTGACGATGACGAAACTGCACCGAGGACGCCGCCACTGATCCGACCGGGAAAGGATCAGCCGTCGATCGTGGTGATGCCGTTCGACAATCTCAGTGGCTCCAGCGACGAGTATTTCGTGGATGGCGTCGTTGAAGAGATTACGTCGGCTCTCTCTCGCGTACGAGATTTCTTCGTGATTGCCCGCCAGTCTGCGTTCACCTTCAAAGGCCAGTTTGTCGACGTCCGGGATATCGGCAGGCAGCTCGGGGTCGCGTATGTTGTCGAAGGCACCGTCCGCCGTGGAGGTGATCGGCTGCGAATATCTGTCCAACTGGTTGATGCCGAGATGAGGAACCAGCTGTGGTCAGAGCGCTACGAGGGCGCAACCCATGAGATCTTCGAATTCCAGGACAGGATCGCGGCCCAGGTCGCCGGCGCAGTCCATCCAGCTATTCGGAGCGCGGAAATCGAGCTTTCGACCCGAAGGCCGCCGAGCAGCCTGCGTGCCTACGACTTCGTGATGCGGGCCTATCCATATCTCTGGGGCCACAACGAGGAATCGGTGACGCAGGCAATCCCGTTGCTTGAAAGAGCGATTGCCATCGATCCGGTCTACGGCCGGGCCCATGCGTTTCTAGCTTGGTGCCACGGTCAGAACCTCGGTTATATCTGGAGCAAGGACCCGGAGCGGGAATTGCAGATCACGCTGGCTGCGATTGAAGCGGCGTCGCGTTCGATCGACGATGATCCGACTGCGCTGACGGCAGTTGGTGGAGCCATGAGTCATTGCGGTGATCAGGCTCGCGCTACCGTCTATCTAGAGCGAGCGCTGATACTCGATCCCAATAATGCTTGGGCGTGGGCGAGATTTGGATGGGTGGCGAGCTATAGAGGTGAGCCCGATCATGCAAAGGAGCGGTTCGAAAGGGCGATGACCCTCAGTCCTGCAGATCCGCTGGCTTTCAACATGCGAATGGGATTTGCGCTTGCATTGGCTCTGGCAGGCTCTCTTGCCGAGGCCGTCTCGATAGCCCGGGCGGTGGTGGCTCGGCACCCCGATGTGAAGTGGCCATACCGGATGATGACAGCTTGGGCGTCCATGGCGGGCGACGAGGAAACAGCTCGTTGGGCAGCAGGGCGGCTACTGGCAGCGGAACCCGACTTCACGATCCAACGATATCTCACGCGACCCGTGTTCCGATCGATGCCGCGATGGGCGGAACAGATGTCCGAAGGTTTGCGGAAGGCAGGATTGCCTGAACGTTAACCGAGCGACGGCCAGTTACTGCTTCTCCGTAGTGCCAGACGTATCCTCTTGGACCGCCGCTCGGAAGCATAGCGGGCGAATCAAGCTGAGGCGAGGGCCGCGTTGGGGACCTTGAATCTTCCATGTCGAGATCTCATCTTCGGGAAAAGCATTCCTAATCGCTTTCAGGCAAGGCACATTGCAAAAGCCGGTACTGATTCCGTCCAGCGTGCGACCGATGCAAATCGCTTCTCGAACCGACGAGGTAGACGTTGACGCAGTTCTTCGAAACAACCCAGGGCATCATGGTGGTCGGTGCAATGATCGGAGCTGGCTGTTTTGCGGCCGGCATCATCTTGCCCGGTGCGCTGCGGTGGCTGAATGCTGAGCGCGCGCGGAATCCAAAACGCGATGGGCGTAGCGCGGCGATGTTAACGGCTCTGGCACTGGACGATTTTGTCGGTGCGGCTTACGCGGCGGTACACGACACGCCAGAGTTCAACCCGGCCAATGAAGGCGAGTTCGTCTTCCACACGCCCGATCCGGTCCTTGTCCTTCCGCGGGCTGAGGATTTGAACCTGCTCGGCGAAGCGCTTTTCAATGAGACTTTATGGCTATCGAACCGCGTGACGAATCTGGGCAACGCCTTAGACAACCTTGATCTCTCCAGTCCAGGATTCGACAGCTTTTTCGAAAGGCGCCAAGAGGGCTATGCGGTGCTCGCGGCGAAGGCGATGGACCTCATCGAGCGACTGCTAGCAGACTTCGACCTCAGCCTTCCGGAAAAGCCTGACTACTACCGGCAGCGCGAAGGTTTCGCATCGGTTGTACAAGCTGCAGGCGAACGTGAAACGCGGGCGAAAAAAGTGGCTTCGCGGGTTCAAATTCCCGGATCGAACGTTACCCAACTTTTTTCGAAGACTGGAGAAGAAGGTGAGTGAGGTCTCCGTGCAAACTTCGGCCTTGCGCGATGCCTCGCGCGGGGTCACTTCCGATTTTTCGCGTCCGGCTACACTGATAACACCGGCGGCCTGAAATCGGCAGCAAGGGGCCGCAGTTCTAATCCTTTCGAGAGCAGGCTCACCTGATTCTGAGGGCGGCAATGTCCCGTGCGGCTTGGGTTCACCCTAGCAAAGGCGATCCGTTCAAAGTCGAAATCATGTGCTCGATGAAGGCGCGAACGCGGTGCGGCAATGGCCCGCCTCCAACATAGATTGCATGGACCAGTTCCAGGTCTCCCGGATTATGCTCCTCGAGCAATGGAACAAGCCGCCCCGTAGCGATCTCGTCGGCCACATGGAAGAAACCGACGCGGGCGATGCCAGCGCCTGCCAGTGCCATTTGTTTCATTGTCTCGCCGTTGTTCACGACGATGCGGCCCGTGACCGGTTGGGCGATTTCCCGGCCGTCGACGAGAAATGGCCAGGAGGGTCTTGCACGCCGAAAGTTGAAAGTCAGGCAGTCGTGATGTTCGAGATCGGCCGGGACCACGGGAGGCTCTCGCCGCGCCAGATAGCTCGGCGCGGCGCAAACGACGCGTCGGCTTTGCCCCAGCTTTCGCGCGATCAAGCCGCTATCCGGCAGATTGCCCATCCGGATGGCGACATCCGTTTTCTCGGCAACCAGATCGACAATGCCGTCGGTGAAACTGAGATCGACGATCAGATCGGGATTGCGGGCGATGAATTCCGGCATGGCCGGCGCCACGAACATCGTGCCGAACGGAACTGCCGCGTTGATCCTGAGCCGCCCGCGCACGGCGCGTCCCGCCGCCTGCTGATCGGCGTCGTTCAGTTCCTGCAGGATCTTCAACGCGGCGTGATGATAGGCCTCGCCTTCTTCCGTGAGCGTCAGAGCGCGGGTCGTTCGCACCAGGAGCCGCGCGCCGAGCCTGGCTTCCAGGCGTGCAATCAGTTTGCTCACCGCTGACGGAGTGATGTCGAGATTGCGGGCGGCGGCGGAGAAGCCCCCGTCCTGCACGACGCGTGCAAACACTTCCATCTCGCCGGAGCGTTCCATCAGGATCCGCGGCATTGATGATCCTCATTCACAAGAGCATGTCCTTTGCAGGCAATAGTGCCGCCTGCCGGTAAATCATAAATTACTTCCATCAACAATCTGGAGACACGACATGGATCTGCAACTCACCGGCAAAACCACCCTCGTTACCGGTGCCACGGCTGGCATCGGCCTTGAAATCGCCCGCACACTTGCCGGCGAAGGCGCTCGCGTCGTCATTACCGGGCGAGACCGCAACAAGCTCGACAGCGCGATTGCCGACATCAACGCATCGACTGGAGGCGAAATCATCGGAGTGCTGGCAGACGCTGCAAGCGCCGAGGGTGCCGCGATCATCGCCAAGGCCGAGCCTTCGGTCGATATCCTCGTCAACAATCTCGGCATCTATGAAAGCAAGGCCTTCGGAGCCATCACCGATGCCGACTGGAGCCATCTGTTCGATGTCAACGTGATGAGCGGCGTGCGCCTGTCCCGGACCTATCTTCCCGGCATGCTGGAGCGCAACTGGGGCCGCATCATCTTCATTTCGAGCGAGTCGGGCCTTGCCATCCCGCAGGACATGATCCACTACGCAACCACCAAGACGGCACAGCTTTCGATCGCGCGCGGATTGGCGCAACTGACCCGCAGCACCAACGTCACGGTCAATTCCGTCCTGCCGGGACCGACGCGTTCGGAAGGCATCGAGGCCTTCCTGCGCAGTCAGGCAAGCGATCCGTCCGCACCAATCAAGCAGATCGAAACCGAGTTCTTCGCCACCGCCCGCTCGGCTTCGATCCTGCAGCGCATGGTGGAAGCCGAAGAGGTTGCAAATCTCGTCGCCTATCTCGCCAGCCCCCGATCATCTGCCACGAATGGTGCTGCTCTGCGCGCCGAAGGCGGTCTCGTCAACACCATCGCCTGAGCACGGCTCTCCTGGCTGCCCGAATGCGCCCGCACATCCAGTAAAGTCAAGGCTGCCTGAGCCCGTAACCGCGCTTATCAACTTTGCTCGGTTCGCTGTGCCTAAGTTACCGGGTCCGGGCGCATCGAATCTGTGAAGCGCCCGGCCCGCCGAGGCCTACGACAGCTTCCGGATGGTGCCGTAGATGATGTTGCGGTTGGCACCGAACCAGACTTTGCTTTCAACCGTGTTTTCTGGCGCACTGCTTCTGGCAATGCGCCACATGTCGGCCTCGGAGCGCTGCAGGAGCTCCCAGTTCATATAGGATTCCATGTATCCGTCATCGGCCATCTCGTCGGAGAAGTTGGCAAACAGAAAGACGCCGCCCGGTTTCAGCATCTCCATGCAGATCTGGGTCAGTCGGATTGCGACTTTATCGGTGAGGTAATCGTACAGTCCTGCTGCGTAGATGAGATCGAATGTGCCAATCTGATGCTTTCGCGCCAGCAGGCCGCGCACGGATCCATCGATAGGCTCGACAGCCGTCCCATGGAATTGGCTCGAGATCGAGCCGATGCTTTGGGGATCCTGATCCAGGGCAACCCAGCGTTTGAGCCGGCCCTCTGCCAGTGCCGTTGATGCCTCCGCTTCGCGAAGGTGACCGGCGGCAATCGCCAGGATCTCGGTATCGCCACCGGTTCGCGCGGCGGTCTCGTCAACGGTGCGGGTCAGGATGTCGCGACGTTCCCTGACGGCGACCGGGCCGGGCGCGTTGATCGTGTATTCGAAAATATCGAGACCGAGATGGGTGGATCTGGCCACTTCTTCGGCCACCGCCGGATGTCCATAAATAAAGTCTATCAGACTGGCATCACCGGAATAACCGCGCGGTTTTTCAAAGGACCAGCGCGTGAACGGGCATTGCTGCAGGATCTTTGCCGAGGGATGGGCCTGAATCAGCGGGATGAGCTTCTGCCACACGGCCGCGCCGCATTTTTGGCGGACGTCGTGGAGCTGACCGATCAGCCACCTGACGGCCTCGGGCAGGTCTTTGCCGGCGGCGAACCGCTGCATTGCAAGGCTGATGACAATTGCAAACTCGGCCTCTGCAGTGCGCAGCAGGCCTGTTTGGTGATCCTGGCTGGGTGAGAGGAAGTTATTGCTGACGGACTGCGGGGTGATCAAGCTTTGGCCATCAAGAGAAAAGAGCGGCTGTGCCACGGAACCTCACTGGTAAATAACAACTTAAGAGATAAGATAAAATCCTCAGCATTCTCTTAACGTCAAGTCAAGGTCTGCGGCAGTGGCCGCCACTGGACCACTTAATTTTAGAAAATATTAGTGAAGCCGAGAGATACACTGCCGGCTTCGGCGCTGTTCGAGTGTTATCGGTTGATGTGGGGTCGGCGTCGGGCTATCCAATTCAGCTGGCGGTCTGCGTAGGGCAACTGCTGCAAGATTGTTGGGTGGCAGGGGCATGATGCACGTGTTAGCCGAGACGGCAGTCGCCACCATGCGGCCGACGCTGTCGCCAGAACGGTTGCGTCGTCTGTATAAGCATCGGAGCGAGAGCGGCCGAAAATGCGCGACCCGCAGCGGCCTCTGGATCGCGGTGGCAGCTTACCTCGCCTATGCTTTCACGGACTATCTTTTTATCGGCGATGTCGTTCGCTACACGGTCGCTGGCCGGGTGGCGGTGAGCGCCGGTGCTCTCTGCATGCTGGAACTCCTGCTCTACCGCAAGGCAAAAGCCGATACGGTCGACATGGCCGCGGCGGCGTCCGTGCTGGCCGCTTATCTTGTCTGGCTTCTCACCGCCCAGATGACCACGGTCAGGGAGGCGTTCTCCTATTATATGGTTTTTGGCGCGATCTTCATGATGAGCGTCAACCTGTTCTTCAGTTTCCGGTTTCCGCTTGCCCTGGCGGCCTCCGTCACCAACATGCTCATCTTCATCGGCGCCCTCTGTCTGTTCGCGCCGATGTTGCTTGTCCACAAGCTGATCCTCGGTGCCTTCTGTATTTCCTGCTTTATTTTCACCTCTTACGTGAACCTTCAGCTGAACAGGGAGCGCTATAAGGTCTTCCTGAATGCGCTTGAAGCCAGTCTGCAGCAGGCGGCCGCCGAGGAAAGGGGCAGGGCGCTTTTGCACCTCTCGAATACGGATTCGTTGACGGGCCTGGAAAATCGCCGGGCAATCGATCAGCGCCTGCGCGACTATTGGCAACGCTGGCAGGACAAAAGAGCGCCCTTTGCCGTGCTGCTGATCGATGTCGATTACTTCAAGCACTATAACGACTGCTATGGCCACCAGGAAGGTGACCGGTGCCTGGTGGCGGTATCCCAGCTTCTCCAGAGCGTGGCCTCGTCCTACGGCTCGATCATCGGACGGTACGGCGGTGAGGAATTCATCGTCATCACACCCATGCACAATTCGGAAAGGGCGGCCGCACTCGCAGAAGCAATGTGTGCCGCCGTCCGCGCGCTGGCGTGGCCACACGAGCACCGGCGGGACGGCACCACCGTCATCACCGTCAGTGTCGGCGTCTCCTATACCCGGGACCACACCAAGCAGGTCGACAAGGTCATTCATGAAGCCGACCGCGCGCTTTATGCCGCCAAGGCAACCGGTCGAAACACCGTCGTGGTCTTCGATCCTAACGACCCGCAGAGCAGCGATGACAGCGAGGATATCGCCGCGACCCTGAAGATCGCGCTTGAACACGGCCTCGTCTCCCTCGTCTATCAGCCGATCCGTAACGTCCAGACCGGCGATATGGACGGTGTAGAAGCTTTGATGCGTTTGAGGATGCTGGACGGAACCGCCGTACCGCCGGATAAATTTATCCCGGTTGCCGAAAGGACAGGTTCGATCGTTAAACTCGGCCGCTGGGCAATTCGTACTGTTTGCCGGGACCTGTTGGCAGGCGACCTGGTGCAGGTTGCCAGCGTCAACGTTTCGCCGATCGAACTGAAAACGCCGGGTTTCGCCAGCTATGTCGCTGCAACACTGGCGGAATTCGACGTGGCGGGCGCCAGGCTTGCTTTCGAAATTACCGAAGGCGTGGAGCTGGAAATCGACCAGGACCTGGTTCGCTGCATCAGCGACCTGAGGGCGCTCGGCGCTCAAGTCTGGCTCGACGACTTCGGCACAGGCTTCGCAGGGCTCTCGTGGCTTCGACTGATCGACTTCGACACCGTCAAGATCGATCGATCCTTCCTCCATGACAGCAACACGGAGAGAGGCAAGAGGATGCTGCTCGACATCATCAGCCTGCTGCGCAATCGCGGTGTCAGGATCCTCGTTGAAGGCGTCGAGACGATCGAACATCAGCTGCTGATGCAGCAATACGGCATCAACCAGATCCAGGGATATTACATCGGCCGGCCGGCGCCGGCCGCTCGGCTGGAAACGGGTAACGTGCTGCCGTTCAGCAGGAACCTTGATTCCAAACGTCTGTCGCGGAATGGGCCATAGGCTCCGTTCCGGTCGAGGCGACGGATTTCCCAAGCGTCTTTGAGACCAAGCATCTTCGAGCCCAGGCATCGTTGAGACCTTCCACCGCCAGGCCATAGCTATCTGCAAGCGATGTTGGTTTGCAGATCACGGCGCTGTGTGTGAAAGCGCCGATGCGCTTCATGTTCCTCCAGCCGACGACGCCAAATAGTTTTCTGCCGCTGCGCAGACCATCCAATTTCCCCCCTGCTTGCCAAAAAACCACAATTGCCTCACTTAGTTCACACATCCACCCTCGGCATGAAGAATTGGATCAACGCTGCATGCGCATAGCTTACGTTTTTCTCGGTGCATTTCTTGCAATCGTACAGTCCGCCTCCGCTGAAGTCGCATCGCCGCCGGTTTTGGCGCCGCTGGAGCGACAGGCAGAAGCCGCGCAGTTGAGCGCGCAATTTCTCTCGCGCTACAGCTATAAGCCCGTTCCGCTCGACGATGCCTTGTCGGCGCGGGTGATGGATGGCTTCATCAAGTCGCTTGATCCGGATCGCATGCTCTTCCTGCAGGCCGATATCGACAAGTTCATGGCTGAGCGCAGCGAGATCGACGATGCGATCGAGCGCAAGGACCTGCAGATCCCGTTTGCGATCTTCAACGCCTATGAACAGCGTGTTGTCGACCGCATGACCTACGCGCGCAGCCTGCTGAAGCAGAATTTCGATTTCAGCGGCCAGGAGAATTATTCGGTGCTGCGCGAGAAAGCGCCGTGGCCGCAGTCGCAAGCCGAGAGCGATGAGCTTTGGCGCAAACGCGTCAAAAGCGACTGGCTGCGGTTGAAGCTCGGCGGCAAGGCCGATGCGGCTATTCGCGACACGCTCGACAAACGCTATGAAAACACGCTCGAGCGCGCTTACAAATTCAAGAGCGACGACGTCTTCCAGTCGTTCATGGACGCCTATTCGAACGCGATCGATCCGCACACCGATTATTTCGGCGCCGCCGCCTCAGCCGATTTCGATGTGTCGATGAAGCTGTCGCTGTTCGGCATCGGGGCGGTGCTGCAGGAGCGCGACGACTATACGACGATCCGTGAGCTGGTGCCCGGCGGGCCGGCGCAGCTTTCCGGCAAGCTCGCGGTCGGAGACCGGATCACCGGCGTCGGCCAGGGCAAGAATGGGCCGATCAAGGAAGTGGTGGGCACGCGCCTTGATGAAGTCGTGCAGATGATCCGCGGGAAAAAGGGCTCCGTCGTGCGCCTCGACATCCTGCCGGCCGATGCCGGCGCCGATGCCACGCATCGCGTCATCAGCCTGGTGCGCGATAAAATCAGTCTCGACAAGCAGGCCGCCAGGAATACCGTTCTGTCGGTCAAATCCGGTGACACCGAGCGCAAGATCGGCATCATTACCCTGCCGGTCTTCTATGAGGATTTTGAAGCCAAGGGCAAAGGCGACAAGGATTACAAAAGTGCCAGCCGCGATGTCGCCAAGCTTCTCGGCGAGCTGAAGCAGGAAAACGTCGACAGCGTTCTCATGGACCTGCGCAACAATGGCGGCGGTTCCTTGGACGAGGCGATCGATGTGACCGGCCTCTTCATCGGCAAGGGCCCGGTCGTCCAGCAGCGCCGCAGCGACGGCAAGATCGAGGTCAAAAGCTCGGATCTCGCCGAGCCCGTCTGGGCAGGCCCGATGGGTGTGCTGATCAATCGCGGCTCGGCCTCGGCTTCGGAGATTTTTGCCGCGGCGATCCAGGATTACGGCCGCGGCGTCATCGTCGGCGAACCCAGCTTCGGCAAGGGCACGGTTCAGACGGTCGTCGATCTCGACCAGATGGTTCACAACAGCAAACCCGAATATGGCGAGCTGAAGGTGACGATCGCCCAGTTCTTCCGGGTCAATGGCGGCACGACGCAGCTGCGCGGCGTCACCCCCGATATCACCCTGCCGGGATTGTCCGATCCGGAGAGCTTCGGCGAGACCAGCTATGACAACGCCCTGCCATGGGCGGAGATCAAGCCCGCCAAATACGCGCCCGAAGGCAATGTCGCGGCATTGCTGCCGGCCTTGCAGAGCCGCCATGATGCGCGGGTGAAGGGCGATCCGGATTTCCAGCGCCTGGTGAAAGACATTGCCGACCTGAAGGCGCAGCGCGAGAAAGGCATCGTCTCCCTGAATGAAGCCGAACGCCGCAAGGAAGCAGCGGCGCGCGAGAAGCGGTTCAAGGATCGGGCGCAGGCGAGCGATGGCGACAACCCCGGTGGAGATGATGGTCTGGAGTCGGGCGAACGCAGCCTCAGCGCCGACATCGCCCTCGAAAATGCCCGCAAGAATGCCAAGGACGTCCTGCTCGACGAGGCCGCCGCCATTCTGGCAGACGAGGTGGGTCTGCATGACGGCGACCTGAATGCAGCCACCAAACCAGCGGCAAAGACCGACGCGAAATAGCCGGCCGCTGAGCTCGCCGCTGCGGGGCAGGGCGCGCCGGCCGGCGCCCCTCCTTGCGCCGATCCCATATGTGCCTGTATAAGGCACATATCGAGGACGCCATGAACACCCGCTTTGCCGTCGCCACCCACATCCTGACCTTTCTTCAGTCCCAGGAAGGGTCCCCCGCGTCCTCCGAGCTGATTGCATCGAGCGTCAACACCAATCCGACGCTCATCCGGCGGCTGCTGTCGCAGCTGGCCAAGGCCGGGTTGACGACCGCCCAGATGGGCAGCGGCGGCGGCGCCTTGCTGGCCCGGCCGGGCACCTCGATCACGCTGCTCGATGTGCACAGGGCGATCGACGAAGGCCACGTCATTTTCCCGCTGCATCAGCAGCCGAACCCGCAATGCCCGGTCGGCCGCAACATCAACAAGGTTTTGCACGGCCGCATCGCCGCGGTCGAACAGGCGATGGAGCGTGAGCTCGCACGCACCACCATCGCCGATCTCGCCACCGATATTTCAGCCATCAATTCAGCCGCTTGATCGAAAAGCCGATGTTTCGCGCGCGTCACAGCTTTACATTGATATGTAACAGAGATAGATACATATCGTCTGTTACAGGAATGGTTACATATGATGAAGACCAGCTTCCCGCGCCGCACCGTGCTTGCGATGGCGGCAATCCTCCCTCTCGCAGGTGGCCTCAAGGTCACCTCCGCCCATGCAACGGAGACCCTAATGTTGATTTCCACTGAGAGCTGACCCGGCGTTTCCACCGAGAATTGACCCGCCTTTTAGGTATCGTTCTTGTCGATCGTGGTGGTCAAGTTCCTTCGTTTCTCCTTTGTCGTTTTGGGTTCA
>Ga0123341_1000026_pt1 | contig 71667 bp, 61 predicted proteins | sample Turbeapinknodule_FD_89959 | JGI IMG/M metagenome (GOLD analysis project Ga0123341, IMG submission 89959) | Root nodule microbial communities of legume samples collected from Mexico - Turtle bean Mexico pink nodule | ecosystem: Host-associated > Plants > Roots > Nodule | place: Mexico: Nepantla...
TATCAGAACCCGCCTCGCGAATGTCGATCGCCACTCTGCGGACTTCGCCGCGATCCGAGCCCTCTTAAACAATAAACCGCCACACCCTATCTGTATTGCGATGGAGCCGACGCGGCCGCGTCGAACGTCGCTTGGACGAAATACCCGTTGCGGCCTGCCGAATCGCAATCGCTTTATCCCAGCTTCTATGCGTCACGAAATCCATCAATATTATGGCACATTTGGCTTTTCCCTTGCTATTGTGACACGGAAAACATACAACGAATTTTAGGATAAAGTGTTGACGGGATAGAGTCGCCGCAAAGGCTGCCAGCCAGATCAGGACCTGGCGCCACACCGGTCATCGTCCGCCGTCTCATGCGCTTCATCCTTTGAACTGGATCCTGATTTTCCGGCTCATTGTCGGAATTCATTGGTGGATCAGCCACCACGCTCTCAGGGAGCAAACTCATCGGACCCGAACGGGTCTTCGTATTTGTCGATCACGCTTGGTTGTTGATGGTTTCGCAGCAGGTTTTATCTGAAGTGTACAGGCCCCGGACCGAAATGGTTCCGGCTGCGGTCTGGCTGCTGCCCTCCCCCTCGCATCAGGCGCGACTTTCATTATCCGGCGCGGCCACGACGGACCGCATTCTTTCTGTTTCAACAGCAGTCGGGAATGCGCTCTCGCGGCCACGCCGAGGAGCTCAGCTTACATGGCAGACAAAATGCTTATCGATGCGTCTCACGAGGAAGAGACGCGCGTCGTTGTCGTTCGCGGGAACCGCATAGAAGAATTTGACTTCGAGTCCCAGCACAAGAAGCAGATCCGCGGCAACATCTATCTGGCAAAGGTAACGAGGGTCGAGCCCTCGCTGCAAGCCGCCTTCGTCGATTACGGCGGCAACCGGCACGGCTTCCTGGCCTTCGCCGAAATCCATCCCGACTATTATCAGATACCGCTCGCCGACCGTCAGGCGCTGCTTCGGGCCGAAGCCGAGGAGCATCGCCGCGACGAAGACGTCGAGCATGTCGAAACCGCGCCGATGGTCGATCTGTCCAAGCAGGATCAGCCGGATGTCGGCATCGTGCCGGTAGAGGCGCCGGAAATTTCTGCCGCAACTGAAGAGCCGGCGGCGGTTGAGGCCGCGGCAGCGCCCGAGGCCACCGAGGAAGCGCCGGCCAAGAAGTCAAGGCCGCGCCGCAGCCGCAAGAAGGCAGCCGAGCCGGTTGCCGAGACGACCGCGACCGAGGACGCCGTTCCCACAGACGTCGAAGCCGAAGGCGCTGCGAACGTCGACAACGAGGATGATGGCTCGACCGGCAGCGCAATGGCCGCCATGGTGGAAACCGACGAGATTTCCGAGGACGTCGATACCAGCAAGCGTCGCCACGATGATGACGACGACGATGACGATCACGGCGAAGAGGAAGTCATCGAATCCGTCGGCGCCGAAGACGCGATGGAAGAAGTGCCGGACCGGGTGCAGCGCAAGCCGCGCAAGCAATACCGCATCCAGGAAGTCATCAAGCGCCGTCAGATCCTGCTCGTGCAGGTTGCCAAGGAAGAGCGCGGCAACAAGGGCGCGGCCCTTACCACCTACCTGTCGCTTGCCGGCCGCTATTCCGTGCTAATGCCGAACACGGCGCGCGGCGGCGGAATTTCCCGCAAGATCACCAACCCTGCCGACCGCAAGCGCCTGAAGGAAATCGCGCGCATGCTCGAGGTGCCGCAGGGCATGGGCGTCATCCTTCGCACCGCCGGCGCCAACCGCACCAAGGTCGAGGTCAAGCGTGACTTCGAATATCTGATGCGCCTCTGGGAAAACGTGCGTACGCTGACGCTGGCGTCCACCGCTCCCTGCCTCGTCTATGAGGAAGGCTCGTTGATCAAACGCTCGATCCGCGACCTCTACAACAAGGATATCGGCGAGATCATCGTCTCCGGCGAAGAAGGCTATCGTGAAGCGAAAGACTTCATGAAGATGCTGATGCCGAGCCATGCCAAGGTTGTTCAGCCCTATCGTGACATCCACCCGATCTTCTCGCGTTCGGGCATCGAGGCGCAGCTCGACCGCATGCTGCAGCCGCAGGTCACGCTGAAGTCCGGCGGCTACCTGATCATGAACCAGACGGAAGCGCTGGTCTCGATCGACGTCAACTCCGGCCGCTCAACGCGCGAACACTCGATCGAGGACACTGCGCTGCAGACCAACCTCGAGGCGGCCGACGAGGTCGCCCGCCAGCTTCGCCTGCGCGACCTTGCCGGCCTGATCGTCATCGACTTCATCGACATGGAAGAGAAGCGCAACAACCGCGCAGTCGAGAAGAAGCTGAAGGAGTGCCTGAAGAACGACCGCGCCCGCATTCAGGTCGGCCGGATCTCGCATTTCGGCCTGCTCGAAATGTCGCGCCAGCGCATCCGCGCCTCGGTTCTCGAATCGACCACGCAGGTCTGCTCGCATTGCGGCGGCAGTGGCCATGTGCGTTCGCAATCCTCCGTTGCGCTGCATGTCCTGCGCGGTATCGAGGAATATCTGCTCAAGAATACCACGCACAATATCAGCGTACGCACCACGCCTGACATCGCGCTCTACCTACTCAACCACAAGCGCCAGACGATCATCGACTACGAAAATCGTTTCGGCGTCGCTATCGTCATCGATGCGGATGGTTCGGTCGGCGCGCAGCATTTCGCCATCGATCGGGGCGATGCCGTGGAGAACCCGGTCAAGATCGAGACGCTCTTCAACTTCGCAGCTATTCCTGAGGATGACGATGACGACATCGTCATTGAGATGGATGAGGACGAAGACGAGGAACTCGAGGAGAAGCCGGCCGCCGCCGAGCGACCCGTCCCGGCACGCTCGGAAGGCGAGGGTGACGGAAACCGCAAGCGCAAGCGCCGCCGGCGTCGGCGCGGCCGCAACGGCAATGCCGAGCAGCCGGTATCGGCTGCAGGCGAAGCCGGCGACGAGGATGAGGACGGTGACGACGAAGGCAGCGAAGGCGATGAAAACGCCGAGGGCACGCCCGAGACACTGGCTGAAAGCGAAGAATCGCAGCGCCGCAAGCGCCGCCGTCGCGGCAAGCGTGGCGGCCGCCGCAACCGCGCCGAGGATGGTTCCGAACTGACGGCCGGCGAAGCCGGTGAAGACAATGGCAGTGACGAGGGCGTCGAAGAGGGCGAAGGCGACGACATCGCGAACGACGGCACTTCCCAGGAAGCCGAAACTGTCGAAACGGTTGTGGAGCAGGCGGGCGAAAGCCAGGCCGCAGCCGCCGCTGTCGAGGGTGCGGCCGTCGTCACCGAGGATCTGAAGCCGGCCCGTGGCCGCGGCCGTCGCAAAGCCGCAGCAGCGCCGGTCGAAGAGCCGGTGGCAGAGACAGCACCGACGGCCGTGGCTGAACCGGAACTGGCGGTAGCCGCCGCCGATCTCGGAACACCCGTTCAGGAAGAAGCGCAGGAAGAGGCAAAGCCGGTTCGCGCCAACCGCGAATCCAACATCACCTCCTCCGAGCCGACGGTGAAGTCCACCCGCGCTGAAAACGCCGAAGGCGAAGACGGCAAGCCGAAGAAAGCCGGCTGGTGGCAGCGCCGTGGCTTCTTCTGAAAGCTGATTTTCGGACGTAAATGATCAATCCGGCCGCGGCGACGCGGCCGGATTTTTGTTTGTGGCGATGGCGTCAGCGTCGATCTTGAACCGCGTGACGCTGATGTGTATCTTTTAAGAAGATTATACACATGAGGTGAAAATGCGGACGAATATAGATATCGATGACGCCTTGCTCGACGCGGCGATGACCGCCACGGGATTGGCGACGAAAAAAGCCACCATCGAACAGGCACTGCGAAGCCTTGTCGACAGACACCGCCGGAAAAATGCGATCGCAAATCTCTCGGGAATCGGCTGGGAAGGCGATCTCGACGAAATGCGTCGCGATCGGCTGGACGATAACCAGTGATCGTCGTCGACAGCTCGGTCTGGATTACACATCTGCGCGGGATAGAAAGCGCCGCAAGACGACGTCTGCAGGATATCGAGGATCCGCTAGAGATTCTTGTCGGTGATCTTACCCTTCTGGAAGTGCTCCAGGGCGCGCGCAACGAACGCCATGCAGCCACCATCGAAGCGAGCTTGCGCCAATTCACCATTCGCCCGATGCTTGGCGAGAGCCTGGCCATTCGGGCAGCTCGCAACTACCGTCTGTTACGGGAACGCGGCATCACAGTGCGCAAGACCATGGACTTGATCATAGGCACATTCTGCATACAAGAGGGCCATTCACTCCTGCACGATGATCGTGATTTCGATCCGATGGCCGAGCATCTCGGTCTCAGGATCGCCTGATCTCAAGGGTCGGCGGCTCACTGCCTGCGATCAGGCCGCCGGCGGATAGAGCAAATCGACGATGTAGCTGGCGTCGAAGCGGGAATCGAGCATGCCGTAGGTCGAGCGCCAGCCGCCGGCGAGACGCGTCTCGATGAAGGCATCGGCGATGCGCCCTGCCCCGAGCCGATAGAGTTCGGCGGCACCGGCGGCAAGCGCCAGTTGCTCGACGAGCAGCCGCGCGGCGCCCTCATCCTGTTCGCAGAGCGCGATTGCGGCGCGCAGCACGTCGATGGTCTTCTTGCCGGCAGGGCCGAGGTCGCGGGCAAGGCCAGCGAAAACCGTTTCGAACAGATCCTTGCCGCGGTTGAGCACCCGCAGCACATCGAGCGCCATGACGTTGCCGGAGCCTTCCCAGATGGCGTTCACCGGAGCCTCGCGGTAATGGCGGGCGATCGGGCGCTCCTCGATGTAACCATTGCCGCCGATGCATTCCATCGCCTCGTAGATCAGCGCGGGCGCGATCTTGCAGCACCAATATTTGGCGACCGGCGTCATGACGCGGGCATAGGCGGCTTCTTCGGCGTTGCCACGCGCCTTGTCGAAGGCGTCGGCAAGACGGAAGGAGAGCGCGGTGGCGGCGGCGACATCGAGCGCCATGTCGGCCAGCACCCGCGTCATGATCGGCTGATTGACGAGCATCTTGCCGAAGACGCTGCGGCCGCGGGTGTGGTGCACGGCCTCGGCCAGCGAGGCGCGCATCATGCCCGAGGAGGCCAAGGCGCAGTCGAGCCGCGTCAGCGTCACCATGTCGAGGATGGTGCGGATGCCGGCATCCGGACCGCCGAGCAGGAACCCGAAGGTGTCTGAGAATTCCACTTCGGCAGAGGCGTTGGAGCGGTTGCCGACCTTGTCCTTCAGCCGCTGGAACTGCAGGCCGTTGGTGGACCCATCCTCCAGCAGGCGCGGCACGAGGAAGCAGCCCATGCCCTCCTTCGTCTGCGCCAGCATGATGAAGGCATCGCTCATCGGGGCTGACATGAACCATTTGTGGCCGGACAGCCGGTAGATGCCTTCGCTGACCTTTTCGGCAGCGCTGCGGTTGGCCCGCACATCCGTTCCGCCCTGCTTTTCCGTCATGCCCATGCCGATGGTCACGGCGGATTTCCGCATGGCGGGCTTGTTCGACGAATCATATTTGCGCGAGAGGATTTTCGGCGCCCAGTCCTTCTGCACCGCGGGCGAGGCCGAGAGCGCGGCGACGGAGGCGCTGGTCATCGTCAGCGGGCAGAGATGGCCGGATTCCAGCTGTGACGTCATATAGAAGCGGGCGGCGCGAACCTTATGGGCTTCATCCTTGGCTTCGGTGTCGGCTTGCGGATCCCAGACGGAAGAATGCAGGCCGACCGACATCGAGCGGCGCATCAGCGCATGCCAGGCGGGGTGGAACTCGACGACATCGACGCGCTCGCCGCGTGGACCATGGGTGCGCAGCTGCGGCGCCCCCTGGTTCGCCATGCGCGCCAGCTCCTGCGCCTCCGGCGATGTGACGTAACGGCCCATATTTTCCAGGTCTTCGCGGATACCGCGCGGCAAGGCCGCCGTCAGATCGACGATCAGCGGATCGGACCGATAGGCATTGATGCCGGACCACAGGCTCGGCTGGTTGAGTTCTGCGAGTTTTTCGTCAGTCCGGTTGGCGGAGGTCATTATTCGCTTCTAGTGTAAGAGCCCGGCAAAGGGAAACCGGAAGTTATGATTCGGTTCATTCTGCTCTATCGGAATTTTGGCGAAAATGCATGGGGACATAAGCCTTTGCCCACAGCGCATGCTTGCCCCGGCGGGCAGCACTCTTTATAGACCCGCCAGAGACAGCAAGAGGCAGGGTCATGGTCTTTTTCCCCCACCGCCACCTCATCGGCATCAAGGGCCTCACCGAGCAGGATATCGCCTATCTGCTCGACAAGGCCGACGAGGCCGTCAAGATCAGCCGCCAGCGAGAGAAGAAGAAGTCGACGCTACGCGGGCTGACGCAGATCAACCTGTTCTTCGAGGCATCGACCCGCACGCAGGCCTCCTTCGAGCTTGCCGGCAAGCGGCTCGGCGCCGACGTCATGAACATGTCGGTCGGCAATTCCTCGGTGAAAAAAGGCGAAACGCTGATCGATACGGCGATGACGCTGAATGCGATGCGCCCCGACGTGCTGGTGATCCGCCATTCGAGCGCCGGGGCGGCCGCCCTCCTCGCCCAGAAAGTCTCCTGCTCGGTCGTCAATGCCGGCGACGGCCAGCATGAACATCCGACCCAGGCGCTGCTCGACGCGCTGACGATCCGCCGCGCCAGGGGCAAACTCTCGCGCATCATCGTGGCAATCTGCGGCGACGTGCTGCATTCGCGGGTAGCGCGCTCCAATATCCTGCTGCTCAATGCGATGGGGGCGCGCGTCCGTGTCGTCGCCCCTGCCACTCTCCTGCCCGCCGGCATCGCCGATATGGGCGTCGAGGTCTTCCATTCGATGAAGGAAGGGCTGAAGGACGCCGATGTGGTGATGATGCTGCGGCTGCAGCGCGAGCGCATGTCCGGCGCCTTCGTGCCGTCGGTGCGCGAATACTACCATTTCTACGGGCTCGACGCCGAAACGCTGAAGGCGGCGAAGGAGGATGCGCTGGTCATGCATCCCGGCCCGATGAACCGCGGCGTCGAGATCGCCTCCGAGGTGGCGGACGGTCCGCAGAGCGTCATCGCCGAACAGGTGGAAATGGGGGTCGCGGTGCGCATGGCGGTGATGGAGACGCTGCTCGTCTCGCAGAACCAGGGTCCCCGAACCGATGGAATGAAGGCATGAGCAACCCGATCGTCCTCCAGAACGTCCGCATCGTCGATCCCTCGCGCAACCTCGACGAAGTGGGCACGATCATCGCCGAAAACGGGGTCATTGTTGCCGCCGGGCACGCGGTGCAGAACCAGGGCGCCCCCGCGGGCGCCGTCATCCGCGACTGCACCGGCCTCGTCGCCACGCCCGGCCTCGTCGACGCGCGTGTTCATATCGGCGAACCCGGCGGCGAGCACCGTGAGACGATCGCCTCGGCGAGCCGGGCGGCGGCGGCCGGCGGCGTCACCTCGATCATCATGATGCCGGACACCGATCCCGTTATCGACGACATCGCGCTGGTCGAATTCGTCAAGAAGACGGCGCGCGATACGGCGGCCGTCAACGTCTATCCAGCCGCGGCCATCACCAAGGGGCTTGCCGGCGAGGAAATGACCGAGATCGGCCTGTTGATGCAGGCGGGCGCCGTCGCCTTCACCGATGCCCATTCCAGTGTCCACGACACGCAGGTGCTGCGCCGGATCATGACCTATGCGCGCGAATTCGGCGCTGTCATCTCCTGCGAAACCCGCGACAAATATCTCGGCGCCAACGGCGTCATGCATGAGGGGCTTTTCGCCAGCTGGCTCGGGCTCTCCGGCATTCCAAGGGAAGCCGAGCTCATTCCGCTCGAACGCGATCTCAGGATCGCAGAGCTGACACGCGGGCACTATCACGCCGCGATGATCTCGGTGCCGCAATCGGTCGAAGCGATCGAACGCGCCCGCAGCCGCGGCGCCAAGGTCACCGCAGGCATATCGATCAACAATCTGGCGCTCAACGAAAACGACATCGGCGAATACCACACCTTCTTCAAGCTCTATCCGCCGCTGCGCCCGGAAGATGAGCGGGTCGCCATGGTCGAGGCGCTGGCAAGCGGCGCGATCGACATCATCGTCTCCTCGCACGATCCGCAGGACGTCGATACCAAGCGCCTGCCTTTCGGCGAGGCGGAGGATGGCGCGGTCGGCCTCGAAACCATGCTGGCGGCAGCGCTCAGGCTTCACCACGGCGGCCAGGTGAGCCTGATGCGCCTGATCGACGCCATGTCCACCCGCCCGGCTGAGATTTTCGGCCTTGCTGCAGGCACGCTGAAGCCGGGGGCTGCTGCCGATATCGCGCTGATCGATCTCGATGAGCCTTGGCTTGTCGCCAAAGACATGCTTCTCTCGCGCTCGAAGAACACGCCGTTCGAGGATGCGCGCTTCAGCGGGCGGGCGGTCGCGACTTACGTCTCGGGAAAGCTTGTCCACGCGCTTTAGGAGACGGCTGGACTGAGGATAGGCCACGGAGGGCCGAGGGGGCATATGTTATCCAATCTCATGTCATGGCAGATCACCCTGCCGGTTGCGCTTGCCGCCGCCGTCATCGGTTATCTGTTCGGCTCCATTCCTTTCGGCCTGATCCTCACGCGCGCCGCCGGGCTCGGCGATGTGCGCAGCATCGGCTCCGGAAATATCGTCGCGACCAATGTGCTCAGAACCGGAAACCGCAAGCTTGCGGCGGCGACGCTGCTGCTCGATGCGCTGAAAGCGTCGGCCGCGGCCTGGATCGTCGGCTATTTCCTCGGTGAGGAGGCTGCGATCATCGCCGGCTTCTTCGCCTTCATTGGCCATCTCTTCCCGGTCTGGATCGGCTTCAAGGGCGGCAAGGGTGTCGCCACCTATATCGGCACCCTGCTCGGCGTCGCGCCGATCATGGTCGTGCTTTTCGCCACCGTCTGGCTGGCGGTCGCCTTCACCACCCGCTACTCCTCGCTGTCGGCGCTGGTCGCCATGCTTGTCATTCCGGTTGCGCTGTGGATACTGGGCAACGAAAAGGTTGCAGCCGTCATGGCGATCATGACGCTGATCTCCTATTGGAAGCACAGGGCGAATATTTCCCGGCTGATGGGCGGGACTGAAAGCAAGATCGGGGCAAAGGGATAATGGATGCGCTGAGCGCGGGACCAAAAGGCACTGTGCTGAGCGAACGGCAGAGAATTGCCTGGCTGCGCCTCATCCGTTCCGACAATATCGGCCCGGCCACCTTTCGCGATCTCATCAATCATTTCGGTTCGGCCGAGGCAGCACTTGCAGCGCTGCCGGAGCTTTCAGCGCGCGGCGGCGCGACGCGGGCAGTCCGCATCGCCAGCGAGGCCGAGGCGCATCGGGAACTGGAGGCGGCACATCGTTTCGGCGCCCGTTTCGTCGGCATCGGCGAGCCGGATTATCCGCAAGCGCTGAAGCAGATCGACGGCGCACCGCCGCTCTTGGCCGTCAAGGGCGCGCTGGCCGCCGCCAAACGACCGGCTGTCGGTATCGTCGGCTCGCGCAACGCTTCGATCGCCGGCGCCAAATTCGCGGCAATGGTGGCGCGCGACTGCGGCCGGGCCGGATATACCGTCGTCTCGGGCCTCGCGCGCGGCATCGACACATCGGCGCATCGGGCAAGCCTCGAAACGGGCACCATCGCGGCCCTTGCCGGCGGTCTCGACCAGCCCTACCCGCCGGAGAATATCGGCCTGCTCGAGGAGATCACCGGCGGCAACGGTCTGGCGGTGAGCGAGATGCCTTTCGGCTGGGAACCCCGCGCCCGCGATTTCCCGCGCCGGAACCGGCTGATCGCCGGCATCGCGCTCGGCCTCGTGGTGGTCGAAGCGGCAACGCGCTCGGGGTCGCTGATCACCGCACGGCTTGCCGGCGAATTCGGCCGGCTGGTGTTTGCCGTGCCCGGCTCACCGCTCGATCCGCGCTGCCATGGCACCAACGGCCTGCTGAAGGACGGGGCTTCGATCGTCACCGCACCCGCTGATGTCATCGAGGCCTTGGCGCCGCTTGCGCAATTCGAGTTGTTCCCGTCGTCGATGGCCGAGGAACCGCCGCGTGAGGGCGGGGCAATGACGATGCCGCCCGGCGATACGGATCGCAGCCGCATCATCGATGCGCTCGGGCCGACGCCGGTCGAGATCGACGACATTATCCGCCACACCAGCTTGTCGGCATCGGCGGTCTATCTCATCCTGCTGGAACTCGACATTGCAGGCAGGCTGCACCGGCATCAGGGCGGCCTTATCTCGCTTTCCGATTGAGCCCCTACCCAATATGAGAGAACGCCTCTACGATTGCAGAAACCGCGTGTCGAAAATGATGGATACGCAATCAAAAATTGTTTTTCATCGCGGATCTTGCTCCGATTGCAACAGATGCAAGAGGTAAAATTGTAGCAAACCCCTTGACCGCGGCGATTTCCCTGTCCATGTCGGAAGGCCGGTATCCAAGTTACGGTGTGTGTTGCGCTGGCTTCAACGCTGGCGTCGTTTCCTTTTTTAGAGAATCATCATGAATGTTGTAGTGGTGGAATCGCCTGCCAAGGCCAAGACGATCAACAAGTATCTGGGTTCGGGATACAAGGTGCTCGCCTCCTTCGGCCACGTGCGCGATCTGCCTGCCAAGGATGGCTCGGTCCTCCCCGATCAGGATTTCGAAATGCTTTGGGAGGTCGACAGCGCCTCGGCCAAGCGGATGAAGGACATCGCCGACGCGGTGAAATCCTCCGACAGCCTGTTTCTCGCAACCGACCCGGATCGCGAAGGCGAAGCGATTTCCTGGCACGTGCTCGACATGCTGAACAAGAAGCGGGTTCTGAACGGCAAGCCGGTCAAGCGCGTCGTCTTCAACGCGATCACCAAGAAGGCGGTGCTCGACGCGATGGCCGATCCGCGCGACATCGACGTGCCGCTGGTCGACGCTTATCTCGCGCGCCGCGCCCTCGACTATCTCGTCGGCTTCAATCTTTCGCCGGTCCTCTGGCGCAAGCTGCCCGGCGCACGTTCGGCCGGCCGCGTCCAGTCTGTGGCGCTGCGCCTGGTCTGCGACCGCGAATCCGAGATCGAGCGCTTCATTTCGGAAGAATACTGGAACATCTCTGCGCTTCTGAAGACGCCGCGCGGCGACGAGTTCGAGGCAAGGCTGGTTTCGGCAAATGGCAAACGCCTGCAGCCGCGGGCGATCGGCAACGGCGAGGAAGCCGGCCGGCTGAAGGCATTGCTCGACGGCGCCAGCTATATCGTCGATACGGTCGAGGCCAAACCGGTCAAGCGCAACCCGGGACCGCCCTTTACAACCTCGACGCTGCAGCAGGCCGCCTCCTCCAATCTCGGCTTCTCCGCCTCGCGCACCATGCAGGTCGCCCAGAAACTCTATGAAGGTGTCGATATCGGCGGCGAGACGGTCGGTCTCATCACCTATATGCGAACCGACGGCGTGCAGATGGCGCCGGAGGCGATCGATGCCGCGCGACGCGCCATCGTTGACCAGTTCGGCGAACGCTACATGCCTGAAAAAGCACGCTTCTATTCCACCAAGGCCAAGAACGCCCAGGAAGCGCACGAAGCGATCCGTCCGACCGATTTCGACCGGACCCCGGACCGCGTACGCAAATTCCTCGATGCCGACCAGATCCGGCTCTACGACCTGATTTGGAAACGCGGCATCGCCAGCCAGATGGCATCGGCCGAAATCGAGCGCACGACGGCTGAAATCACAGCCGACAACAAGGGCGAGAAAGCCGGCCTGCGCGCCGTCGGTTCGGTCATCCGCTTCGACGGCTTCATCGCCGCCTATACCGACCAGAAGGAAGACGGCGAGCAGAGCGATGATGGCGACGAGGATGGCCGCCTGCCGGAGATCAATGCGCGCGAGAACCTCGCCAAGCAGAAGATCAATTCGACCCAGCATTTCACCGAGCCGCCACCGCGTTATTCGGAAGCCTCGCTGATCAAAAAGATGGAAGAGCTCGGCATCGGCCGCCCCTCCACCTATGCGGCGACGCTGGCGACGCTGCGCGACCGTGACTATGTGACGATCGACAAGCGCAAGCTTATCCCGCAGGCCAAGGGCCGGCTGGTGACGGCTTTCCTCGAAAGCTTTTTCACCAAATATGTCGAATACGACTTCACCGCCGCTCTGGAGGAAAAGCTCGACCGGATTTCCGCCGGCGAGCTGAACTGGAAGCAGGTGCTGCGCGACTTCTGGAAGGATTTCTTCGCCCAGATCGAAGACACCAAGGAACTGCGCGTCACCAATGTACTGGATTCGCTGAACGAGGCGCTGGCGCCGCTGGTGTTCCCGAAGCGGGAAGACGGCAGCGACCCGAGAATCTGCCAGGTCTGCGGCACCGGCAATCTGTCGCTGAAGCTCGGCAAATACGGCGCTTTCGTCGGCTGCTCGAACTATCCGGAATGCAATTACACCCGCCAGCTCTCCTCCGAAAACGGCGGAGAAGCGGATGGTGCGGCCCTCAACGAACCGAAGAACCTCGGCACCGATCCGACGACCGGCGAGGAGCTGACGCTACGTTCCGGCCGCTTCGGCCCCTATATCCAGCGCGGCGACGGCAAGGAAGCCAAGCGCGCTTCGCTGCCGAAGGGCTGGAAGCCTGAGGACATCGACTATGAAAAGGCGATGGCGCTGATTTCGCTGCCGCGCGATATCGGCAAGCATCCGGAATCCGGCAAGATGATTTCGTCTGGCATCGGCCGCTATGGGCCGTTCCTGCTGCATGACGGTTCCTATGCCAATCTGGAAACCATCGAGGACGTCTTCTCGGTCGGCCTCAACCGCGCCGTGACGGTCATTGCCGAAAGGGCCAACCAGGCGCCGGGCCGGGGTTCGCGCGGTACACCGGCGGCACTGAAGGCACTCGGCGATCATCCGGATGGCGGCCCCATTACCGTTCGCGACGGCAAGTACGGCCCTTACGTCAACTGGGGCAAGGTCAATGCCACCCTGCCGAAGGGCAAGGATCCGCAGGCGGTCACTATCGAGGAGGCGCTTGCACTGATCACGGAGAAGGCTGGCAAGGCGCCAGCCGGCAAGACGGCCAAGGCAAAGGCCAAGCCGAAGGCGGCTGCTGCTGCAACCAAGACCACCAAGACGGCGGCCAAGCCGAAGGCAACGAAGGCGAAAGCGCCCGCGAAATTGAAAAAGAGCTGACGTGAGCAGAATACCGCGCGACAGAACGAACCCTGCGGGCAAACGTCCGGGCAAGATCGGCCGCGCCGGCAAGGATGCTCCCGCCGTCGAGCCGCTGAACATCGTCCACGGGGCGCTGCCCTCGCGCGAGGTGATCCTGCGCTTCATCGCCGATCATCCGCAGAAAGCGTCCAAACGCGAACTCGCCAAGGCTTTCGGCCTGAAGGGCGACAACCGCGTCGAGCTCAAGCACATGCTGCAGGAGCTCGAGCAGGAAGGCATGCTGCAGAAGACCCGCAAGTCGCTGATCCGTCCCGGTGCCCTGCCGCCCGTCACCGTCCTCGACATCACCACGCGCGACAAGGACGGCGATCTGATCGGCCGGCCGGCGGAATGGCCGGAGGACCAGGGTGTCGCCCCTGCCGTCGCCATCCGCCAGCAATCGCCCGCGGGCCGCCAGGGCAAGGGCAAGGCACCCGTCGCGGGCCTCGGCGACCGCATCCTGGCGAAAATCTTCCCGGCCGTCGATCGCGGCGGGCCGGCCTACACAGCGCGGATCATCAAGGTGATCGACAAGCGCCGCGGCGCCTCGATGGGCGTTTTCCGCACGGCGCCGGGCGGCGGTGGCCGGCTACTGCCGATTGAGCGGCGCGGCGAGGAGATGGTGATCGATCCCGACTTCACCGGCGGTGCTGCCGACGGCGATCTGGTCGAAGTCGAAATCGCCCGTCTCGGCCGTTTCGGCCTGCCGCGCGCCAAGGTGCTTTCCGTCGTCGGCTCCGTCGGCTCGGAAAAGGCGATCTCGATGATCGCCATCCATGCGCACGGCATTCCGCATGTCTTCCCGCCCGCCGTTGTCGCCGAGGCCGAGGACGCAAAGCCCGCAACGATGTCGCATCGCGAGGACTGGCGCGACGTGCCGCTGATCACCATCGATCCGGCCGACGCCAAAGACCATGACGACGCCGTCTATGCCGAACTCGACCCCTCGCCCGACAATCCCGGCGGCGTCATCGTCACTGTGGCGATTGCCGACGTCTCCTGGTATGTCCGCCCGAAGTCGCCGCTCGACCGCGAGGCGCTGAAGCGCGGCAACTCGGTCTATTTCCCGGATCGCGTCGTGCCGATGCTGCCGGAGCGCATCTCCAACGATCTCTGCTCGCTGAAGGAAGGCGTCGACCGCCCGGCACTCGCCGTGCGCATGAGCTTCTCAGGGGAAGGCCGCAAGATCGGCCACACCTTTCATCGTGTCATGATGAAGAGCGCGGCCAAACTCTCCTACCAGCAGGCGCAGGCGGCAATCGACGGCAAGCCGGACGATCGGACCGGACCGATGCTCGAGCCGATCCTGAAGCCGCTCTGGCACGCCTATGAGGTGATGAAGCGCGGACGCGACCGACGCCAGCCGCTGGAACTCGACATGCCGGAACGTAAGATCCTGCTGAAGCCCGACGGCACGGTCGACCGGGTCCATGTGCCGCCGCGGCTCGATGCGCACAAGCTGATCGAAGAGATGATGATCCAGGCCAACGTCTCCGCCGCCGAGACGCTGGAAAAGAGACGCCAGACGCTGATCTACCGCATCCATGACGGCCCGACGCTTGCCAAGCAGGAAATCCTGCGCGAGTTCCTGGCCACACTCGGCATCCCGCTTGCCAAGGGCGGCAACATGCGCGCCAACAATTTCAACGGCATCCTGGCGAAGGCGGACGGCACGCCGCACCAGACCATGGTCAACGAGATGGTGCTGCGTTCGCAAAGCCAGGCAATCTACAGCCCGGAGAATATCGGCCATTTCGGCCTCAACCTGATGAAATATGCGCATTTCACCTCGCCGATCCGCCGCTACGCCGATCTCATTGTGCATCGCGCCCTTGTCGGCTCGCTCGGCTTCGGCGAAGGCGGCATCACGCCCGAGGAAGAAGGCACGCTCGACGATATCGCCGCCGAAATCTCGACCTTCGAGCGCCGGGCGATGGCGGCCGAGCGTGAGACGGTCGACCGGCTGATCGCCCATCACCTTGCGGGCCGCGTCGGCGAGGAATTCGCCGGACGGGTCTCGGGTGTGACGAAATCAGGCCTCTTTGTCGCCCTGCCGGACTATGGCGCTGACGGTTTCGTCCCCATATCTACGCTCGGCACCGACTATTTTATTTATGACGAGGCGCATCAGGCGCTCTCGGGTGAAAGAACCGGGCTCGGCTACCGCCTTGGCGACAACGTCACGGTGAAGCTTGCCGAGGCGATCCCGCTTGCCGGTGCGCTGCGTTTCGAAATGGTCAGCGAAGGGCGCGAAATGCCAGCGGCGGTGCGATCCTTCCACAAAGCCGGCCGCCGCGAAAGAGGTCAGGTCCGCAAGAAACCCGGAACGAGGCCACCGCGCGGGCGGCGCTAGCTCCGAAGAGGAACATGCGATGAGCACACCGACCGATCCGGCCGTCCGCTACGGGGATGCGCCCGAGGTCGAGCGCCCGCTGGGACGCTCCATCCTGCGTGGGCTGATGAACCGCTGCCCGGCCTGCGGCAGCGGCAAGCTCTTTCGCGCCTTCCTGAAGCCGGTCGATCATTGCGCGGCCTGCGGCGAGGCGATGCATCACCAACGCGCCGACGACCTGCCGCCCTATATCGTCATCCTCGTTCTCGGCCATGTCGTGGTCGGCGGCTATATGCTGACCGACCTGACCTTCGTGCTGCCGGTTTGGGTGCATATTGCCATCTGGGCGCCGATCACCGTCATCACCGCCCTTGCCTCGATCCAGCCGATCAAGGGCGGCGTCATCGGCCTGCAATGGGCGCTGCGCATGCACGGTTTCGGCGGCGAGAGCGACGATCCGGACGATTATGACCTTCCCGGACGCCCGGATTGATCGCTTTCACCTTCCAGACATATTTAACGTGTAGGGCCAGCGCTCCACCGACCACCACCCGAATGCGGCAGCCGACGATCCTCAACGACCCGACATGGTAAGCATTTCTTGGCCGAACGGGCTTTACATTCCGCAGATGGTCACTCACATCGGAAACACTGCGAAGCGGCATCCGTCAGCCGGATTTGGCACGTCTGTGTCTATCTATCTGACGGGACCGGCCGACTCGCTCGCGCAGCTTTCTAAGGATGGATAAATGTCTCAGCCGAGAAACGGCACACCGGGCGATGTCGAGGAAATCCATTGGCCTTCTCTGGTGGCAGCCATCTCGTCCATATCAGCCGTCGGCATAGCAATCGGCCTCGGACTCCCGCTTCTCAGCATCATCCTGGAAAAACGCGGCATCTCGTCCACCCTGATCGGGCTCAACACGGCGATGGCAGGTGTGGCGGCGATGGCGGCCGCGCCCATCACCACCAAGCTCGCGCATAAATACGGCGTTGCGCCGACAATGCTCTGGGCAGTGCTGATTTCGGCGCTGAGCGCACTCGGTTTTTATTATGCCGAGGATTTCTGGATGTGGTTCCCGCTGCGTTTCGCCTTCCATGGCGCAACGACGACGCTGTTCATCCTCTCCGAATTCTGGATCAACGCCGCCTCGCCGCCGTCCAAACGCGGCTTCGTGCTCGGCATCTATGCGACGGTGCTTTCGCTTGGCTTCGCCGCCGGGCCGCTGCTGTTTTCGATCCTCGGCAGCGACGGCATCTTCCCCTTCCTGATCGGCGCCTGCGCCATCCTGCTTGCCGCCATTCCGATCTTCATCGCCCGCGACGAGAGCCCGGCGCTCGAGGAAAAACCGGAGCTGCATTTCATGCGCTACGTCTTCCTGGTGCCGACGGCGACGGCGGCGGTCTTCATCTTCGGCGCGGTCGAAGCGGGCGGGCTGTCGCTTTTTCCGATCTTTGCGGTGCGCGCCCATTTCACCGAATCGCAGGCAGCGCTTCTGCTCACCATGATGGGCGTCGGCAACGTCATCTTCCAGATCCCGCTCGGTCTGCTCTCCGACCGCATTCCGGACAAACGGCCGCTGCTGGCCGGCATGGCGCTGATGGGCTTCATCGGCTCGCTGATGCTGCCGCTGCTGGTCGACAACTGGCTGCTAATGGCCGGGCTACTGCTTTTCTGGGGCGGCTGCGTCTCCGGCCTCTATACGGTCGGCCTCAGCCATCTCGGCTCGCGGCTGACGGGTTCCGACCTTGCGGCGGCCAATGCCGCCTTCGTCTTCTGTTATGCGATGGGAACCGTGGCCGGGCCGCAGGCAATCGGTGCGGCGATCGATGTCGCCGGAAACAACGGTTTTGCCTGGGCGATTGCCGGTTTCTTCGGTCTTTACGCCCTACTTTCCGGCATCAGACTGATGTTCATTCGAAAACGGACTTGACTTTTCGAGCTGGATTCGTAGTTTCGCGCCAGAATTTGCCGTGGAGCCCATCCGGCTTCCACGGCTTTCATTTTTCTTAAAGGCAGGACGACTATGGCCAAGGCTACAACAATCAAGATCAAGCTGCTGTCGACAGCCGACACCGGTTTCTTCTACGTCACGACGAAAAACAGCCGTACGATGACGGACAAGATGACGAAGACGAAGTACGACCCGGTTGCTAAGAAGCATGTCGAGTTCAAGGAAACCAAGATCAAGTAATCGCTTGATCTCAGGATTTCGTAAAAAAGCGCGCGCCCTCGGGTTGCGCGTTTTTTATTGCCCGAATTGGCCCGCTTCGAAAGATGATAGCGCAAACAGAGAAACGCCGCCCTTCCATCTTCGGGAAGTGGCGGCGTTTTCTTGAAAGGGGGTCGGCCAGCATGCAAAACGGCACGAGGAACCGCTATAACTTGCCTACTAGCCGACCGACCCCACGACCCAGGAGATGCGGCGGACCTGAGCATCATGGGGTATCGACAACTCCTCAGCGGGAGCGCTTCTCTTATGAGCCGATAATTTGCGCAGAAATGAAAGAAAATCAACAAATTCTTAATGGTGAATTATATGAGTGTGATTCTATGGTTAAAAGTCCAATTTTGGGACATATAGAAATTTGTCGGCTCTGCTTGAGCCTGAAGCCTATTGGCCGACCACTCCAAGAAATTCGACACTATAACTGAACAACTTACGCCTCCCCTACCCTTACGTGAGGTGAGATCGCCGCGCTCTATTTGAACCTGCAGGCGACAGGCGCTTTTTATAGTCCCTATTTCATCTGGAGCCAGGATTCCGGCACCCTCAACACTATCGCGCGGCGGCATATCCGCAGCAACGCCGAAAGGCGATTTTTGGGCTATTGAGCTGCAAAATTATCGCCCCGCATCGCGCGGCCGAAGATTAAAGATCCGTAATAATTCGCTTACCGCAGTGGAAAACCCGCAAATGGCGCCTATGGCACCAAGGTGATTCGTCAAGCGGCTGCGGCGACGACGCGATTGCGGCCGGTATTCTTGGCTTCGTAAAGCGCAAGATCGGCCTGCTTCATCAGCTGATCCGGGGTCAGCACCGAGCCCATACGCGAGGCGATGCCGAAGGACGCAGTGACGTTCAGCGCCTCCCCCGAGTGTTTCAGCCTGAAGGGCGCGCTTTCGACGGCCGCGCGCAGGCGCTCGGCGACGGTGGCGGCAATTTCCGGCGAGGTATCCGGCATGACGACGACGAATTCCTCGCCGCCGTAGCGGCAAGCGAGATCGGCGCCGCGAATGGTGGAGCGGACGCGATTGGCAAACTCCCGCAGCACTTCGTCGCCGCCATCATGGCCATAGGTATCGTTCACCTGCTTGAAGCGGTCGATATCGGTGATCAGCACCGAAAGCGGCCGGCCCCGCGCCATCGAACGGTTGAAGAGCACGTTCAGGTGATTGTCGAGATAGCGCCGGTTATAAAGGCCGGTTAGCGGATCGGTCACGGCAAGCTCGATCGTCTGCTTGACGCTGGCGCGCAGACGGTCGTTGCAGCGCTTGCGGCGGATCTGCGTCAGGCTGCGGGCAACCAGTTCGTTGGGATCGACCGGGCGGATGATGTAGTCGTTGACGCCGAGATCGAGCGCGCGCACGACCATCTCGTCAGCACCCTGCTCGGTGATGATCAGGATCGGCAGGAAGCGCGTGCGCTCCAGCGAGCGCAGCTGCGAGCAGAGGCGAAGCGGATCGTAATCATCGAAATTGGCGTTGACGATGACGAGATCAAACGGGCTTTCCGCCGCCTCGAAGAGCGCTGCCTGCGGATCGGAAAGGGCAAGCACGTCGGCGACGGGCTTCAGCGCCTTGATGATGCGCTCCTGCGAATTGGCGCGACCATCGACGAGCAGGATCTGACCGGCCTCGTCGATGCGCCCCTCGCCTGCCCGCATGAGATCGTCGATGCCCATCGTATGGGCGGTATCGGCGCGGATGCGCAGCTCGTCACTCAGCGTCTTCAGCCGCAGCAGGCTCTTCACCCGTGAGATCAGCTGAAGATCATTGACCGGCTTGGTGAGGAAATCGTCGGCGCCGGCCTTCAGGCCACGGACGCGATCGGCCGGCTGATCAAGTGCCGTGACCATGACGACAGGAATATGGGCGGTCTTGCGGCTGGCCTTCAGCCGCTCGCAGACCTCGAAACCGTCGATACCGGGCATCATGATGTCGAGCAGGATGAGATCGACCTGGTTGCGCTCGCAGATCGCCAGCGCCGTGTAGCCGTCGGCCGCGGTCATCACGTCGAAATATTCGGCAAGCAGCCGCGCTTCAAGCAGCTTCACATTGGCCGGAATATCGTCAACCACCAGTATTCGCGCAGTCATAGGTGTCTTTCCGATGCGTCAGGCATCGCCGAGATAGGTCTTGATCGTCTCGATGAATTTCGGAACCGAGATCGGCTTGGAAACATAGGCTTCGCAGCCGCCCTGGCGGATCCGCTCCTCGTCGCCCTTCATCGCGAAAGCCGTGACGGCAATGACGGGAATCACGTGCAGCTCGTCGTCTTCCTTCAGCCATTTCGTCACTTCGAGACCAGAGACCTCGGGAAGCTGAATATCCATCAGGATGAGGTCGGGGCGATGTTTGCGCGCCAGATCCAGCGCCTCCATACCGTTTCTGGTCTGGATCGTCGTATAACCGGACGCCTCGATGAGGTCGCGAAAGAGCTTCATGTTGAGCTCGTTATCTTCTACAATCATCACCTGTTTGGGCATGACAAGCTGTCCCTACGTCCGTTCGCGCAGCGGTTCGTCCCATGAGAAAGGCATGCGGACGGTAGCTGCGTAAAACCGATAGCGCACGCTAGCGGTATTTGGTTGAAGAAAAGGTAACTTACCCCTCGAAATGCAAAGCAACTTCAAGACTTCGAAACAACCGGCCGCCGACCCGCACGCTACCGCGATCGCCGTGCTCGGCTGGCTTGCCGACGATCCCGACATGTTCGGCCGCTTCCTGGCGCTGACCGGTGTGGCTCCCGGCCAGGTGCGCGGCGCCGTCAACGATCCCGGGTTTCTCGCCGGCATGATGGATTTCCTGATGAACCACGAACCGACGGCAATGGCTTTCTGCGCGGCGAGCGGCATCAGCCCGGAAACGGTCACCGCCGCCTGGCAGCATTTCTCCTCGCCCGGCCTCGATTCCGGGGAATACTGACGGTGACCGGCATTGTGGACCTCGATATCTCGCATATCCGGCTCGGCGAACGGCCGCTGATCGTCTGCGATGTCGACGATGTCGTGCTGCAATTCATCGGCCCGTTCCAGCTTTTCTTGCAAAGCCAGGGCCACGCATTTCTGCCACGCTCGTTCAAGCTGCACGGCAACATCGTCTCGCAGGCGGATGGCGTCGAGATCGGGGACCAGCAGGTCAGCCGGCTGATCGAGGAATTCTTCGAGACGCAGGAGCTCTGGCAGACGCCGCTCGACCGCGTCGTCGAAACGCTCGACCGGCTTTCGCGGGAGGCCGACGTGCTTTTCCTGACCGCCATGCAGCCGCGGTTCCAGGACCAGCGCCGCCGCCTGCTCGACAGGATGGGCCTGCTTTTTCCGCTGCTTGCCAGCGAAGAGCCCAAGGGGCCGATCGTTCACGCCTTGCATGCCAGCCGCTCCCTTCCCGTCGTCTTCATCGATGATATGGCGCGCAATCTGCATTCCGTAAGGGAATATGTTGCCGACTGCCTGCTGATTCACCTGATGCCCGACTCGCCCGTCCATCGTTTCGCGCCGGCAGCCGCCGACGACATCACCCGCGTCAGCGACTGGGCGCATGCGGCCGCCCTGATCGAGGCGCATTTCATTGCCGGCGCTTTCAGCCCTGCAGTTCCAGCCGCATGAGCGGGCGGCCTTCTTTGCGCCGCGTTACCGTCTCGAAACGAAGATCGTTATCCAAAGGCAAAGCTCCCGCCCTCTCTTGAGACTCGGAAGCTTAGGGCGTATTGTCCCGGCGTTCAACCTTTGTTCTCATGATGACGCCCGCGCCCGACAAGACACCCGGCTTCTGTCGCGACTGCCTTGCCGAGCAGAAGGGCGAGGCTCGCCGCTGCCTTTCCTGCGGCAGCCCCCGGTTGGTGCGCCATCGCGAGCTCTATGCTTTGACGCTTGCGCATATCGATTGCGACGCGTTCTATGCGGCCGTCGAAAAACGCGACAATCCGGAACTTGCCGACAAGCCTGTGATCATCGGCGGCGGCAAACGCGGCGTTGTCTCCACCGCCTGCTATATCGCCCGCATCCACGGCGTGCGTTCGGCGATGCCGATGTTTAAGGCGCTGGAAGCCTGCCCGCAAGCGATCGTCATCCGCCCCGACATGGAAAAATATGTCCGGGTCGGGCGCCAGGTGCGCGCCATGATGCAGGATCTGACGCCGCTGGTGCAGCCGCTATCGATCGACGAGGCCTTCCTGGAGCTTGAAGGCACGGAGAGGCTGCATCACGATCCGCCGGCCCGCACGCTCGCCAAATTCGCCCGCCGGGTCGAAAAGGAGATCGGCATCAGCGTGTCGGTCGGGCTCTCCTATTGCAAATTCCTCGCCAAGGTCGCCTCCGACCTGCAGAAACCCCGCGGCTTTTCCGTCATCGGCCGTGAGGAAGCGGTCGAGTTCCTGGCGCCGCGTCCGGTCACCACGATCTGGGGCGTCGGCAAGGCCTTTGCGGCGACGCTGGAGGCCGACGGCATCCGCACCATCAGCCAGTTGCAGCAGATGGAGGAAAACGACCTGATGCGCCGCTACGGCAGCATCGGCCAGCGGCTCGCCCGGCTGTCGCGCGGGATCGACGACCGCGAAGTGCATCTCAACGATGCGGCCAAGAGCGTGTCGTCCGAGACGACCTTCTTCGACGACATCTCACGTTATGACGATCTGGTGCCGATCCTGCGCAATCTTTCGGAAAAGGTCTCCTGGCGGCTGAAGAAAAACGACATCGCCGGCCAGACCGTCGTCCTGAAGATGAAGACCGCCGACTTCAAGCTACGCACACGCAATCGCAAGCTGGAAGACCCGACCCAGCTGGCCGACAAGATCTTCCGCATCGGGCTCGAGCTTCTCGAAAAGGAGACCGACGGCACGAAGTTCCGGCTACTCGGCATCGGCGTCACCGATCTCGGCGATGCCGCGCGCGCCGATCCGCCCGATCTCATCGACCGGCAATCGGGCCGGCGGGCGGCCGCCGAAGCGGCGATGGACAAGCTGCGCGACAAGTTCGGCAAGAACACGGTCGAGACCGGTTACACCTTCGGCAGCGGCAAGCGCGATCACTAAAGCGTGAGTCCAGGTTCCTGTCGAGCCTATAAAATCTTCCTTAAACTTCGTCCCATAGTGTGCCGGACCAGTATTGCGTATGGTTGGGTATCATGTTCTCGCGTCTCGTCTTCGGCCTCGGCTTGCTGTCGGCCACCGCACTCGTGCACCCTGCTCTTGCCGCGGATGCACGCACGCTGCAGATCATCGTCTCGAAGGACAAGCAGTCGCTTGCGGTCTATGACGGCACCGAGGTCGTCGCGACTTCAAAAGTCTCGACCGGCAAGGACGGGCACACGACGCCGAGCGGCATCTTCTCGGTGCTCGAAAAGCAGAAATACCACGAATCCAATCTCTATTCGAACGCGCCGATGCCCTTCATGCAAAGGCTAACATGGTCGGGCATTGCGCTGCACGAATCCAATTCCGTACCGCGCTATCCGGCTTCGCATGGCTGCGTGCGCATGCCCGGCGTTTTTGCGAAAAAGCTTTACGGGATGACCGAGCCCGGTATTCCCGTCATCATCAGCGACGGCGAAGTGGTCCCGCAGCCGATCGACCATCCGACGCTTTTCCATCCAGAGGCGCCGGCGCCGATGCTGCTGCTTTCGGATGTCGAATTGCGGCCCTCGATGCCCGACAGCCCGGGGACACCGGTGCAGGTGGCGATGAACGACACGGCGGCGATGCCGATGCCGGCCGCGCCAATTGCAATGCCCCAACCCAAACCGCCGACCGAACCGATCAGCATGCTGATCACCCGCCGTACGCTGCGCGAGACGGTGATCGACATCCAGACCCTGCTCAACCAGCTCGGCTTTCCCGCCGGTAATCCTGACGGGTTGCTCGGGCCGGCGACCGTCGAGGCGATCAAGGCTTTCAAGACATTGCGGCCGGCGGAATTTACCGGCGACAGGAGCCTGGTCTCCGAGACGCTGCTCAAATCCGTCTATGCCGCAACAGGCAAGGGCGAGCCGCCGAACGGCGTCATCATGGTGCGCCAGGCGTTCAAGCCAATCTTCGAAGCGCCGCTGACGATCGCCGATCCGGGCCTGGCGCTCGGCACGCATTTCTTCACGCTGCATGCAGTCGATGAGAAGGCCGGTACGGCGGATTGGCTCGGCATCACACTCCAAAACAATCTCTCGCGCGAGACGATGAAGCGGCTCGGCATCACCAATCAGGAAAGCTCGATCATCAGCGGCAGACCGATCGCCCGTTCGCTCAGCCGGATCACGGTCCCGGAGGAGACCCGCCGCAGGATCGAGGCGCTGATCGCGCCCGGCTCGACGCTGACGATCTCCGATACCGGCCTCGGCCGGGATACCGGCGAAGGCACGAATTTCATCACCATCACCCGAGGCTGATGATTATCCCGGGCGATACCATCATCCCAGGTGATAACCATCATCCGAAGTGACAAAAATCACCCTAGGTGATGCGCATCATCTCTAGACAAGCTCGACATCAACGACGCCGGGGGCGGCGCGGAGAGCGGCCGCGATTTCCGGCGTGATGCGGTATTTCTCCGACAGCGCCACTTCCACCTCGCGTTTGCCGTCCTCCTTGATGACGATGAAGGAAACGAGGCCGTCGCCCTTGGCGTTGAGATGGCCGGCGACCATCTTCAGCGGCCCGGAATCTCTGACATAGACGCGCAGCGCCTTCTGCATCTGCAGTGATTTTTCCTCCAGTGACTGGATCGTCTGGATGCGCAGGCCGATCCCTTCCGGCCGCTCCTCGCCGGTGGCGGTCAGCACGAAGGATTTTCCCGATTCCAGCACGTCGCGATACTGGTTCAGCATTTCCGAAAACAGCACCGCCTCGAACTGGCCGGAGGAATCGGAAAAGACGATGATGCCCATCTTGTTGCCGGTGCGGGTCTTGCGCTCCTGCTTCGAAATGACGGTACCGGCGAGGCGTGCATTGAAGGCGCCCTGTTTGATCGCCTGAGAAAACTCGGCAAAGGTCTGCACCCGCATCTTCTGCAGGATGTTGTTGTAGGAATCGAGCGGGTGGGCGGTGAGATAGAAACCCAGCACCTGGAACTCCTTGAGCAGCCGCTCCGAGGGGAGCCAGGGCGAAAACGGCGGCAGGGAGATCTTCTCGGGCCCCGAGGTCAGCGTACTGCCGAAAATGTCCGACTGGCCGCTCAGCTTGTTCTCCTGGGCGCGCTGGGCATAACCGAGAACGCGGTCGAGACCGGCGGCAAGCTGGGCGCGGTCCATGTCGAAACAATCGAAGGCGCCGGCAAAGATCAGGCTTTCGAGCACGCGGCGGTTGACCTGGCGCGGATCGATACGCAGGCAGAAATCCTCGATACCGGCAAACGGCTTGTCGCCGCGCACCTCGACGATATGGTCTACGGCGGATTCGCCGACGCCCTTGAGGGCGGCGAGCGCGTAATAGATGCGGTTGTCGCCGGTCTGGAAGTGGCGGAAGGAGGTCTGGACCGAGGGTGCGATCACCTCGATACCCAAGCGCTTGGCATCCTGACGGAAGTCATTGACCTTTTCGGTGTTGGACATGTCGAGCGTCATCGAGGCGGCGAGGAATTCGACCGGATAATGCGCCTTCATATAGGCCGTCTGGTAGGAGACGATGGCATAGGCGGCGGCATGCGACTTGTTGAAGCCGTAGTTGGCGAACTTCGCCAGCAGTTCGAAGATATTGTCGGCCTGCGGCTTCGAGACGCCGTTCTTGACGGCGCCAACGACGAAGCGTTCGCGCTGCTGGTCCATCTCGGCCTTGATCTTCTTGCCCATGGCGCGGCGCAGAAGGTCGGCTTCACCGAGCGAATAGCCGGACAGGACCTGGGCGATCTGCATCACCTGTTCCTGATAGACGATGACCCCTTGAGTTTCCTTGAGCAGGTGGTCGATCATCGGATGGATCGATTCCAGCTCCTCTTCGCCGTGCTTGCGGGCATTGTAGGTCGGGATATTCTCCATCGGGCCCGGACGATAGAGCGCCACCAGCGCGATGATGTCCTCGATGCAGTCCGGCTTCATGCCGATCAGCGCCTTGCGCATGCCGGCACTTTCCACCTGGAACACACCGACCGTTTCGCCGCGCGACAGCATCTCGTAGGTTGGTTTGTCGTCGAGAGGAATGGCGGCAAGGTCGACCGCGATGCCGCGCTTGGCGACGAAATCGACGGCGACCTTCAGCACCGTCAGCGTCTTCAGGCCGAGGAAGTCGAACTTGACGAGGCCGGCCTGCTCCACCCATTTCATGTTGAACTGGGTAACCGGCATGTCGGAGCGCGGATCGCGATACATCGGCACCAGCTTGGAGAGCGGCCGGTCGCCGATTACGATGCCGGCGGCGTGCGTCGAGGCATGGCGGTAAAGCCCCTCGATCTTCTGGGCAATGTCGAGCAGGCGCGCGACGACCGGTTCCTTTGCCGCCTCCTCCTGCAGCTTCGGCTCCTCCTCGATCGCCTTCGACAGCGGCGTCGGGTTGGCCGGGTTGTTCGGCACGAGTTTGCAGATCTTGTCGACCTGACCGTAGGGCATCTCAAGCACGCGACCGACGTCGCGAAGGGCGGCGCGCGCCTGCAGCGAACCGAAGGTGATGATCTGCGCCACCTGCTCGCGGCCATACTTGGCCTGGACGTAGCGGATCACCTCTTCGCGGCGGTCCTGGCAGAAGTCGATGTCGAAGTCCGGCATCGAGACGCGTTCGGGATTAAGGAAGCGCTCGAACAGCAGCGAAAACCGCAGCGGATCGACATCGGTAATCGTCAAGGCGTAGGCAACAAGCGAGCCTGCGCCGGAACCGCGGCCGGGACCGACCGGAATATCGTGCTGCTTGGCCCATTTGATGAAGTCGGCAACGATCAGGAAGTAACCAGGAAAACGCATGCGCTCGATGACACTGAGCTCGAAATCCAGCCGCTCGCGATATTCCTTTTCCTCGTAACCCGGCGACATGCCGAGCGTCGCAAGCCGCAGGTCCAACCCTTCGACCGCCTGGCGGCGTAATTCGCTCGCCTCGGCGCGTTCGGCTTCCTCGGCATCGTCGGTCGCGCCGGTGAAGCGGGGAAGGATCGGCTTGCGCGTCTTCAGCACAAAGGAGCAGCGCCTGGCGATCTCGATCGTATTTTCCAGCGCTTCCGGCAGGTCGGCGAAAAGCTTGGCCATCTCGGCCCGGCTCTTCAGATAATGGTCCGGCGTCAAGCGAAAGCGGCTGTCGTCGGAGACGATGGCGTTGTGGGCGACCGCCATCAGCGCATCATGGGCGTCGTAATCGTCGCGGGTCGGGAAGAAGGCCTCATTGGTCGCAACCAGCGGCAGGTCGTGGGCATAGGCGAGCCCGACGATCCTCTGCTCGTGGCGCTTGTCGTAGGTGCCGTGCCGCTGCAGTTCGACATAGAGCCTATCGCCGAACAGGCTCTTCAGCGCGAGTAGCCGGGCTTCCGCCTGGGCGGAATGGCCCTCTTTGATCGCCGCGTCGACCGGCCCGGTCAGGGCGCCGGTCAAAGCAATCAGCCCTTCGGTGCCGGCCTCCGCCAGCCAGGAGGCTCTGACATGAATGGCCTGGTTGCTTTCACCGCCGAGATAAGCGCGGCTGACGAGATCGACCAGCCGTTCGTAACCGGCATCCGTGGCAGCGAGAAGAACGATCGACGGCAGCTTGACCAGGGCCTGCTGGCCGCCGCGCTTTTCCGTTTCCAACCCGTCTTCCATGTCGATCGAGACCTGGCAACCGATGATTGGCTGCAGGCCCTCGTCCATCGCCTTCTGGGAAAATTCCAGTGCGACGAACAGATTGTTGGTGTCGGTAATGGCGATTGCCGGCTGGCTGTCGCCGGTCGCCTTGTAGAGGATCTTCTTCAGCGGCAAAGCGCCCTCAAGAAGCGAATAGGCAGAATGGACCCTCAGATGGATGAAGCCCGGCGTGCCGCCGGTCGCCTCAGCCGTAGAACCCTTTGCCGTATCCACCATGACATGCCTTCCCAATCACCCGAATGAATCGGGCGCATTGTCGGCATAGAGGGCGATGATGTCCAGCAGAAGTCCCACGTCCGGACCGCATGATTGCCATGCGGTCCCCTGAAAACTTTAGATCGCCATGACAATCATCGAGAAGCTGGCAACGAACATTGCGATGGAGGTGAATGCTGCGATATCACGGATCATGTCAGTCATTTGGCTCTCCTTTACTCGTTATGTTTTCAATTTGTTCGATATATGTTCCATTGTCAACAGGAATCTTTTCCTCCTTTCTTGTGTTCGGAGAATCTCCGGCAGCGCATTGCGAATCGGGAGGGACCGACACGCGTGTAATGGACAGGCCGTGGTCCTCGCCCGATCCGCCTCAGATCAGCATGGCCTCAGCCGTCTGACCTCCGTTTAAAGCGAGCCACTTCTTTCCGACTATTGTTCCGCTTTTGTTCTTTACACGTTGCTGCATATTTGCCAGCATTCGGCCGAGAGGAGAACGATATGGTCGACATTGCGATGCTGAATGAATTCGTCGTGGAGGCCAAGGCCGCGACCTATGTCGGCGGCGGCGTGCCGAGCGCGCCCTGCCGACAGGGTTCCCATGATATCGGTTACGAGAGCGGCGACTGGCGCTATCTCGACAGCTATTTCGGCGGCACCGATTTCGCCGGACAGGAGGTGGTGTGGTCTGCCGGCGAGCCGATCTGGGTGATGAATTATTTCGGATGGATCGTTGCACCGGATGTCATCGACGGCGCTGCCGCCGGGACGGTGATCAAGGCGGCACTTTCAGCCATGTATCGGCAGGGGCGCTTTCTTGGCGGAATGGAATTCGATCATCCGCTCGGCCGTTATCTCGACCGCAGCGAGGGCAGTTGCAAGCGCTTCAGCGGCCACGAATGCATCATGGTCGACGGCCGCAAGGCCTATATGCTCGATTATCACGGCGGACTGGTCATCCCGTGACCGCAGTGCTGCCTCGGGTTCGAATTGCCGATTGAGTGCGTGGTGTACGGCCAGGAGAACGGCGAGATCGGCGGAACCAGCCCCTCATCCGCCTGCCGGCACCTTCGGGATATGCCGCACCCTCTCGGCCTCCCGCAAACCTCTCGCATGGCGCGTCCCCTCTCCCCGTTTTTACGGGGAGAGGGTTAGGGTGAGGGGCAGCACACTATCCAGCCGGTTGCGCATCGGCGCAAGCCGGACAGCCATAGACCGCGGTTTTAGAAATCGACGATCTTGCCGTCCGAGATCGTCACGCGCCGATCCATGCGGCGGGCGAGTTCGTGATTGTGGGTGGCGATAAGCGCCGCGAGGCCGGACTGGCGCACCAGCGCCTCCAGCGCGTCGAAGACGTAGGCTGCCGTTTCCGGGTCGAGATTGCCGGTCGGCTCGTCGGCAAGAAGCAAGCTTGGCGCATTGGCAACGGCGCGGGCAATCGCGACGCGCTGCTGCTCGCCGCCGGAAAGCTCGCCGGGGCGATGGGCGCCACGATGGCCGATGCGCATATAATCGAGGAGCTGGCCGGCCCGCTCGCCGGCTTCCTTCCAGGACAGTCCGGCAATCAGCTGCGGCATCATGATGTTTTCGAGCGCCGAAAATTCGGGCAAGAGGTGGTGGAACTGGTAGACGAAGCCGATCTCGCTGCGGCGGATCCCGGTACGTTTCTCGTCTGAAAGGCCGTCGCACGCATGGCCGTTGATGGTGACTTCACCGCCGTCTGGATGCTCCAGCAGGCCGGCAATATGCAGCAGCGTCGACTTGCCGGTCCCCGACGGAGCGACGAGAGCGACGATCTCGCCTTTCGACAGCGAAAATTCCGCGCCCTTCAGGATCGGGAGCAGCGTATCGCCCTGCCCGTAATGGCGCTCGACGCCGGTAAGCTTGAGAACGACGTTGCGGTTCATGAAGTCGGCATTCCTTATTCGTAGCGCAGGGCCTGCACCGGATCGAGCCTGGAGGCGCGCCAGGCCGGAAAGATCGTCGCGATGAAGGAGAGCGTCAGCGCCATGACGACGATCGAAATGGTTTCGCTGAGCTGCATCTCGGCCGGCAGCTGGCTGAGGAAATAGACCTGCGGATTAAAGATCACGGTGCCGGAAATCCAGGAGAAGAACTGGCGGATGGACTCGATGTTGACGCAGACGAGAACGCCGAGCAGCACTCCGGCAAGGGTGCCGACGATACCGATCGCCGCCCCGGTCATGAAGAAGATCCGCATGATCGCACCGGCGCTGGCGCCCATGGTACGCAGGATGGCGATATCGCTGCCCTTGTCCTTCACCAGCATGATCAGACCGGAGATGATGTTCAGCGCCGCCACAAGCACGATCAGCGTCAGGATCATGAACATGACGTTGCGCTCGACCTGCAGTGCCGAAAAGAAAGTCTGGTTGCGCTGGCGCCAGTCGGTGAGGTTAATCTGGCGGCCGGCCGCCTCCTCCACCTTGGGCCTCAGCGCGTCGATATCGTCGGGGTGATCGACGAAAAGCTCGATCGACTGCACCAGCCCTTCGGCATTGAAATAAAGCTGCGCCTCCTCGAGCGGCATGAAGATGATCGAGGAATCATATTCCGACATGCCGATCTCGAAGAGGCCGGAGATCTTGTAGGACTTGACGCGGGGGCTGACGCCCATCGGCGTGATGTCACCATCCGGAGACGTCAGTGTAATGAGATCGCCGACGCTCAACCCGAGCTGGTTGGCCATGCCGGTACCGATCAGCACACCCTGGCCGGAGGCATAACCCACCATGTCGCCTGATTTGATGTTGCCGGAAATCGTCTTGAGCTTCGTCAGGTCTTCGGCACGGGCGCCGCGCACCAGGGCGCCAGTGCTGCCGCCGGCCTGAGCGGAGGCAAGCACCTGGCCTTCCACCAGCGGCAGCGCCATCTTGACGCCGGGCACAGCCGCGAGCCTGCTGGCGAGATCGGGATAATCGGTGAAAGGGCCATCGGACGGCTGGACGATCATATGGCCGTTGATGCCGAGGATGCGCGAGACGAGTTCGGTGCGGAAGCCGTTCATGACGGCCATGACGATGATCAGCGTCGCAACGCCGAGCATGATGCCAACGAAGGAGAAGCCGGCGATCACCGAGATGAAGGCCTCCTTGCGGCGGGCGCGCAGATAGCGCCACGCCACGAGGCGTTCGAAGGTGGAAAATGGCTTGCCAGCCGGACCCAAGCCGGATTTCGAACTCCGGTCCACTGCTGCCTCTGCCATTTCGCCTCCGTTTCCTTAAGCCAGGAACCTGTTGATCGCCGCTTCGATGGTCATCGTTTCGCGGTCGCCGGTCTTGCGGTCCTTCACCTCAACTTCGCCGTTTGCGACCGCGCGCGGGCCGGCAATAATCTGGAAAGGCACGCCGATCAGGTCGGCGGTCGCGAACTTCGTGCCGGCCCGGTCGTCGGTATCGTCATAGAGCACATCCTTGCCGGCCTTGCTCAGCGCGGCATAGATCAGCTCGCAAGTATCGTCGCAGGCCTGATCGCCCGCCTTCATGTTGATCACCACGACATCGAACGGCGCAACCGATGCCGGCCAGATGATTCCGTTATCATCATGCGAGGCTTCGATGATGGCGGGAACAAGGCGTGTCGGGCCGATACCGTAGGAACCCATGTGAACGAAGTGTTCTTTACCGTCCGGTCCCTGCACTTTCGCGCCCATCGGCTCGGAATATTTCGTACCGAAATAGAAGATATGGCCGACCTCGATGCCGCGGGCCGACAGGCGGTCGCCTTCGGGAACGGCGTTGAAGGCCGCCTCGTCGTGCATTTCCGAAGTCGCCGCATAGAGCGAGGTCCATTTGTCGAAGATCGCTTGCAGGCCTTCGACGCTGTCGAAATCGGTGCTTTCGCCAGGAATATCGAAGCCGACGAAATCCTTGTGGCAAAAGACCTCGGATTCGCCGGTATCGGCAAGAATGATGAATTCATGGCTGAGATTGCCACCGATCGGGCCGGTATCGGCGCGCATCGGAATGGCGCGCAGGCCGAGCCGATCGAATGTTCTGAGGTAGGCGGCAAACATCTTGTTGTAGGAATGCTCCGCCGCTTCACGCGTCAGATCGAAGGAATAGGCATCCTTCATCATGAATTCGCGCGAGCGCATGGTGCCGAAGCGCGGGCGGATCTCGTCGCGGAACTTCAACTGGATGTGATAGAGATTGAGCGGCAGGTCCTTGTAGGACTTGACGGAGGAGCGGAAAATATCCGTCACCATCTCCTCATTGGTGGGACCATAGAGCATCGGCCGGTCCTGCCGGTCCTTGATGCGCAGCATCTCCTTGCCGTAGGCGTCGTAACGGCCGCTCTCCTGCCAGAGTTCGGCCGACTGCAGGGTCGGCATCGACAGCTCGATGGCGCCGGCCCGGTTCTGCTCGTCGCGGATAATGGCGTTGACCTTATCGAGCACGCGCTTGCCGAGCGGCAGCCAGGAATAAATGCCCTGCGACTGCTGGCGGATCATGCCGGCCCGCAGCATCAGCCGATGGGAGACGATTTCCGCCTCTTTGGGGTTTTCCTTGAGGATGGGCATGAAATAGCGGGACAGACGCATGGCGGATTCCGAAGCAGTTGAGATCCGCCGAAAGCGGAATCGAAAGACAATGGTTAATGTCGGCAGCGTTCATAGCCGCTTCGCGGCAGGAAGGAAACCCGCAACTGATGTCGGCAACCTCCCGCACGCGCATGTTCGCAGCCGCAAAATGACAGGGCGTGAAAAAGCGCGTGTTTATAAGGACTTGAACGAAAATCTTGTCAACAGAAAAATTTTGCTAGAGTGTAGCAAAAATGCAAAAAAAGCTGATGACAAAGCCCAATGTTTGAGCTAGCTTTAGCTCACAAAACAGGCAGGAAGGATAAATTCTTGCCGAATTCGCGGTCAAGTCTTGGGAGGATCAGATCTTAGGCGCGCTCGTCGCAGCCCCGGCAACGGTTACGGATCACGCGATACTTAAAACAAGGCTTTTAGCCTTGTTTTTTTTTTGGTTTTTCGGCTTCCCATCCCACTCCAAAATCCGCCCGCTTCCGTAAGGAGATGGGCCTCATTCCGTTACGTGCGCTCTTTGCTGCAAAAGCATGACGGCGGTATGACGGCATGCCGTCCGGCTAAATTTACATCTGCCCAAAGTTTGGGCAAAAGCTAGGTTTTAGTAGAAGCTCGGCCCGAGTTGTGGAAGGGCATCGAAGCCCCAGCCGAAATAGGTGTCACAGACATACCAGAGGCCGTAAATCAGAGCCGATATCAGCGTCGTCAGCGAAAAGGTAAAGACGGCACGAAACCGGCTGGGCGCGCTCGGAACAGTGCCGAGCACGACGTCGTTGTCCTCAGCCTGGGTGCGCAGACCGATCGGCAGCACGGCAAAAAGCGTCATCCACCAGACGATGAAGTAGACGGCAAATCCCTGAAGGAAGGTCTGGAGCATTGTGGTTCCCAGTGGTGTCGTGCCGACAGGACGGCGAAGGACGTTCTGTCATTTTGAGTTGGGCGCCCTTATACGGCGGAACGGCGGCCAATTCAAAGCGAACGAGGAATTTCCCCGCCTTCGGGTCACTCTGCCGCAGCCAAAGCGGATGTCAGGCCTGTTCGAGTTCGATCAGCGTGCCGAAGAAATCCTTAGGGTGCAGAAACAGCACCGGCTTGCCATGCGCGCCGGTCTTCGGCTTGCTATCGCCGAGCACCCTCGCCCCGGCCGCGACCAACCGGTCACGGGCAAGCAGAATATCGTCCACCTCATAACAGATGTGGTGCATGCCGCCGGAGGGGTTCTTTTCGAGGAAGGCTGCGATCGGCGAGGTTTCCCCAAGCGGCTGCAGCAATTCGACCTTGGTGTTCGGCAATTCGACGAAGACGACGGTGACGCCGTGTTCCGGCAGAGCCTGCGGCTCTGATACCGCAGCACCCAACGTGTCGCGATAGGCGGCCGTCGCCGCCGCCAGATCGGGAACGGCGATGGCGATGTGGTTCACCCGGCCGAGCATGATCAGACCTTGGTGACGAAGGCGGTTACGACCGGCTTCTTGCCCCAGGCATGGTTCGCGGCGGCGCGGATGGCGCGGCGCACGGCCTCCTGTACCATGTCGATATCCTTGCGACGGGCGCGGGGAATGCTTTCGATGGCGCTGATCGCCGCATCGAAGAGCGTATCTTCCATCTCCTCGCCCTCGTCGTCATAAACGGGCAGGCCGATCGAGACGAGATCGGGATCTCCAACGATGTCGTAGCGGGCATCGAGCACGACGCTGACCGCGACATGGCCGACATAGGAGAGCTTCTTGCGCTCGCCGATGCCCATCTCGTCGAAATCGCCGATCAGCGAACCGTCCTTGTAGATGCGGCCGTGCGGCGCCTCGCCGATCACCTCGGCGGCACCGGGCGCGAGCCGCAGGATGTCGCCGTTGCGCACGCGCGGCACGATTGCGATGCCCGATTGCTCGGCGAGTTCCTTATGCGCCGTCAGATGCGTCGCCTCGCCATGCACCGGCACGACGATCTTCGGCCGCGTCCACTCGTACATCCGCTGCAATTCGTTGCGGCGGGGATGGCCGGAAACGTGAACCAGCGCCTCGGTATCAGTGATGATGTGCACGCCCTGCTCGACGAGGCCGTTCTTGATATCCTGGATCGCCTTTTCGTTGCCGGGAATGGCGCGGGAGGAAAAGACGACGATATCGCCTGCGGCAAAGGCAACATTGCGCATCTCGTCGCGGGAGAGCTTGGCAAGGGCTGCCCGCGCCTCGCCCTGGCTGCCGGTCAGGATGACGACGACCTTGTCGCGCGGGATGTAGCCGTATTCCTCCTCGGAGATGAAGGGTTTTACGCCCTCCATCAGGCCGATATCCTGGGCAACGTCGACGACCCGCTTCAGCGAGCTGCCGAGCAGCAGCACTTCGCGGCCGGCCGCCTCGGCAGCTTCGGCAACGGTGCGGATGCGCCCGACATTCGACGAAAAGGTGGTGATCGCCACCCGGCCCTCGGCATCCTCGATGATCTTGCGCAGGCTTTCCGATACATCCTTTTCGGAGGGCGAGACACCGTCGCGCAGCGCGTTGGTGGAATCGCACATCAGCGCCAGAACGCCCTCGTCGCCGAGTTGACGGAAACGCGTCTCATCGGTCAGGGGTCCGAGCGAAGGCTCGTGGTCGATCTTCCAGTCGCCGGTGTGGATGACATTGCCGAGCGGCGTGCGGATCATCAGCGACATCGGCTCGGGGATCGAATGGTTGACGGCCACACCTTCGATGCTGAATGGGCCGACATTGATCGTGTCGCCTGCCTTGAACGGCGTCACCGGCACCTCACCGATTCTGGCCTTCTCGAAATTGCGCTTGGCTTCGAGCAGACCTGATGTAAAGCCCGAGGCATAGACCGGCACGTTGAGACCCGGCCAGAGATCCGCGAGCGCGCCATAATGGTCTTCATGCGCATGGGTGATGATGATCGCCTTGAGGTTCTTGCGTTCACTGGCGAGGAAGCGGATATCGGGCAGCACGAGATCGACGCCCGGCAGGTCGGGGCCGGGAAAGGTGACGCCGCAATCGACCATGATCCATTGGCGATGCTCTGACGGGCCGTAGCCATAGAGAGCGAGATTCATGCCGATCTCGCCAACGCCGCCCAGAGGCAGGAATACCAACTCGTCCTGTTTCGCCATAATTTTCGTTTTTTCCGCTATTCAAAAAACACATCACCGGCAGCAATGGGCATTATCCTGCCAGTGCCGGTATCGAGCATCAACAAGCCATTATCATCTATTCCGGCGAATTGTCCGGAAATCGATCGGTCCGGCAAATTCACCGTGATCTTTTCGCCGATGCCGCAGGCGACCGCGCGCCAGAGCGCCGTGATCTCACCGATGCCGCGGCCCTGATCCCAGATTTCGAGCACATCCGCCATGGCGGCGAAGAGATGGGCGAAGAGTTCCTCCGGCGAGGCCGCACTTCCCTGCTGACGCAGGCAGGTGGCAGGGTAGAGCGGATTATCCGGCATGACCGAGACATTGATGCCGATACCGATGATCAGCGCGTAGCGGCCGTCCGGCAGCCCCTCGCCTTCGACGAGGATGCCGCAGGTCTTCTTTCGGCCGATGAGGATATCGTTCGGCCATTTGACCTCGAGCGGCTCGGCGCCCAGCGGCAGCACCCGGCGGATCGCCTGGTGCACGGCAACGGCGACGGCAAGCGGCAGAGAACTGAGGCGCTCCATCGGCGCCGGATCGACCAATAGAAGCGAGGCGTAGAGATTGCCGCGTTCGGAAACCCAGAGCCTGCCGCGACGGCCGCGGCCGCCGGACTGCCGCTCGGCGGTCACCCAGAGATTGCCGCCATCGCCCGCCCGAGCCCGGGCAAGGCATTCGCTGTTGGTGGACGATGTTTCCGACAGAGCCTCGTGCCTGAAATCGCCGAGCGATATCCGGCGTCCGTCGGAACCCATCAGAAGAGCGTCGCGGCGGCAAGCTCTGCCGCACCGCCGATCGGGCCGCCGATGAGCACATAGGCAGTGACGAAGAGACCGGAGAGACCGAAGACCAGACGCAGCGCGCCGGAAACCCGGGCGAATTCGCCGGTCGCCTCATCGAACCACATCAGCTTGATGACGCGCAGATAATAATAGGCGCCGACGACCGAGGCGAGAACGCCGATAATGGCAAGCGCATAGAGCTTGGCTTCGATGGCGGCGACGAAGACGAAGTACTTGGCGAAGAAGCCGGCGAGCGGCGGAATGCCGGCGAGCGAGAACATCAGCGCCGTCAGCACCACGGCCATGAACGGGTTGGTCGTGGAAAGGCCGGCCAGATCGTCGACGTTTTCGACGACGGTGCCGTCCTTGCGCCGCATCGACATGATGATTGCGAAGGTGCCGAGGGTCATGACCATATAGATGACCATATACAGCATGACGCCGGAAACACCGGTCTGGTTGCCGGCGGCAAGGCCGACCAGCGCATAGCCCATGTGACCGATCGACGAATAAGCCATCAGCCGCTTAATGTTCTTCTGGCCGATCGCGGCAAACGAGCCGAGCAGCATCGAGGCGATCGAGATGAAGACGACGACCTGCTGCCAGTCGGCCAGAACCGGCTGGAAGGCGGTGATGACGATGCGCGTCATCATCGCCATGGCGGCAACCTTGGGGGCAGCGGCCAGGAAGGCGGTGACCGGCGTCGGCGCGCCTTCATAAACGTCCGGCGTCCACATGTGGAAGGGAACGGCCGAGATCTTGAAGGCAATGCCGGCGAGAATGAAGACCAGGCCGAAGATCAGGCCGAGCGAACGCGCGCCCTCGACCGAAAGCGCCTGGGCGATCTCGGAGAAATGCGTGTGGCCGGTGAAACCATAGACCAGCGACATGCCGTAGAGCAGCATGCCGGAGGACAGCGCGCCGAGGACGAAATATTTCAGGCCAGCTTCCGTCGACTTCAGGCTGTCGCGGTTGATCGCGGCGACGACATAGAGCGCCAGCGACTGCAGTTCCAGCGCCAGATAGAGCGAGATCAGGTCGTTGGCCGAGATCATCAGCAGGATCCCGAGCGTCGCCAGCACCAGCAGAACCGGGAACTCGAACTTGTCGAGCTGATTTTCGCGCGCATGCCCCATCGTCATGACCAGGGCGACCAGCGAACCGATGAGCGCCACCAGCTTCATGAAGCGCGAGAAACCGTCGGCCATGTAGACGCCGCCATAGGCGAGGCCTTCTGCCGGCACGAAGAGCAGCCACAGGCCGGCGGCCAACAGCAGGACGATGGCGAGGCCGGTGACGACAAGGCCCGACCGCTCGCCCGAGAAGACGCCGACCATCAACAGGACCAGGGCGCCGACCGCAAGGATGAGCTCCGGCGCGGAAAGATGCAGACTGAGGAGAATTGTTTCAGCGGTCATGTCCGATAAGTCCCGTCATCAATTCATAGACAGCGCAACATTCTGCGCTGCGTGCACGGCGGCCGTGTAGTTGTTGACCAGCAGATCCACCGAGGCGGCCGTCGCATCGAAGACCGGGGCCGGGTAAACGCCGAAGAAGATGGTCAGTGCGACCAGCGGATAGAGGATCAGTTGTTCGCGTCTGGACAGATCGAGCAGCGCCTTCAGCTTTTCCTTCTCAAGCGCGCCGAAGTTCACCCGGCGATAGAGCCAGAGCGCATAGGCGGCCGAGAGGATGACGCCGGTGGCGGCAAAGAGCGCGACCCAGGTATTGACCCGGAAGACGCCCATCAGCGTCAGGAATTCGCCGATGAAGCCCGAGGTGCCGGGAAGCCCGACATTGGCCATGGTGAAGACCATCATTGCGACTGCATATTTCGGCATGTTGTTGACGAGGCCGCCATAGGCGTTGATCTCGCGGGTGTGGGTGCGATCGTAGACGACGCCGACGCAGAGGAAGAGCGCGCCGGAGACAATGCCGTGCGACAGCATCTGGAAGATCGAACCCTGGACGCCCTGCATGTTGGCGGCGAAGATGCCCATGGTCACGTAGCCCATGTGCGCCACCGAGGAATAGGCGATCAGCTTCTTGATGTCGTCCTGCATCATCGCCACCAGCGAGGTGTAGATGATGGCGATGACAGACATCGCGAAGACGAGCGGCGCGAAATAATCCGACGCCACAGGGAACATGCCGAGCGAGAAGCGGATGAGGCCGTAGCCGCCGAGCTTCAGGAGCACGCCGGCCAGGATCACCGAGCCTGCCGTCGGCGCCTGAACGTGCGCATCCGGAAGCCAGGTATGGACCGGCCACATCGGCATCTTCACGGCAAACGAGGCGAAGAAGGCAAGCCATAACCAGGTCTGCAGCGCCGGCGGGAACTTGTAGGCAAGCAATGCGGTGATGTCGGTCGTGCCGGCCTGCCAGTACATCGCCATGATGGCGAGCAGCATCAGCACCGAGCCGAGCAGCGTGTAGAGGAAGAACTTGTAGCTCGCATAAACGCGGTCCTTGCCGCCCCAGACGCCGATGATCAGGAACATCGGAATGAGGCCCGCCTCGAAGAAGACGTAGAAGAGCACGATATCGAGCGCGACGAAGACGCCGATCATCATCGTTTCCAGGATGAGGAAGGCGATCATGTATTCCTTCAGGCGCTTCTCGATCGAGAGCCAGCTCGCCAACACGCAGAAGGGCATGAGGAAGGTCGTCAGGATGACGAACAGCATGGAGATGCCGTCGACGCCAAGGTGGTAGCCGATACCAGTGCCGAGCCAGTCATGCTTCTCGACCATCTGGAAGCCCGGATTGGCATTGTCGAAACCGGTCCAGATCAAGAGCGAGACGACGAAGGTGAACACGGTGGTGATCAGCGAGATCCACAGCACGTTCTTGCGGCCGCTAGCGCTCTCGCCGTTCATCAAGAGCAGGAGCACCACGCCGACGAGCGGCAGGAAGGTGACCGTTGAAAGAATAGGCCAATCGGTCATCAGAAGGAACTCCCGAGCATCATCCAGGTAACAAGCGCCGCAATGCCGATCAGCATGGCGAAGGCATAGTGATAGAGGTAACCGGTCTGCAGGCGGACGACGCGGTCGGTAACGGCGACGACGCGAGCGGCGACGCCGTTCGGGCCGTAGGTGTCGATGACACCGACGTCACCCTTCTTCCACAGAAAACGGCCGAGCGCCTTGGCCGTGCGGACGAACAGGAAGTCGTAAAGTTCGTCGAAATACCACTTGTTCAGCAGGAAATGGTAGAGCACGCGGTGCTGCTTGGCGAGGACGCGCGGCGTCTGCGGCGAACGGATATACATGTACCAGGCGAGGACGAAGCCGAGCAGCATGGCGATGAAGGGGCTGAGGCCAACCAGCGCCGGCACATGATGGAACTGTTCCACCAACTCGTTCTCGGCGCCGGTAAACAGCGCACCTTTCCAGAACTCGGCATATTCCTCGCCGTAGAACCGGCCTTCGAAGATCACGCCGGCAAACACGGCACCGATCGCGAGAAGATAGAGCGGCACCAACATCACCTGCGGCGATTCGTGGACGTGATGCATGACCTCGTGCGACGCGCGCGGCTTGCCGAAGAAGGTCATGAAGATCAGGCGCCAGGAATAGAAGCTGGTGAACAGAGCCGCGATGACCAGCAACGAGAAGGCAAAGCCCGCGACCGGCGAATGCGAAGCATAGGTCGCCTCGATGATCACATCCTTGGAGAAGAAGCCGGCAAAGCCGATCGGCGTGAAGGGAATGCCGACGCCGGTAATTGCCAGCGTGCCGATGATCATCAGGATGCCGGTCACTTTAATATGCGGCCAAAGCCCACCCATGTAGCGCATGTCCTGCTCGCCATCGACGGAATGGATGACCGAGCCGGCGCAGAGGAAGAGCAGCGCCTTGAAGAAGGCGTGCGTGAAGAGATGGAAGATCGCCGCGCCATAGGCCCCTACCCCGAGTGCCACGAACATGTAGCCGAGCTGCGAACAGGTGGAATAGGCGATGACGCGCTTGATGTCGTTCTGCACCAGGCCGACGGTCGCCGCGAAGAAGGCGGTGATCGCGCCGATCACGGTGACGACGACGAGTGCATCCGGCGACAGTTCGAAGAGAGGCGACATGCGGGCGACGAGGAAGACGCCGGCGGTGACCATGGTGGCGGCATGGATGAGGGCCGAGACCGGGGTCGGGCCTTCCATCGCGTCCGGCAGCCAGGTGTGCAGCAGGAACTGCGCCGACTTGCCCATGGCGCCCATGAACAGCAGCAGGCAGATGCCGGTCAGCGCATGCGCCTTGTCGAGTTGCATGCCGAAGAGATTGAGGATCACTTCGCTTGCCTCGCCGCCGCCTTCATGCGGGGCGAAGTTCGAGGCATTGGCAAAGATCGTGTCGAGATTGATCGAGCCGAACAGCACGAAGACGCCGGCAATGCCGAGCACGAAGCCGAAGTCGCCGACGCGGTTGACGATGAAGGCCTTCATCGCCGCAGCGGTTGCCGACGGCTTCTTGAACCAGAAGCCGATCAAGAGATAGGAGGCGAGACCGACGCCTTCCCAGCCGAAGAACATCTGGGCCAGGTTATCGGCCGTCACCAGCATCAGCATGGCGAAGGTGAAGAGCGAGAGATAGGCGAAGAAGCGCGGACGATGCGGATCGGTGTGCATGTAACCGATCGAATAGATGTGCACCAGCGTCGAGACCGTGTTGACGACGATCAGCATGACGGAGGTCAGCGTATCCACACGCAGCGACCAGGAGACGTCGATGCCGCCCGACTGGATCCAGCGCAGCACCTCGACCTTGATCGGGCCGCCTTCGAGATGTCCCATGCCGACGTTGAAAAAGACGATCCAGGACAGGATGGCGGCGATGATCATCAGGCCGCTGGTGACATATTCCGAAGCCTTGGCGCCGATGGCGCGGCCGAACAGGCCGGCGACGATCGCACCGATCAAGGGAAGAAAGACGATAGCCTTATAGAGGAACATGAGCCACTCAGCCCTTCATCATATTGACGTCTTCGACCGCGATCGAGCCGCGGTTGCGGTAGAAGACAACGAGAATTGCAAGACCGATCGCCGCTTCGGCAGCCGCGACCGTCAGGATGAACAGCGCGAAGACCTGGCCGACGATGTCGTTCAGGAAGGAGGAGAAGGCGACCATATTGATGTTGACGGCAAGCAGGATCAGTTCGATCGACATCAGGATGACGATGACGTTCTTCCGGTTCAGGAAGATGCCGAAGACACCGAGCGTGAAGAGGATGGCGCTGACCGTCAGGTAGTGGGAAAGTCCGATGACCATGTTCTTTGTTCCTTGACCTGCCTTTAGACGCCCTGCCCGGGCTTGACCGACACCACCTCGACGGCGGTGGCGGGCGTGCGGGCAACTTGCCTCGGGATATTCTGCCGCTTGATATTGGTGCGGTGCCGCAGCGTCAGCACGATCGCGCCGATCATGGCGACCAGCAGCACCAGGCCGGCGATCTCGAAGAAATAGACGTAGTTGGTGTAGAGCACGTCGCCGAGAGCGGCGGTATTGGTGCGCTCGCTGAGCGCCGGGATCGGCATGGCGACGGATTTGGCGATCTCAGGCGAGATGACGCTGCCGCCGATGACGACAATCAGCTCGGCGGCGAGAATGATCCCGATCAGCCCGCCGATCGGCGCGTATTCGAGAACCCCTGCCCTGAGCTCCGTGAAGTCGATATCGAGCATCATCACCACGAAGAGGAAGAGAACGGCGACGGCTCCGACATAGACGACGAGCAGGATCATCGCCAGGAATTCGGCACCGAGCAGCAGGAAGAGGCCGGCCGCGTTGAAGAACACCAGGATCAGGAACAGAACCGAGTGAACCGGGTTCTTCGCCCAGATGACCATGAACGCCGACGCCACCGCGACAAACGCGAAAAGATAGAAAAATAGAGCCTGCAGACCCATGTTGGTGCCTTTTTCATCTTCCCCCGGGCAGCCGGGAGTTTTTCTGCCCGATAGAGCTTGGCGCGGCTGACCGGCAAAGCTCCTGTGCATATTGACCGCGACCGGAGCAGCAGAGCTCCATCGCGGCATTTCAAAACCCAATCAGCGGTACGGCGAGTCGATCGCGATGTTGCGGGCGATTTCGCGTTCCCAGCGGTCACCGTTGTCGAGAAGGCGCGCCTTGTCGAAATAGAGCTCTTCGCGGGTTTCCGTCGCGAACTCGAAATTCGGGCCTTCGACGATCGCGTCGACCGGGCAGGCCTCCTGGCAGAAGCCGCAATAGATGCACTTCACCATATCGATGTCGTAGCGCACCGTGCGGCGCGTACCGTCGTTGCGGCGGGGGCCGGCCTCAATGGTGATCGCCTGGGCAGGACAGATTGCCTCGCAGAGTTTGCAGGCAATGCAGCGTTCCTCGCCGTTCGGATAACGGCGCAGCGCGTGCTCGCCGCGGAAACGCGGGGAAACCGGGCCCTTTTCAAAGGGATAGTTGATCGTCGCCTTCTGGCGGAAGAAATAGCGCATCGACAGAAAGAACGCGCCGAAGAATTCCTTGAGGAACAGCGAGTTGATGGAGCTGGACAAGCTTCCCATCTTCAACCTCCAATTTTGCCGGAAACGAGAGCTGACATGGTCATGCCCAACCCATCAGTTTCAGCACGAATGCAACGATGATGACCATGGCGAGCGACAGCGGCAGGAACACCTTCCAGCCGAGGCGCATGAGTTGGTCGTAGCGGTAGCGCGGAACGAAGGCCTTGACCATCGCGAACATGAAGAAGACCAGGCAGGCCTTCAGCGTGAACCAGATGATGCCGGGAACCCAGTTGAGGATCCAGATATCGACCGGCGGCAGCCAGCCCCCGAGGAAGAGGATCGTCGTCAGCGCGCACATCAGGCAGACGGCCGCATATTCGCCGAGCATGAACATCATGTATGGCGAGGAGCCGTATTCGACCATGAAGCCGGCAACGAGTTCCGATTCGGCTTCCGGAAGGTCGAAGGGCGGACGGTTCGTTTCGGCGAGCGCCGAAATGAAGAAGATGATGAACATCGGGAAGAGCGACAGCCAGTGCCAGTCGAGGAACGAGGCCGGCAGGCCGAGCATGGTGCCGAGGCCGGTATGCTGCGCATTGACGATATCGGTCAGGTTCAGCGAGCCGACGCAGAGAAGCACGGTGACGATGACGAAGCCGATCGAGACTTCATAGGACACCATCTGTGCCGCCGAACGCAGCGCGCCGAGGAACGGATACTTCGAGTTCGAAGCCCAGCCGCCCATGATGATGCCGTAAACCTCGAGCGAGGAAATCGCGAAGATATAGAGGATGCCGACATTGATGTTGGCGATCACCCATCCGTCGGCGAGCGGCACCACCGCCCAGGTAGACAGCGCCAGAAGCACCGTCACCAGCGGGGCCAGCAGGAACACCGCCTTGTTGGCGCCGGCCGGAATGATCGGCTCCTTGAAGACGAACTTCAGAAGGTCGGCGAAAGACTGGAACAGGCCGAAGGGGCCAACGACGTTCGGGCCGCGGCGCAGCTGCACGGCCGCCCAGATCTTACGGTCGGCGAGCAGCACATAGGCAATGAAGACAAGCAGGCAGACCAGAAGCAGCAGCGACTGACCGATCATGATGATCGCCGGCAAGACATAGGTCGAAAAGAAAGAATCCATAGTCCCCTGCCCTTACTCTGCCGCGACTTTGAAGTTGTTGCGGGCCAATGCCGAGCACTCCGCCATCACTGCCGAGGCACGCGCTATCGGGTTCGTCAAATAGAAGTCTTTCACCGGCGACGCAAACCCTGACTTGTTCATCTTGCCGGCTTTTTTCGCTACTGCGGCAATTTGGGCGCTATCGGTTTCGGCGATCTCGTCGATGGCGGCGAAATGCGGGAAAGCGGCATAGAGCCGGACGCGCAATTCGCTCAGCGAATCGAAGGGAAGCTTCTTGCCGAGCACATCGGAAAGGGCACGGATGATCGCCCAGTCCTCGCGGGCGTCACCCGGCGCAAAGCCGGCGCGGTTGCCCATCTGGACGCGGCCTTCGGTGTTGACCCAAGTGCCGGACTTTTCGGTATAGGCGGCCGCCGGCAGAATGACGTCGGCGTGATGGGCACCGTTATCGCCGTGCGAGCCGATATAGACCGTCAGCTTGGCCTTCTTGGCGGTGAAGTCGAGTTCGTCGGCGCCGAGCAGGAAGAGCACATCCATCGCCGTCAGCATTTCGGCGGCGTTAACGCCCTTGGCGCCCGGCACGAAGCCGAGGTCGAGGCCGCCGACGCGCGATGCGGCGGTATGGAGGACGGCAAAGCCGTTCCAGCCTTCGACAACAGCACCGACAGAACCGGCAAGCTTGGCGGCACTGGCGAGAACGCCGGCGCCGTCGGTGCGCGACAGCGCGCCCTGGCCGATGATGATCATCGGCTTGGCAGCGTTCTTCAGCACCTCCGCAAAGGCGTGGGTGCCGTCGACCAGATCCTTCAGCGTGTCGGGACCGCCGCCGAGATAGTCATAGCTGTAGCGCAGTTCGCCCGGCTCGCCGATCACGCCGATCGGGAACTTGCCGCGGCGCCAGCGCTTGCGGATGCGGGCATTGAGGATCGCCGCCTCGAAGCGCGGATTGGCGCCGATGATCAGCAGCGCGTCGGCCTGGTCGATGCCCGAGATGGTCGGGTTGAAGACATAGCTTGCACGGCCGAGCGACGGATCGAGTGCCGCCCCATCCTGTCGACAGTCGAGATTGGCCGAGCCCAGCGACTTCACCAGTTCCGAGAGCGCATACATTTCCTCGACGGAAGCGAGGTCGCCGGCGATCGCACCGATCTTGTCACCGGAGGTGGCGCCGACGGCGGCCTTGATGGCGCCGAAGGCGTCGGCCCAGGTCGCCGGCTGCAGGCGGCCGTCGCGGCGAACGTAGGGCCGGTCGAGGCGCTGGGTCTTCAGGCCGTCCCAGATGAAACGGCTCTTGTCGGAAATCCACTCTTCGTTGATCGCCTCGTTGACACGCGGCAGGACGCGCATGACTTCGCGACCGCGGGTATCGACGCGGATCGCCGAACCGACGGCATCCATGACGTCGATCGATTCGGTCTTGTTCAATTCCCAGGGGCGCGCGGTGAAGGCGAAAGGCTTGGAGGTGAGCGCGCCGACCGGGCAAAGGTCGACGACATTGCCCTGCAGTTCGGAGGTCATCGCCTGTTCGAGATAGGTGGTGATCTCAGCATCCTCGCCACGGCCGATCAGGCCGAGTTCGGAAATGCCGGCAACCTCGGTGGTGAAGCGGACGCAGCGCGTGCAATGGATGCAGCGGTTCATCACCGTCTTGACCAGCGGGCCGATATACTTGTCTTCGACGGCGCGCTTGTCTTCCTGGTAACGCGAAGTGTCGATGCCGAAGGCCATCGCCTGGTCCTGCAGGTCGCATTCGCCGCCCTGGTCGCAGATCGGGCAATCGAGCGGATGGTTGATCAGCAGGAATTCCATCACACCTTCGCGGGCCTTCTTGACCATCGGGGTGTTGGTGAAGACCTCGGGCAGTTCGCCGTTCGGGCCGCCGCGGATGTCGCGCACGCTCATGGCGCACGAAGCCTGCGGCTTCGGCGGGCCGCCCTTCACTTCGACAAGGCACATGCGGCAGTTGCCGGCAACCGAGAGGCGCTCATGGAAGCAGAAGCGCGGAACCTCGGCGCCGGCGTCTTCGCACGCCTGCAACAGCGTGTAATGATCCGGAACTTCGATCTCGTTGCCGTCAATCTTCAGTTTTGCCATCGTCGCTCAGTCCTGTTTCCCGTTTGCCTGATGACGGCAAACAAACCACTTTTTGCAACAGTCTCATTGCCAAGCCGGATCTTTCGTCCGGCTGACAGCTGATGTCGCCCAAATTCTCTGTCGCGCGTTCCAGGTCAGGAACCCGCACCGGCATCTGCAGCTTGAGGCCCCCGCCCGTCCGCCGATCTGCCCCTCTTTCCGGCCGATTGATACGGCCGGGCAGTTCATTTCCGTCTGCGGCCCCGCGCTGCCAGAATTTTCGCCTGGCCGGCCCAGTCGTCACGCCCGATGCGGCCGTTGAAGCCAAGTTCTGCGTCGAGCCGGGCGATGTCCTCATCGCCCCAGGCGGCAATCTCGGCGAAGCTGCGAATGCCTTTGTCGTTCAGCACCTGCTCCAGCTTCGGGCCGATGCCGGCGATCAGCTTGAGATCGTCAGCCTTTTTCGCCAGGGTAACCGGCCTGGCCTTCACGGCGGGCTTCGGCTGGCTGGCAGCGGGTTGGCTGACCGGTGTTACAACAGTCAGTTTCGGCCCTGCCTTCTTCTCGGCAACCGGCTTTCCCCCGCCCACCGGCGCGGTCTCGACCGCCGGCTTATTCTCAACCGGCTTGGCGACAACCTTGACGGCAGGGCGAATATTCTCCGGCCGGATCTCGACGTCGGGCGTCAACGCGTCCGGCGGCGTGTCATCGAGGGCGGCAGCGACCTTGCCGGTCGTCTCCAGCGCACTCTGGAAGGCGCCGAAGAAGGCGCCCGCCATTTGGGTCGAGAAACCGAAGCCGATCGCCGTTGCCGCAGCAAAGGCTGCGGCCGGATGCGCCATCAGCGGATGCACCGGCATCGCCCGTGCATTCTCCAGCATCTCGGCGGCAAGACGGCCGAAGCCGGCCGCGAAATCCGCTGCGTCTTCTTTTTTCCTGCTATCGGATGCCTTGTCCGCCATGATTATTCAGCCGCCTCCAGAACCGCGCCATGATCGAGCGCGCTCGCCGTATACTGGTCGATGCGCTTTTCGATTTCGGGGCGGAAGTTACGGATCAGACCCTGCACCGGCCATGCGGCGGCGTCGCCGAGCGCGCAGATGGTGTGGCCTTCGATTTGTTTGGTCACCTGGAACAGCATGTCGATTTCGCGCTTCTGGGCATTGCCCTTGGCCATGCGCTCCATCACCCGCCACATCCAGCCGGTGCCTTCGCGGCACGGCGTGCACTGGCCGCAGCTCTCATGCTTGAAGAAGGCGGAGATGCGGGCGATCGCCTTGATGACGTCGGTGGACTTGTCCATGACGATCGCCGCGGCCGTGCCGAAGGAGGAACCGACGCCGCGCAGGCCGTCGAAATCCATCGGGCAGTCGATGATGTCCTTGGCCGGAACGATCGGGCAGGATGCGCCGCCCGGGATGACGGCGAGCAGGTTGTCCCAGCCGCCGCGAATGCCGCCGGCATGGCGGTCGACCAGTTCGCGGAAGGTGATGCCCATTTCCTCTTCGACCGTGCACGGCTTGTTGACGTGGCCGGAGAGCATGAACAGCTTGGTGCCGACATTGTTCGGACGGCCGATGGCCGAGAACCAGCCGGCGCCGCGGCGCAGGATCGTCGGCGCGACAGCGATCGATTCGACGTTGTTGACGGTCGTCGGGCAGCCGTAAAGGCCCATATTGGCCGGGAAAGGCGGCTTCAGGCGCGGCTGGCCCTTCTTGCCTTCGAGGCTTTCGAGCAGCGCGGTTTCCTCGCCGCAAATGTAAGCGCCGGCGCCATGATGGACGTAGATGTCCATGTCCCAGCCAAGCTTGTTGTTCTTGCCGAGCAGGCCATAATCATAACATTCGTCGATCGCCGCCTGCAGCGCTTCGCGCTCGCGGATATATTCGCCGCGCACATAGATATAGGCGGCATTGGCGCCCATGGCGAAGCTCGCGATGACGCAGCCTTCGATCAGCGTATGCGGATCGTGGCGCATGATGTCGCGGTCCTTGCAGGTACCGGGCTCCGATTCGTCGGCATTGACGACGAGGTAATGCGGGCGGCCGTCGCTTTCCTTCGGCATGAAGGACCATTTGAGGCCGGTTGGGAAACCGGCGCCGCCGCGGCCGCGCAGGCCCGATGCCTTCATCTCGTTGATGATCCAGTCGCGGCCCTTTTCGAGGATCTGCTTGGTGCCATCCCAATGGCCGCGGCTCATCGCGCCCTTCAGGGACTTGTCCTTGAGGCCGTAGATGTTGGTAAAGATGCGGTCTTTATCTTGTAACATGCTTCACCTCTTACCGCGGCTTCTTGCCGAAGACCTTGATATATTCCGCTTCCCCGCCCTTGGCGAGCGCCTTGGCCTGCTTGACCCAGTCGTCGCGCTCGATGCGGCCGCGGAAGTTCAGGTAGCTGTCGACCCATTCGCGCTCGGCCTTCTTCCAGCCCGCGACCTGCGAGAAGGTGAAGATGCCGATCTCGTTTAGCGTCGCCTCGATCTTCGGGCCGACGCCCGAGATCATCTTCAGATCATCCGGTGCGGCGGGCTTGTCGATGCCGGCCGGACGGTTCTTGTCGGTCAAAGCAGGCTTTGCCGCCGCAGCGGCTTCGGCCTTGACGGCGGGTGCCGGGGCCGGTTCGGCAGGCGCAGTGCCGGAAACCGGCTGCTGCTCGGCAGCCTTGGCATTCCTGGCAGCCGCCTTCGGCGCTGTTGCCGGCGTCTTCAGGGCGGCATTGGTTTCGGCATCGGTGCTCTTCGGGCGGGCAGCCTCCGACGGCGGAACCGGAGCGGCGTCAACGGGAGCCGAAATGGTTTCGGCATCGGCCTTCTTGGCGCGCGTTCTTGCCTTCGGCTCTTCCGTCGTCAGCGAGGTCGGGCCGCCTTCGGGTGCGGAGAAAATCCGGTCGATCTGGGTGCCGGGCTTGATGCCGGCGCCATTGCCGGCGGCGAACGCATCGATGATCTCTTCGAGGCGCGCCGGCGTCAGGTCCTCATAGGTGTCCTTGCCGATCATCACCATCGGGGCGTTGACGCAGGCGCCAAGACATTCGACCTCTTCCCAGGACAGCGTGCCTTCGGCATTGCGCTCGAAGGCATGGGCGTGGATCTTGCTCTTGCAGACCGACATCAGCGCTTCCGAGCCGCGCAGCATGCAGGGCGTCGTGCCGCAGACCTGGACATGGGCCCGCGTGCCGACAGGATGCAGCTGGAACTGCGTATAGAAGGTCGCGACCTCGAGCACCCGGATATAGGCCATCTCGAGCATGTCGGCGATCTTTTCGATCGCCGCGCGCGTGACCCAGCCGTCCTGCTCTTGCGCACGCATCAACAGCGGAATGACCGCCGATTGCTGGCGGCCGGCGGGGTATTTCTGGATCGTCTTGTCCGCCCAGACCGCATTTTCATCGCTGAAAGCGAATGCGGCAGGCTGAAATTGATCTTCGGCTAATCGACGAACGGACATTCTTCCTCACGCCTTGTCAGTTTAGGGTTCCACACCGCGAAGCGGTCAAAGACTGCATTTCGCAGGCATAGGCCGACTGGTCTTTCTGCATAAATACGACGAATTTGCTGCCATTCGGAATGGCAGCCTTGATCTGATAGCCCTTGGACAAAAGCTCGCCCATAGACGTTTGCGCCGCCGGCGGCGTCACTTCCTTACGACCCAGCGGGGTGCCGAGCTTATCGGTCTCCTGGGCCGAAACCCCGGATGCCGCGAGAAGGAGTGCGACGGCAAGCGGCAGACGCTGCATCAGCGGTCCACCTCGCCGAAGACGATGTCGAGCGAGCCGAGCACGGCCGCGACGTCGGCAAGCTGGTGGCCGCGGCACATGAAGTCCATCGCCTGCAGATGGGCATAACCAGGCGCACGGATCTTGCAGCGATAGGGCTTGTTGGTGCCGTCGGAGACGAGATAGACGCCGAACTCGCCCTTCGGCGCCTCGACGGCGGCGTAAACTTCGCCGGCCGGCACGTGGTAGCCTTCGGTATAGAGTTTGAAGTGGTGAATCAGCGCTTCCATCGAGCGCTTCATCTCGCCGCGCTTCGGCGGTACGACCTTGCCGTCGATCGACGAGAAAGGACCAGTCTTGGCATCCGACAGCAGGCGGTTGACGCATTGCTTCATGATGCGGACCGATTCGCGCATCTCGATCATGCGGATCAGGTAGCGGTCGTAATTGTCGCCGTTCTTACCGATCGGAATGTCGAATTCGAGATCGGAATAACATTCATAAGGCTGGGCGCGACGCAGATCCCAGGCAGCGCCCGAACCGCGCACCATTACGCCGGAGAAGCCCCAGGCCCAGCAATCCTCCAGCGAGACGACGCCGATATCGACGTTGCGCTGCTTGAAGATGCGGTTGCCGGTCAACAGATTGTCGATGTCGTCGAGCGCCTTCAGGAACGGATCGCACCAGTCGCCGATATCCTGGACGAGCTGTTCCGGCAGGTCCTGATGGACGCCGCCCGGACGGACATAAGCCGCATGCATGCGCGAGCCGCTGGCGCGTTCATAGAACACCATCAGCTTTTCACGCTCTTCGAAGCCCCAGAGCGGCGGCGTCAGCGCACCGACGTCCATCGCCTGCGTCGTGACGTTCAGGAGATGCGAAAGGATACGGCCGATTTCCGAATAGAGGACGCGGATCAGCTGACCGCGGATGGGGATCTCGAGGCCGAGCAGCTTTTCCACGGCCATCGCATAGGCATGCTCCTGGTTCATCGGCGCGACGTAATCGAGACGATCGAAATAGGGCAGAGCCTGCAGATAGGTCTTGGTCTCGATCAGCTTCTCGGTGCCGCGATGCAGCAGGCCGATATGCGGATCAACCCGCTCCACAATTTCGCCGTCAAGCTCCAGGACAAGACGAAGAACGCCATGCGCCGCCGGATGCTGCGGTCCGAAATTGATGTTGAAGTTGCGGACGTTATGTTCGGTCATGCTGCGTGCTCCGCTATTGCAGGCATTAGCCAATGGGCAATAGGCAATAGTGTAGTTTTTCGATCCTACTGCTTCGCCTTTTCGTCGCCAGGCAGAACATATTCAGTTCCCTCCCATGGCGACATGAAGTCGAAGTTGCGGAATTCCTGCTTCAGTTCCACTGGCTCGTAAACGACGCGTTTTGCCGCGTCGTCGTAGCGGACCTCGACGAAACCCGTCGTGGGGAAGTCCTTGCGCAGCGGGTGGCCTTCGAAGCCATAGTCGGTCAGGATGCGGCGCAGATCCGGATGGCCGGTGAAGAGCACGCCGTACATGTCCCAGGTCTCGCGCTCGAACCAGTCGGCGCCGGGATGGACTGCACAGGCCGAGGGAACCGGCGTATCCTCGTCGGTTGCGACCTTGACGCGGATGCGCAGGTTCTGCTTCGGCGACAGCAGGTGATAGACGACGTCGAAACGCAGTTCACGCTGCGGCCAGTCGACGCCGCAAATATCGATCAGGTTGACGAAACCGCATTTGGCGTCGTCGCGCAGGAAGGTCAGCAGCGCGATCAGGTTTTCACCCGTCGCCGTCAGCGTCAGCTCGCCATACTTCATCTGCGAAGCGGCAATCAAATTGCCGCGTGCTTCGCCAAGGTAGGACGCAAGCTCAGTCAGGGCTTCACTCATATGCCTAGTCCTTAACCCTTAGCGTTCGATCGTGCCGGTGCGCCGGATCTTCTTCTGCAGCAGAAGCACGCCATAGAGCAGCGCCTCTGCCGTGGGGGGACAGCCCGGCACATAGATATCGATCGGTACGATGCGGTCGCAGCCGCGCACCACCGAATAGGAATAGTGATAATAACCGCCGCCATTGGCGCAGGAGCCCATCGAGATCACGTAGCGCGGCTCGGGCATCTGGTCGTAGACCTTGCGCAGCGCCGGCGCCATCTTGTTGGTCAGCGTGCCGGCGACGATCATCACGTCGGACTGGCGCGGCGAGGCGCGCGGCGCAAAACCGAAGCGCTCGACGTCGTAACGCGGCATCGACAGCTGCATCATTTCGACGGCGCAGCAGGCAAGACCGAAGGTCATCCACATCAGCGAGCCGGTACGGGCCCAATTGATCAGCTCGTCGGTCGAGGTGACGAGGAAACCCTTGTCGGCGAGCTCGTTGTTGATCTCGCCGAAAAACGCGTCATTGCTGCCGATCGGCTTGCCTGTGGAGGGATCGATGATCCCCTTCGGCTGCTGGGCGACGAGCGGCTGATTGCTCACAGGGGTCACTCCCATTCCAGGGCTCCCTTTTTCCATTCATAGATAAAGCCGATGGTCAGCACGAAGAGGAAGACCATCATGGACCAGAAGCCGAACCAGCCGATGGCGCCGAAGGAAACGGCCCAGGGGAAGAGGAAGGCGACTTCGAGGTCGAAGATGATGAAGAGAATCGACACGAGGTAGAAGCGGATGTCGAACTTCATGCGGGCGTCATCGAAAGCGTTGAAGCCGCATTCGTAAGCCGAAAGCTTCTCCGAATCGGGCGCTTTGAAGGCGACGGCAAACGGCGCAATGAGCAGCGCCAGGCCGATAACGAGCGCGATAGCGATGAAGATAGCGATCGGAATATAGGAACTGAGCAGTTCAGTCATCATGTTCATCCCTGCTTGCCGGAGGCGCCAGGCGGCGCATTTGGGCAAATGCCCGGCAAGCGAACGTGCGTTGCAACAAGCCGTGGTTAGCGCAGCCGAAGCCCCGGCGCAAGAGATTTACCGAGGCAATTCGACGCGTCGCGCGCGGACATTATCAAGCAGATGCAACGATGTCGCGACAAATCCGCCCAAGCCGCTTCAAGCTGCATGCCTGACCACTGAAAACTGCATGGCTCTCGGAAGAAAATGGCGCGAGTGACGGGGCTCGAACCCGCGACCTCCGGCGTGACAGGCCGGCACTCTAACCGACTGAGCTACACCCGCGCATAGGACCGGCCATTTGCGGCCGCGAGGATGAAGAAACCCGGACGAACGACAAATCGCATTTGCGTTCTACAAGACTTGAAATGGCGCGAGTGACGGGGCTCGAACCCGCGACCTCCGGCGTGACAGGCCGGCACTCTAACCAACTGAGCTACACCCGCAATTCATTTCAAGCAGTCCGGATGCCTTCGCACCCTCACCAAAACGGCTGCCCGTTTCGATGAGCGGCTAACTACGGGGTTCGCCTTTTAGTGTCAAGCAGGTTTGGAGACAAAACCATGACAGTCGTTGAATTGTTTCGGCAAGGCCCGCGCGGGAAGAATGAAAAGCCGGCAATTCCGTTTCCGAAGGCGGCAGCGGCGCTTCATCGGAGACGGTCGCATTGTCGAAACTGATCGGCCTTCCGCCCTGCCCCTCCCCTTTATCCACAGCCCTGCCGCGCCCGACCGGCGCCGCAAGCAACAGGATCGCCGCCAAAAAAATCAAAAAATCTTCACAAACACTCTTGCGGTTTTGCCGCGATCCGCATAGATCACGGCCACCAACGCGGCAGGCCGATCCGGTTTCGCTAGCGATGGGCGATTAGCTCAGTTGGTAGAGCGCCTCGTTTACACCGAGGATGTCGGGAGTTCGAGTCTCTCATCGCCCACCATTTCCCTTATGTGTCAAATAATAGCGACTTCAGGCAGACGCCTCAGTTGCTTCGTCACCGTATGTGGAATTCCAATTGGATCCGCGGGAGAGCGCCCAGCGTTTCTGATGCGGCACACTGTCTGAAAGCCAGCTCCACCAAAACGGACTACTCCGGTCACCCGCCACCTCCTATTGGGCGAATGGATGGGGGCCGGCAAAAGTGGGAGTATTCGCCGCCCGGAAAGTCTCCGCGCTTGAAGGCCTACGAGGCCTGGAGATGTGCCATGAGGATTTTCAGCTCCGTATTGACGCTGTGCATCGCGATTGCCCTTTGCACGCCAAGTGCCATCTATGTCAGCCTGCCCGGATACGCCTTCAAGACGAATCCGAAATGCCAGCGCCACGTGCCAAAGACGCGGTTTGACATCCGGTGCGACTGGCCGCGACTGGGCTTCAAGGACTTTACGCCCCCGCTTGTGACCGTGCTTGGGATCTGAAGGCGCTGCTCAGCTTTTGCGAATCAAGCAGCCCGGACGCGCTTGGTAGCCGCGGGCATTCCATGGCTCTGTGATCGCGACCGAGTCTTCGATCGAGGCCAGATGCCTATAGCTGGGAACTCCCCACCAGACTCTATATAGCCCTTCGGAATCCCGAAATTGGTTGCGGGATTGAAATCATTGCATGATTTTTTCTGTCGACACGGCGCGAAGCTCGGCGAATTTCGGAATCCCGAAGCGGGGAATTTCGGGATTCCGAAGTGGCGTTCTGGAATTGGTAACAGCCGGGGCTCATCGCCCGCCATTCATCCCTTCGCCAGTTCTTTATCCACCGCCGAAACCAGCCGCGAATCATCCGCCGTCACGTCAGGCGCGAATCGAGCGGCGACCTTGCCGTCGCGGCCGATCAGGAATTTTTCGAAATTCCAGAGGATGTCGTCCTCGTTGCCGCCGGATATGCCGTGGGATTTCAGGCGTTCGCGCATCGGGCCGTCGCCTGTTGTCGCCACACCCGATTTGGTCAATTGGTGATAGAGCGGGTGCTGGGCTTCGCCCTTGACCGAGATCTTCGAGAAGATCGGGAAGGTGACGTCGTAGGTGCTGGTGCAGAAATCGAGGATCTCGGCGTCGGTGCCGGGTTCCTGGCCCTTGAAGTCGTTGGCGGGGAAAGCGGCGATGACGAAGCCGCGCTCGCGCTTTTCGCCATAGAGTTTTTCCAGGCCTTCATACTGCGGCGTGAGCCCGCATTTCGAGGCGACATTGACGACCAGCAGCACCCTGCCCTTATAGTCGTTGAGCGTGGTGTCACGACCATCCACAGTCTTGACCGGGATATCCAGCACATTGCCCGTCACGGGAACCTCCAATTTCATAGGAACATTGTCGCCAAACTTAGCGATATCGCCGCCGTTGTCATCCGCGTCAGAATCAATTCGGCGTTAGAAGAGGCCGGGACCGCCTTGCGGCGGCGCCGGCCTTCGCCCATCAGGCGGGGGATGTTTCCTTCACGTCGTCGAGCAGGAAGTGCACGACGAGATAATCTGTCTTGTAGGGGCGGCCGCTGTCCGACACGGATTCAACGCTGCCGCCGTCCTTCGGGTGCCAGGCGTGATAATGCGGGTTGGTGGTGATCAGGGTGATGGCCTTGCCATCTTTTTCGCCAAGCCGGAAGCGCATCTCGGCGAGCGGCCAGATCCGCTCGTAATCTCCCATGCTGATGCGCGCCTTCAGCGCCTTGCGATGCAGCGGCGCTTCGCCGGCCTCGGCGGGTGCTTCCAACGTCACCTCCTCGGCTCCGCTGATGATGGCGTTGAATTCTTCAGGCCACATGCGTCTCATGAAATCGCTCCTCCCGGGGCTCTCGTCAGTCCACAGGTGAAACTTAGCGATTTGTTCGAAAGAAGCAAATTCCTGTCATGCGGTTGTCATCGGCCTCGGCTGCTCCTACGTTCCCGTCATACCGCATCAGGGCCATCAGCCGCCCGCAATCCTGAGATCCGAGATGAAGACACGTGAAGACAGGCAGGCGCTCCGGGCGAGCATGCCGCGCACTCCGCTCAGCGCCCATCATATGGAAAACGCCCGCCTGCTGCCGGATCGCGGCGAGCTGCTCTACCGCATCCCGAACGGCGGCATCGGGGTCGAGGTCGGCGCGGCCTTCGGCGAATATACGGCGGAGATCCTCGAAAAGAACCGCCCGGCGCAGCTCTACCTCATCGATCCCTGGTCGATGGATCGCTACAGCTCCGGGCTTGATACGGTCCATACGAAATTCGCGGCCGAGATCGAAGCCGGCCGGCTGCATCTGATGCAAGGCACGTCGCTCGACAAGCTTGCCGAGTTTGAGGACGATTTCCTCGACTGGGCCTATATCGACACCGATCATTCCTTCGAGCTCACCTGGCAGGAGCTGCTGCTCTGCGAAAAGAAGGTGAAGCGGACCGGGCGCATTGCCGGGCATGATTTCTGTACCGGCAATACGGTCAAGCCGATCGTCTATGGCGTCGTCGAGGCGGTCACCAAATTCTGCAAGGATTACGGCTGGCAATTCGAGTTCCTGACGGTCGAATCACACGCGCATTTTTCCTATTGCCTGAAGCGGCTCTGATTAGCTCATACCGGAATATTGCGTGTCGCTGACCTGCTCCATCCAGTCGACGTGTCTGCCGTCCAACGCCTCATGGATGGCGATATGCACCATAGCCGTGTCGGGGGCAGCGCCGTGCCAATGTTTTTCGCCCGGCGAGAACCAGACGGTGTCGCCGGCGCGGATCTCGCGGATTTCCTCGCCCCAGCTCTGGGCGAGGCCCTTGCCCGAGGTGACGATCAGCGTCTGGCCGAGCGGGTGCGTATGCCAGGCGGTGCGGGCGCCGGGCTCGAAGGTAACGGAGGTCGCCTTCACCCGGGCCGGCGCCGGCGGCTCCATCAGCGGATCCTGGCGAACGGCGCCGGTGAAATAGTCGGCCGGTGGCTTCATCGAGGGACGGGAGCCGGCTGGTTTGATCTCCATGATCTTTCCTTTTCATTCCATTGCAGTTGAAGCCTTGTCAGCTGACGATATTTCATCGAGGCGACCAATCAAGGGCGGATCGGCAATTGCCGCATGGTCGCCCGGCTGGTAGGCCATTATCTTTCATCACCTAAAGCGCGTCGCATTGAACTTGGTTCATGCGACGCGCTTTAGTTCTTTGTTTTACGCATGTCGTTATCCCGGAACCGCTGCACACTTCCGGGCAACATGCATTGGGAGAATTTCTCATGAAACACCATGCTTTTGGCCGCATGCCCTTCACCGTCACCAATGTCGGCTTCGGCGCCTGGCAGATCGGCGGCTCATGGGGTGATATCAGCGAAGCGGACGGCGGCGCGGCGCTGAAGGCCGCGCTCGATGCCGGCATGACCTTCATCGATACGGCTGACGTTTATGGCGACGGCCGCTCGGAAAAAATCATCGCCGACGTGCTGAAGACGCGCGGCGGTCAGCGCCCGATGGTCGCCACCAAGGCGGGCCGCCGGCTCAACCCGCATGTCGCCGAAGGCTACAGCAAGGCGAACCTCGAAGGCTTCATCGACCGCAGCCTTGAGAATCTTGCCGTCGACAGCCTCGACCTCGTGCAGCTTCACTGCCCGCCGCGCGAGGTGCTTTACCAGCCCGAGGTCTTCGAAAGTCTCGACGCCCTGCAGAAAGCCGGCAAGATCAAGGGTTACGGCGTCAGCGTCGAAAAAGTCGAGGACGGGCTGAAGGCGATCGAATATCCCGGCGTCGTCAGCATCCAGATCATCTACAACATCTTCCGCCAGCGCCCCGATCACCTGTTTTTTCAGGAAGCGCGCCGCAGGAACGTGGCGATCATCGCCCGCGTGCCGCTGGCAAGCGGCCTTCTCTCCGGCAAGATCACCCGGGAGACGAACTTTGCCAGCGACGACCATCGCCATTTCAACCGCAACGGCGAAGCCTTCGATGTCGGCGAGACCTTTGCCGGCGTGCCCTTCGAGGTCGGCCTGCAGGCGGTGGAAGAGGTGCGCAAGCTGGTGCCTGCCGGCGCCACGATGGCAGCCTTTGCGCTGCGCTGGATCCTGATGGCCGAAGCCGTCACCGTCGTCATCCCCGGCGCCCGCAATGGCGAACAGGCAAGAGCCAACGCTGACGCCGCCGATCTGGCGCCGCTTTCTGCCGATGTCATGGCGGCAACACGCGAAATCTACGAGCGGCTGATCGCGCCGCATGTGCATCAGCGCTGGTAGGGCTGGAGGCTCTTCGTAAGGGCTGCGGCGAGACGAGAGCCGCCCCTCATCCGCCTGCCGCCACCGACCGGGGTCGAGCCACGGGTCTCGACCCGTCCTTCGGACCCCGCTCGCGGGGCGAAGGGACCGTGCTGCAACCTCTCCGTTCCCTCCAACCTCTCGCAGGGCACGTCCCCTCGCCCCGTTTTTTTACGGGGAGAGGGTTAGGGTGATGGGCCGCTTTTAGTTTGTCGCGCTCAACTCAACCGGGAAAAACAAAGTCTCGCCGGAAGAATCGCTGACGCCGTCGTTGTCGGTGACGGCGTAGGGTTTGCCGGATGCGTCGAAGGCGAAGCCTTCGAGTTTGTCGAGCACGTAGCCGTTGGTCGCGGACTTGAGTTCACCGAGGAAGTCGTGGGCTTCGGTTTTCTTGACGACCGGCAATTCGCCACCGAGCTTGGCAGGCTTCAGTTCCGAGATCGCAACCTTGTAGAGCTTCTTCAGCTTGGCAGCATCGCCGACGAGGTTGTCGCGCTCGATAATGTAGACACTGTCGCCGTGGGCGGAGATTTCAGACAGGCCGACCCAGCCGCTTTCCGTCTTGTCGAGCGGATAGCGGACCGCACCCCATTCCTTCTTCTTCGGATTGTAGGAGACGAGCTTGACGAAACCCTTCTCGTCGTCATTCCACTCGCGCTGGACAGCCATCCAGAGCGTGGCGTCGTCGCCGGTGCCGATAATCGTCACGCCTTCGAAACCGTAGCGGATTTCGTTGGCGGCGAATTCCCTAGGCAGGGCGATCTCGGCCTTGATGTCGCCCTTGGCGTTGACGTTGTAGAGGGCGTGCGGGACGAGACGCTCGCTGTAACCTTCCGAGGCGAGCCAGAAGGAGCCGTCGGCGGCAGCCGCGATGCCTTCGATGTCGAGCTTCTGGGCCGGGGCGCCGTCACGCTTGACGACGAGGGCGTCGGTGATGACGGCCGGCTTCTTGCTGGCGTCGATCGTGTAGATCGTCGGCTGCGAGCCGAGAACGCTGTCGCTGACGGCGTAGAGCATGCCCGGCTTGCCCGGAACGGCGGCAAGGCCCGAGAGGGCTGCGAAGCCGATCGGATTGCCGTCCTTGTCGGCGGAGACGATCTGCGGATAGGCCTTTTCGCCTTCCGCACGCTCATAGATCATGACATGCGAGCGTGTGCCGCCGTCCTTGCCGAGGTCGAGTTCATTGGCGGTGGCGAGCAGATTGCGCTGGGGAAGTGCGATCGCGCCCTCCGGCGAAATGCCCGACGGCAGAAGCTGCACGAGTTCGGGATCGGCGCCGGTATCCTTGTAGACGCCGACGACAGAGGCGCGCTCGGCGAGCAGGAAGAAATACTGCTCATCACCGAACTTTGCTGCCTCCAGGCCTTCCGGCTCGACGCCCTTGGAGCCCGAACGGCTTTCCGGATAGTGGCCGATATGGGCGACGGCGCGTTCGAAGGATGCGCCCGATTCGTAGAGAAGCTTGCCCGTTTTGTCGAAGATGGTGAAGCCGCGCGAGCCGCCCTCGTAGTCGCCTTCATCGGCAACGACCAGACGGTTGTCGTCTAGCCATTTCACGGCGTCGGGTTCGCGCGCAACGGCCTTCTTCTCGCCGGTGAACTTCAATGCCCCGTCGCGCTTGATGTCGATGCCGGTGAGATCGACGCTGCCGGCGGAGAAATGCGTCTTCACCTCGGCCGTATTGGCGTCGATGATGACGATCTCGTTGTTTTCCTGCAGCGTCAGGGCGATCTCGTTCAGGCCGTTTAAGGCGACGAATTCCGGCTCCGGATCCTCAGGAGCGACGCCCGCAAGGCCGGTCAACGCCACGTGTCTGATGGTGCCGCAATCGACGGTGCCGTTCTTGAGCTGGAAGACGACCAGGTCGCCGGCGGGCATCTGCGGGATCTTGCCGTCATTGACCTCTTCATCGCGCTCGTTTTCGATCGCGATGGTGCCGAGTGTCTTGTCCTTGTTCAGCGCGATCGAATCCGGCTGACCGCCGAGATCGCAGCTGTTCTCGATCTTTTTGGTCGCCACGTCGACGATCGCAAGGCGGCCCGACGGCTTCGCCTTGCTCTCGGACGTATTGACGGCGACCAGCGCCTTGCCGGCGCTCGAGGTGACCGATGTCGGCTCGCCGTCCATCATCAGCGCGCCGCCGGCCTTCGGGGCCTTGGCATCGGTAATGTCGATGAAGCCGATCGCGCCGAGCGGGCTGTCGCTATAGATCAGCGTATTGCCGTCGTCGGTCGCGGTGATGATTTCGGCCGAGGTGACCGAATGCTTGTCCTTGTCGGCGGGCAGATTCTGAGCGACCGGGAAAGAGGCGATGCGGTTGAAAACCGGTTCGGCCGCAGCCGGAAACGCAACAGATGCGACAAGCACGGCAGCCAGTGCTGCCTTGCGCGATGAAATTGTCATGGAAACCCCCAATGTCGAAAGATCGAACAGAGGTTTTTTGCGGGACTGCCATGACAGACACATGACAGCCCGCGAGATTTCAGAGGGTTCGCGTCAAGCAGCTTGCCTTTCCCGACGCATCTCGTTCCTCATGATGAAGAGCGACGCGGAGAGAATGAGCGCGGCGCCCAGCCACAAATAGCCGGCCGGCGCGTAACCGAAGAACAGCCAGCCGGCGAGTACGTTCAGCGGCAGCTTCAGGTCGTCGAACGGCTGCACATAGGCGGCGTCGGCACTGGCATAGGCAAGGGTCAGCAGATATTGCGCCACGACCGTCAGCAGGCCCGCCAGCAGGAATAGCGCAAGCGTTGCGTCCGTCGGCACGGCAAAACCCGCCGCAAGCGCCAGCCCGCCATTGATCGGCGTCAGCAGCACCAGCAGCCAGACAGTGATCGTCTCCGGCTTCTCGATGCCGGTGAGGTTCTTGGTGATCAGCGACGACGCGCCCCAGAGCAGCGCCGAGAGAACAGGCAACAGCGCCGACCAGGAGAAGCTGTCCGACCAGGGCTGCAGGATGATCATTGCTCCGGCAAAGCCGACGCCGGTCGCCATCCAGCGGGCGGGACCGACGCGTTCGCCGAGGAAGAGCCGGGCGCCAAGAATGATGAAGAAGGGCGAGGTCATGACGAGGGCGATCGCCTGCCAGATCGGGACTGTAGCGAGGCCGGACACCCAGGCCTCGACGCCGAGCGCGGCGAAGACCACGCGCACGACATGCCGCCATGGGTAATCGGTACGCATGGCGGAAAGGCCGACCTTGCGCAGGAAGGGCAAGGAGAAAAGGAAGGCGAAGCCGTATTGCCAGAAGGCCGCAGAGGCCGGGGGAAAGGCGAGCTTCATGGTCAGCCACTGGGTGACGACGTTAAGGAGCGAGAAGGCCACACCTCCAAGCACCATGAAAGCGGCGCCGGCAAAGGCGCGGGACTGCGAGGCTGCAAGGGATTTCTGATTCATGCTCTTCATCCGCAACTAGGGACCAACATAAATCAGGACGCATGAGGCGGCACACCATGCCGGCAGTCCCCTGCCCGCACGCGGCCATGCTCATTCTCTTCCATCCGGACTATACCGTCGGCTCCGGAATCACACCGGATCTGCTGACCCCTCCTAGCCTGAGCTTGGGAAGGCGCTCGCGGGCTCGGGCCGAGACCCTTACCGCCGGTGGTGAGTTTCACCCCGCCCTGAGAACAGAAATGTCGTAGATCAAAGCCCGCATGGCGGCAAGGGCCCTAAAGCAAAAGGGGTCCGGCAAAGCCGAACCCCTCCCAAATCCTGCACAGCCGGTCTCGTTTACGGCTGGCGGATAATCTCAGATCAGCCGTTGACGGCGTCCTTCAGGCCCTTGCCGGGCGTGAACTTCGGCACGTTGCGAGCCGGAATGTCGACTTCAGCGCCCGTCGACGGGTTGCGGCCCTTCGATGCGGCACGATGAGAAACGGTGAAGCTGCCGAACCCTGCAAGGCGGATGTCGCCCTTGTTCTTGAGTTCACCCTGGACAACGTCAAAAACCGCGTCAACAGCGGAAGCCGCGTCAGACTTCGTCAGTCCTGCCTTTTCGGCGACTGCGGACACGAGTTCATTCTTGTTCATGTTTCCACCCCTTTCTAAATGGTACGAAACGACTCAAATGTAAGCTAGGCGCAGAATAGGTTTCATCAGGCCCGCCGGGAACCCAAAAGCCCTGCAAATCAAGGAAAAGCAAGCGTCTACATGACGTTTTCACAAAAAAGGCTGGCGTTTTCGCCAGCCTTTTTCCGTCTTTTCAGCCAATGGGGCATAAATGTGGCCCAGGCGGCTCAATGCGCTATGGTTGCGCCCGTCTCGTCGAGGCCTTCGACCGTTGCGATCACAGGCGTTTCCACCGTGCCATCCCATTCAATCGGCTCCGGCCGCCGGATCAGCGCATGCTTGATCACCTCGCCCATGCGGGACACCGGGATGATCTCCATGCTGTTCTTCACGTTATCCGGAATCTCCGCCAGGTCCTTGGCGTTTTCTTCCGGAATCAGGACCTTCTTGATGCCGCCGCGAAGCGCTGCGAGCAGCTTTTCCTTGAGACCGCCGATCGGCAGCACACGGCCGCGAAGGGTGATTTCACCGGTCATGGCCACATGCCTGTTCACCGGGATACCGGTCATGATCGAGACGATCGCAGTCGCCATGGCGACGCCGGCCGAGGGGCCATCCTTCGGCGTTGCGCCTTCCGGCACGTGCACGTGGATGTCGCTCTTGTCGAAGCGCGGCGGCTCGATGCCGAAATCGACAGCGCGCGAGCGGACATAGGAGGCCGCCGCCGAGATCGATTCCTTCATGACTTCCTTAAGATTGCCGGTGACCGTCATGCGGCCCTTGCCCGGCATCATCACGCCTTCGATGGTCAGCAGTTCACCGCCGACTTCCGTCCAGGCAAGACCGGTGACAACGCCGACCTGATCTTCGCCCTCGGCTTCGCCATGGCGGAAGCGCGGGACGCCCAGATAGTCGGAGATGTTGGCGGCCGTTACATGCACGGACTTCGTCTTGCCCTTGATGATCTCGGTGACCGCCTTGCGGGCGAGCTTCATCAGTTCGCGTTCGAAGCTGCGCACACCGGCTTCACGGGTGTACTGCTGGCTGATCGCCATCAGGGCGTCGTCGCTCACCGAAAATTCTTCCGGCTGCAACGCATGTTCCTTGATGGCCTTCGGCAGCAGGTGCCGCTTGGCGATTTCGCGCTTTTCATCCTCGGTGTAGCCGGCGATACGGATGATCTCCATGCGGTCCATCAGCGGCGCCGGGATGTTCAGCGTATTCGCCGTCGTGATGAACATCACGTCCGACAGGTCGTATTCGACTTCCAGGTAATGGTCCATGAAGGTCGAGTTCTGTGCCGGATCGAGCACCTCGAGCAGGGCCGAAGACGGATCGCCGCGATAATCCTGGCCGAGCTTGTCGATCTCGTCGAGCAGGAACAGCGGGTTGGATTTCTTGGCCTTCTTCATCGACTGGATGACCTTGCCGGGCATCGAGCCGATATAGGTGCGGCGATGACCGCGGATTTCGGCTTCGTCGCGAACGCCGCCCAGCGCCATGCGGACATACTCACGGCCGGTCGCCTTGGCGATCGACTGAGCGAGCGAGGTCTTGCCGACGCCCGGAGGGCCGACGAGGCAGAGAATCGGCCCCTTGATCTTGGTGGCGCGGGCCTGCACGGCCAGATATTCGACGATGCGCTCCTTGACCTTGTCGAGACCGAAGTGATCGGCCTCGAGGATCTTCTCGGCATTGTTGAGATCGGCCTTGATCTTCGACTTCTTGCCCCAGGGGATGCCGAGCAGCCAGTCCAGATAATTGCGCACGACGGTGGCTTCAGCCGACATCGGGCTCATCTGGCGCAGCTTCTTCAGCTCCGCATCGGCCTTTTCACGAGCTTCCTTGGACAGCTTGGTCTTGGAGATGCGCTCTTCCAGTTCGCTCATCTCGTCGCGGCCTTCTTCGCCGTCGCCGAGCTCCTTCTGGATCGCCTTCATCTGTTCGTTCAGATAGTATTCGCGCTGGGTCTTCTCCATCTGGCGCTTGACGCGCGAGCGGATGCGCTTTTCGACCTGCAGGACCGAAATCTCGCCTTCCATGAAGCCGAGGGCCTTTTCGAGGCGGGCCTTGACACTGGTGGTTTCCAGCATCTCCTGCTTCTCGGTGATCTTGATCGACAGATGCGACGCGACCGTATCGGCGAGCTTGGAATAGTCGTCGATCTGGCTGGCGGCGCCGACCACTTCCGGCGAAATCTTCTTGTTGAGCTTCACGTAGCTTTCGAATTCGGAGACGACCGAACGCGACAAGGCTTCCAGTTCGACTGGATCGTCATGCGGCTCTTCAAGCACGTGGCCGAGCGCCTCATAGAAATCCTCGCGGCTGGTATAGGTGTCGATCTCGGCGCGGGCACGGCCTTCGACCAGAACCTTGACGGTGCCGTCGGGCAGCTTCAAGAGCTGCAATACGTTCGCCACGGTGCCGACCTTGTGGATCGCGGACGGATCCGGATCGTCGTCACTGGCGTTGATCTGCGTGACCAGCATGATCTGCTTGTCGGAACCCATGACCTCTTCGAGCGCACGGATCGACTTTTCCCGTCCGACGAACAGCGGCACGATCATATGCGGGAAAACCACGATGTCGCGCAAAGGCAGAACAGGGTAGGCAGTACTGCTCGCTACAGACGTTTTCTTCGTCATTTTTAAGTCCTTTCCATCGTCCCGTTGCCGGGCTCTCTGCACGGCCGCTTGGGACCGGCCGGCACTCTCACTTGTTGCTACAAGTGGAGGTTCTGACTACGCTTTTCAAGCCACGCTAACGCCCGCGTTCCCCGGATGTGACAGCTTCGTTACAACGGAACGCCAACACTATGAAGCGCGTGGCTGGACCGGCGCTTACCACTTCCGACCGGCTAAAATACAAGCGCCGACAACAGGTTTACGGAATCTCGGCATCATTGCCAAGCACTCTTCCTCACGCAACATCGGAGCCTGCGAAACATCGGCAAAGTCAATTCCGGTCCCCACCGGCAAAATACTAACAGTGCCTCAGATGGTTTTTCAAATAGAAAGGGGCCTGCCGATGGCAAGCCCCCAAAATAATCGTGCGAAAGCGCAAAGGTTACGCCGAAGCGTTGGCCTTTTCTTCCTGACGATCGGCATAGATGTAAAGCGGGCGGGCTGAACCGCGCACCACTTCCTCGGAGATGACGACTTCGCGTACGCCTTCCAGCGTCGGCAGTTCGAACATCGTGTCGAGCAGGATCTTCTCCATGATCGAGCGAAGGCCGCGGGCGCCGGTCTTGCGGACGATCGCCTTGCGGGCGATTTCGCGCAGGGCATCCTCATGGAAGGTCAATTCGACGTCTTCCATCTCGAACAGGCGCTGATACTGCTTGATCAGTGCGTTCTTCGGTTCGGACAGGATCTGGATCAGCGCATCCTCGTCGAGGTCCTCAAGCGTCGCCAGAACCGGCAGACGACCGATGAACTCGGGGATGAGGCCGAACTTGACCAGGTCTTCCGGCTCCAGTTCGCGCAGGACTTCGCCGACGCGGCGGTCGTCCTGGGCCTTGACGGTCGCGCCGAAGCCAATCGAGGTCTTCTCGCCGCGGGCGGAGATGATCTTGTCGAGGCCGGCGAAGGCGCCGCCGCAGATGAACAGGATGTTGGTCGTGTCGACCTGCAGGAATTCCTGCTGCGGGTGCTTGCGGCCGCCCTGCGGCGGAACGGAAGCGACCGTGCCTTCCATGATCTTCAGCAGCGCCTGCTGCACGCCCTCGCCCGAGACGTCGCGGGTGATCGACGGATTGTCCGACTTGCGCGAAATCTTGTCGACTTCGTCGATGTAGACGATGCCGCGCTGGGCGCGCTCGACATTGTAGTCAGCCGACTGCAGAAGCTTCAGGATGATGTTTTCGACATCTTCGCCGACATAACCGGCCTCGGTCAGCGTCGTCGCATCGGCCATAGTGAAGGGAACGTCGATGATGCGGGCGAGCGTCTGGGCAAGATAGGTCTTGCCGCAGCCTGTCGGGCCGACGAGCATGATGTTCGACTTCGCCAGCTCGACTTCGCCGTTCTTGGAGGCGTGCGCGAGGCGCTTGTAATGGTTGTGAACCGCGACTGACAGGATCTTCTTTGCCTGCCGCTGGCCGATGACGTATTCGTCGAGGACCTTGATGATGTCCTGGGGCGTTGGAACGCCGTCGCGGGACTTGACCATCGAGGACTTGTTCTCCTCGCGGATGATGTCCATGCACAATTCGACGCATTCATCGCAGATGAAGACGGTCGGCCCGGCAATCAGTTTCCGGACTTCGTGCTGGCTCTTTCCGCAGAACGAACAATAGAGTGTGTTCTTGGAGTCGCCGCCGTTGCTGCCGCTGACCTTGCTCATATCACTTTCCTTCCAGCACGCCGCATTTCAAGGCGAAATCGCGGTCCACTCTATCAGCTCCTGGCGGCACTCCGTTTCCGGAGCCTTTGCCGAGAAGGCTTCAGGGGGTACGAACCGGGCCCAACCAATCATGTCCGGGTTCCGGCGGCAACGAATTCCCCTTCGAATGCCGAATGCTATGTCATAAAAATTCAACATAGCATTAATGGTTACTATTAGCGTCTTCGTCGCCAGTTGAAAGCCTTGTTCGATCACAAATGAGATAGAACTGTGGCGAGGAAAACACCATCCCAATTAATTACTAGGCCTGTTCGCCTTCCATTTCGAGGCGCGAAGTCAGAACCTTGTCGATCACGCCCCAGCCCTGGGCTTCGTCCGCATCCATAAAATGGTCACGATCGAGCGTCTTTTCAACTTCTTCGTAGGTGCGGCCGGTGTGCTTGACATAGACTTCGTTCAGGCGGCGCTTCATCTTGAGGATGTCGCGGGCGTGGCGCTCGATGTCCGAAGCCTGGCCCTGGAAGCCGCCCGAGGGCTGATGCACCATGATGCGGGAATTCGGTGTCGCGAAGCGCATATCCTTGTGGCCGGCGGCCAGCAGCAGCGAGCCCATGGATGCGGCCTGGCCGATGCAGAGCGTCGAAACCGCCGGCTTGATGAACTGCATCGTGTCGTAGATCGCCATGCCGGCGGTAACGACGCCGCCCGGCGAATTGATGTAAAGGGCGATTTCCTTCTTCGGGTTTTCGGCCTCGAGGAAGAGGAGCTGGGCGCAGACGAGCGTCGCCATATGGTCTTCGACGGCACCGGTGAGGAAGATGATGCGTTCCTTCAACAGGCGGGAATAGATGTCGTAGGAGCGTTCACCGCGGTTGGTCTGTTCCACGACCATCGGCACGAGGGCCATTGCGGTATCGACTGGGTTTCTCATGTGCGTCCTTTGTCAACGTCTCGCCGGCCGGCGCCGGGAATCAAAGAAAAAATGTCTTATCCCTACATAGAGTGTCCCGGCCCTCCTCTTCAAGATACGCATGAGGATAACGTTAAGAAGGCGGGCTTTGCTGTAGCCTCTTTCCAACAAGCGCCTGTTAACGGCGAGCCCATGGCGCCGCCTTCCCCGGGATTTCTGCATCACAGGATGAAGGAAAGCTTACTCCATTCGAGAGTGCTCACACACATTTACCCGACAGAAAGCCTACCGGGAGATATCCGCCCAAAAGCATGCCGCAGCGCAGCAGCATTAAGGAAGTGGCGAGCTTCCTCGGCAAGGATGGCAGCCAACAAATAGGGGCCGATTGAAAGGCCGACGGGCAAGGGGTTGCTGCCGTGTTCAATATTGCTACAGGTCTCGCCATCTGGTGCTCGGAGGCCATGACGCTCGCTTTGGTGCTATTCGTCGCCTGGCGCCATAACGTCCGAAATGAAGCCTATCTCTATTGGGGCCTCGGCTTCCTTTTGACCGGCATCGGCTTTGCCATGATCGCGATGCGCGGCCAAGTTCCCAGCGTTCTGTCCATAGAAATCGGCAATGCCATTGCCCTGCTCGGCCAGAGCGCCTGGGTGGCGGGTTTTCTGGCGCTTGATCGCAAGAAGATCGAATGGTGGGCGCTGCTGCCGCCGGCGATCTGGCTCGCCGGGGTCTTCCTGCCCTGGGTCAACAGCGATTATTCAAACCGGGTGGTGCTCTACAATCTCGCTTCGGCGACAGGTGCGACGGCGCTGGCGCTCGCGGTTGCCGCCGGCGACATGCGCCGCGAACGCACTCGGGTCAAACTGATGAGCGTGTTCGTCATCCAGGGCTGCCTGTGCTTCGGCTCGGCGCTGACGATGGCGCTGACCGTGCCGAGCGATATCGAGGCGACCAATCTCGGCGGCGCCTCCGCCATGGCAAGCGCCTTCCTGCTGACCATCGCCTTCGCCTTCACCTGCCGGCTGATCATGGAACGCTCCGAACGGCACCTGCGCGCCCTCACGCTGACCGATTCGCTGACGGGCGTGCTCAACCGCCGCGGCCTGCTCGGCTATTTCGGCGCCATTCAGGAAAAAGCCCATGACGAGCAGCGCCAGGTCGCGGTGATGCTCTTCGATCTCGACCATTTCAAGCGCGTCAACGACCGTTTCGGCCACCAGTCCGGCGACGCGGTGCTCACCGCCTTCGCCCACATGGCCCGCCAATACATTCCGAACAACATCTTCGGCCGTATGGGCGGCGAAGAATTCGCAGCCTTCGCTGCAGTCACGGACCAGACGGAAGCCGAGGCAATCGCTGAAGCGATCCGCACCGAATTCTGCCGTCTTCCGGTAAGCACCGGTGAAGCGATCGTTCCGGCGACCGTCAGCATCGGCATTGCGCTCGCCTCCTCGATCGAAGCCAATATCGACAAATTGATCTCGGCTGCCGACCGGGCGCTCTATGCGGCGAAGGGCGCCGGCCGTAACTGCACGGTCACCTTCGGCGAAGCGGAAGCAGCAGCCCCGGCACCGGCGACGCCCAGCACCACCGCCGGCGAACTCGTGCCGACGGTCGACGACCAGGTCGAGGCCTTGCGGCGCATGGGAACGCTGTCGCGCGCCGGCTAGCACATAACCCCGGAAACTGGAATCGATTCTCGGGGTTGTGAGCAAATCCTCAAGTGATGGAGCATCCGACCGCGCGACCTCGACGCGCGTTCGAGAACACCCCCTGCCCCTACCTTTTCGAGGCCCGGCAAATCCGCTAAGCCTCGGGGCATGATGATACCGCCCTTTCTCTCGATCGACCCTGCCCGCCGCCACGTCTCGCTGGACGCCCGCAATCCGGGCTTCTACGGCAACCCGAATGCCGTCTATGCCGTATTGCATGCCCATTGCCCGACCTTCTACTGGAGCGAGCAGAAGCAGTATTTCTTCACCGGCTACGACCATGTGAACGGGCTGCTGCGCGACCGCCGTTTCGGCCGGCAGATCCTGCATATTGCCAGCCGCGAGGAACTCGGCCTTGCCGAACCGATGCCGCATCTTGCCAGTTTCGATCTCTCGGAACGGTATTCCCTGCTCGAACTCGAACCGCCGGAGCACACGCGGTTGCGCACGCTCGTCAACCGCGCCTTCGTCTCCCGCCATGTCGAGAAGATGAAGCCGGAGCTTGCCGAGCTTGCCAACCGGCTGATCGACGGCTTCGCGGACAAGGGTGAGGTCGAGCTGCTCTCGGCCTTTGCCGACATTATCCCGGTGACGATGATCGCCCGGATGATCGGCATTCCCGAGGAGATGGGGCCGCAGCTGCTTGCCTGGTCACACGCCTATGTCCGCATGTATATGTTCGGCCGCACGCGCGAGCAGGAGGACGAGGCCGAACGGGCGGCGAAGGAATATTCCGACTATGTCAGGACTGTCATCGCGGAACGCCGCGCCGCGCCGCGCGATGACCTGCTCACCCACATGATCCATACCGAGCACAAGGGTCAGTATCTCACTGAGGAAGAGCTGATCTCGACGACGATCGTACTGCTCAATGCCGGACATGAGGCGACGGTGCACCAGATCGGCAATTCGGTGCGCACCATCCTCGACAGCGGCTCAAATCCGGCCGAACTCTTCCGCGACGAGGCGACCACGGCGCGCACCGTTGAGGAAACCCTGCGCATCTGCGCGCCTGTGCATATCTTCCAGCGTTGGGCGCTCGAGCCCGCCGAAATCGATGGCGTCACCTTCCGGCGCGGCGACAAGGTCAGCCTCATTCTCGCCGCCGCCAATCTCGATCCGGCGAAATTCACCGATCCCCTCGCCTTCCGGCCCGACCGCAACGAGGCGGCGAACCTCTCCTTCGGCGCCGGCATCCATTTTTGCATCGGCGCACCGTTGGCACGGCTGGAACTCAACGTCGTGCTGCCGATCCTGTTCGAAAGGCTCGCCGGCCTGAGGCTGGCAAGGACGCCCGTGGTCAAGGATGTCTATCATTTCCACGGGCTGGACCGGCTGGATCTGCAGTGGTGATCCACCCCTGACAGATCAGCCGTAGCGGCCGGTGATGTAATCTTCCGTGCGTTTGACCTTCGGCGACTGGAAAATCTCCGCGGTCGGGCCGTATTCCACCAGTTCGCCGAGATATATGAAGGCGGTGTTGTCGGAGATGCGGCTTGCCTGCTGCATGTTGTGGGTGACGATCGCGATGGTGAAGTCGCATTTCAGCTGCGCGATGAGCTCTTCCACCTTGGCGGTCGAGATCGGATCGAGCGCCGATGTCGGCTCGTCGAGAAGCAGGACCTCCGGCCGCAGCGCCACGCCGCGGGCGATACAGAGACGCCGCTGCTGGCCGCCGGAGAGCCCGAGGCCGCTCCTTTTACTTGTCCTTGACCTCATCCCAGAGGGCGGCCTGACGCAGCTGCCGAAACAGCAGCCATGCGCCACATATGCCGCGATCCTACGATCGCATCATGCGGCCGCGTCTTCCCGCAGCTTGCCGGATATATCGCGTGCCGACATCGGTCTCCCGATGAGATAGCCTTGAAGCTGATCGCAGCCGGCGTCTCGCAGGATCGCCGCCTGGCGGGAATTCTCGATGCCTTCAGCGGTCACGGGAATCTGGAGGGCGGTCGCCAGCGAGATGGTTGCCCGAAGAACGTCGGCGCCACTTGCGCCTTCGTCGAGTGCCGACACCAGTGAACGGTCGATCTTCATGCGGTCAAAACCAAACTGCCGCAATGCCCCGATGCTTGCATAGCCGCAGCCGAAGTCATCGAGCGCGAACTTGATGCCGACGCGCTTCAGTTGGTCGATCGACCGCCGCGCCTGCTCCGGATTGGTCATCAGAACGCCTTCGGTGATCTCCAACGTCAGACGCTTTGGATCGAAATCGAGTTCCTGCAGGACCGAGATAACCTCGGCGGCAAATCCGGGATTGCAGAGCTGGACCGGCGAAACATTGACCGACAATGCCAGATCTGGCCAGTTCTTGGCATGCTCGATCGATGTTCTCAGCATATGGACGCCGAGCGCATCGATGAGGCCGCACCTTTCGGCGAGGGGAATGAAGATCTCCGGGCTGACATTTCCCGTTGCTGTTCGCCAGCGCGCCAAGGCTTCAAGACCGGTAACGGTGCCGGTCGAGGCAGAGACGAGAGGTTGGAAAACCGCTTCGATTGCGCCACTGCTGATGGCGTTCTTCAACAGGCTTTCCAGTTCGGCGACCCGTTGACGCTCCTGGTCGAGCTCGGGGTCGTACTCGACCGCCTGGCCTCTGCCGTTTGCCTTTGCACGATAAAGCGCCATATCCGCTCTGCGTAGAAGCTCCAGCGGCTCGACATCGCCGTCACGCGCCGCAGCGCCGATGCTTGCTCCAACTTCGATTGTCCGTCCGTCGATTTTGTAGGGCTTGGCAAACAGCGCCAGAACGGTCTTCTCCATATCTTCGCATGTGGCAGATCCGACATGCACCAGCGCAAATTCATCGCCCCCCAGCCGGGCCGCGGCGACGACTTCGGGGTGGCATGCCATCAGCGCCTTCGAGACCATTCGGATCAAATCGTCGCCCACTGCGTGGCCCCAGGCGTCGTTGACGGCCTTGAAGCCATCGAGATCGATCAGATAGAGGCGGGTTGGTGATGACTCTGAGTTCTCCATATCTCCCAGCAGGCTCAGAAGCCCACTTCTGTTCAACAAGCCGCTCAGGCTGTCGTGACCAGCTTCGAAAAGCGCTGCTTGCGCCAATTGGCGCA